>Ga0079037_100001345_pt1 | contig 12716 bp, 8 predicted proteins | sample Mud3Dept4metaG_FD_71479 | JGI IMG/M metagenome (GOLD analysis project Ga0079037, IMG submission 71479) | Freshwater wetland microbial communities from Ohio, USA, analyzing the effect of biotic and abiotic controls - Mud 3 Core 4 Depth 4 metaG | ecosystem: Environmental > Aquatic > Freshwater >... | reverse complement strand
CCCCCCGCCCCCAGGAGGCGTCGACGCCGGCCTCGCGCGCGCGCCGGGCGGCGGAGGCGATCTCCGCGAGCAGGGCGCGCAGCGCCGCGCCGCCGCCGGCCAGCACCCGCCGGCCGAGCAGGTCCAGCCCCTGGATGCCGGTGGTCCCCTCGTGGATGCTGTTGAGCTTCTGATCGCGCATCCAGGCCTCGGCCAGGTACTCGCTGGAGTAGCCGTACCCGCCATGGATCTGGAGGGCGAGGACGTTGGACTCGAAGCCGGCCTCGGCCGGGAAGCTCTTCGCCACCGGGGTGAGCAGGTCGACCAGGAGCTTCGCCCGCCCGGCCTCCTCCCCCTCCCCGTGCTCCGCCAGGTCGGCCTGGAGGGCGGTCCACAGGAGCAGCGAGAGTCCGCCCTCCACGATGGCCTTCTGGCGCAGCAGCATGCGCCGGACGTCGGGATGCTCCACGATGGCCACCTGCGGCCGGGTGGGGTCCCGATCCTCGATGGGACGGCCTTGCGGGCGGTTCAGGGCGTAGAGCAGGGACTCGTGGTAGGCGACCGAGGCGGTGGCCACCCCGTTCCCGCCCACCATGATGCGGGCCTCGTTCATCATCTGGAACATGTGGGCCAGGCCCTGGTTCGGCTGCCCGACCAGCCAGCCCCGGCAGTCGCCCTGCTCCCCGAAGCTCATCGCCAGGCTCGGGAGCCCCCGCCAGCCGATCTTGTGGATCAGGCCGGCGACGCGGACGTCGTTGGGAACGAGCGCCGCGCCCTCCCGGCGCAGCTTGGGCACGCAGAAGAGCGAGATGCCCCTCACCCCCGCCGGCGCGCCCTCGATGCGCGCCAGGACCATGTGGACCACGTTCTCGGCCAGGTCGTGGTCGCCCCCGGAGATGAAGATCTTCGACCCCTCGACGAGGAAGTGGCCCCCGCCGGCCGGGCGGGCGCGGGCCCGGACGTCGGCCAGGCTCGAGCCGGCCTGGGGCTCGGTGAGCGCCATGGTCCCGGTCCACTCCCCCCGGTACATCGGCTCCATGTAGAGGCGCCTCAGCTCCTCCGAGCCGAAGGCCTCGAGCAGGTGGGCCGCGCCGGCGGTGAGGCCGGCGTAGCCGGCGGCCGACAGGTTCGCAGCCATGAGGTAGAGGCTCGCCGCCGTCGCCACCGGGAGCGGCAGTTGCTGTCCTCCCACCTCGGCCGGCCGCGGGGCCGAGATCATCCCCAGCGCCACCAGTTCGGGGTAGATCCCGCGCAAGAGGGGGTGAACCCGGACCGCGCCGTCGACGAGCACCGGGGGATCCTGGTCCACCGCCCGGTAGGAGGGATAGAGAACCTCCCGCGCGAGCCGCCGCGCGCTTCGCAGGTACAGGTCGAAGGTCTCGCGGGAGTGGTCGGCGAAGTAGGGAAGACGGCACAGGGCCGGAACGTCCAGCACCTCGTACAGGACGAAGTCCACGGTGCGATCGCTGAGGAGCGGGTTCTTGCCTTCGGCCATGGATGCCTCCCGGGCCCGGGGGCCCCCAGGATGGCACGAATGGGACTCCCCGGCGCCGGGGAAGAGCGCGCCCCGCTCCGGCGCCCGGGGTGCTTCCCGCCCCCCACGAAGTGTGCGAGCCTGCGGGGCGCCTCGCAGGACGGGAGGGCACCATGGCCATCCGTTGGACCAAGTCGCTCTCGGTGGGCATCGTGGCCATCGACGACCAGCACCGCGAGCTCTTCGCCCGGGCGCGGGCCTTCGCCGATGGGCTGCAGGGCCGGTCCCGGAAGGACGTGGGCATCCTGCTCGGCTACCTCCGCACCTACGCCGTCGTGCACTTCGGCGAGGAGGAGGAGGCCATGCGCGACGCCCGTTACCCCGGATACCGGGAGCACAAGAAGCAGCACGACCGCTTCATGCGGGACCTGCTTTCGCTCCTCGAGAAGCAGGGGGCCCGCGGGTCGGGGGTGCCGCCCAAGGACCTGGCCGGCTGGGTGGAGCGGTGGCTGGTGGAGCACGTCTCCGCGACCGACCGGAAGATGGCGCGCTTCCTCCTGGCGAAGGCGCGCAAGAAGGCGGCGGCCTCGGCCTGACCCCGCCCGCGGCCGGCGGCGCAGGACGCCCCAAGCGCGGGTTTCGCCGGTCAGGGTGGCTTGCTATGGATCGGTCCCCCGGAAGGCAGCCGGGGGACCCGACCCTTGTCCGACTTCGTCCACCTCCACCTCCACACCCTCTACTCCCTGCTCGACGGGGCCATCCGCATCAAGGACCTGGTCGAGACGGTGAAGCGCAAGGGCATGAGCGCGGTGGCGGTGACCGACCACGGCAACCTCTTCGGCGCCATCGACTTCTACCGGGCGGCCCGCGGGGCGGGGCTGAAGCCCATCCTGGGGATGGAGGCCTACGTCGCGGGCGAGAAGGGTCGCCAGGACCGGACCGAGCGGATCGGGCGGCACATCATCCTGCTGGCGAGGAACGAGGAGGGCTGGGCCAACCTGCGCTACCTCTCCTCGATGGCCTTCACCGAGGGCTACTACTACGAGCCGCGCATCGACAAGCGGCTCCTGAAGGAGCGCTCCCGCGGCCTGGTGGGGCTGACGGCCTGCCTGGCCGGCGAGGTGCCGCGCCTGGCGCGCCAGGGCGACATGGACGGCGCCCGCCGCGCCGCCCGCGAGTACCGGGACATCTTCGAGCCGGGCCGCTTCTTCCTGGAGGTCCAGTCCAACGGCATGAAGGAGCAGGTGGAGGTGAACGCCCGGCTGGCCGAGCTCGGGGAGTCGGAGGGCATCCCCCTCGCCGCCACCGCCGACGCCCACTACGTGAACCGCTCCGACGCGAAGGCGCACGAGGTGCTGATGTGCATCGCGTCCAACAAGACCTTCTCCGATCCGAAGCGGCTCCGCCACGAGACCGACGGGCTGTTCATCACCGGCCCGGAGGAGATGGGGGCGGCGCTCCCGGGGTACCGCGAGGCCATCGCCAACACCGCACGCATCGCCGAGATGTGCAACGTGGAGCTCAAGCTCGGCTCGAGCTTCCTGCCCACCTTCCAGCTCCCCGAGGGGGTCTCCGAGGACGAGCTCATCGCCCGGCTGGCGCGCGACGGCCTCGACCGGCGCTTCCGCGAGATCGGCAGCCGGTACCCGCACGACCGCGACCTCTACCGGCAGCGGCTCGAGCAGGAGCTGGCCATCATCGGGAAGATGGGGTTCTCCGGCTACTTCCTCATCGTCCAGGACTTCATCAACTGGGGGAAGGAGCGGGGCATCCCGGTCGGCCCGGGCCGGGGCTCCGGCGCCGGCTCGATCGTGGCCTGGTCGCTGCGCATCACCGACCTCGACCCCATCCGCTGGAACCTGCTCTTCGAGCGCTTCCTCAACCCGGAGCGGGTCTCGATGCCCGACTTCGACGTCGACTTCTGCCAGAACCGGCGGGACGAGGTCATCCACTACGTGGCCGGGAAGTACGGCAAGGAGAACGTCGGCCAGATCATCACCTTCGGAACGCTCAAGGCCCGCTCGGTCATCCGCGACGTGGTGCGGGTGATGGGGCTGCCCTTCGCCGAGGGCGACCGCATCGCCAAGCTCGTGCCCGAGCCGGTGCAGGGCCGGACCCCGCCGCTGCGCGAGTGCATCGAGCGCGAGCCGCGCCTCAAGGAGCTCTACGACCGTCCCACCGTGGTCCAGCAGTGGGTGGACGCCGCGGGCACCCCGCAGAAGGTGACCACCCGCGACATCCTCGACGTGGCCATGTCGCTCGAGGGACTGAACCGCCAGGCCGGGCTGCACGCGGCCGGCGTGGTGATCGCCGACAAGCCGCTGTGGGAGTACGTGCCGGTCTACCAGGACGACCGCTCCCCCATGCTGGTCTCGCAGTTCTCCAAGGACGATGCGGAGAAGGCCGGCCTGGTCAAGTTCGACTTCCTGGGCCTCAAGACCCTCACCGTCATCGACGAGGCCCTGAAGCTGGTCCGGAAGAACGACCCGGCCCGGGCCAGCCTCACCGCCGACGACATCCCCCTCGACGACCCGGCGGTCTACGACCTCATCTCGCGCGGCGACACCGCCGGGGTCTTCCAGATGGAGTCGGAGGGCTTCACCCACATGGTGGTGAAGATGAAGCCCTCGCGGTTCGAGGACGTCATCGCCGCCGGCGCGCTCTTCCGCCCCGGACCGCTCGACCAGCGCCTCGAGGACGGCCGCACCATGGTCGACGTCTACATCGACCGCAAGCACGGCCGCGAGCGGGTCGCCTACCCCCATCCCAAGCTCGAGCCCATCCTGGCCGACACCTACGGCGTCATCGTCTACCAGGAGCAGGTGATGCAGATCTCGCAGGTGCTGGCCGGCTACAGCCTCGGCCGAGCCGACCTGCTCCGCCGGGCCATGGGGAAGAAGAAGGCCGAGGAGATGGCCAAGGAGCGCGCCGGCTTCCTCGAGGGCTGCGCCCGCAACGGCATCGACGAGGCCCTGGCGGGATCCATCTTCGACATGATGGAGAAGTTCGCCGCCTACGGATTCAACAAGTCGCACTCGGCGGCCTACGGGGTCCTCACCGTCCAGACCGCCTGGCTCAAGGCCCACTACCCGGTCGAGTTCATGGCCGCGCTGTTCACCAGCGAGGCCTCCAACACCGACAAGGTGGTGGCCCACATCTCCGAGGCGCGGGCCGGCGGCTTCGACGTGCTCCCGCCCGACGTGAACGAGTCGCAGGCGGCCTTCACCGCCCTCCCCCCGCCGCCGGGCTCGGGGGAGAAGGGTCGGATCCGGTTCGGCCTGGGAGCGGTGAAGGGCCTGGGCGAGGCCGCCGTCGAGGCCATCCTGGCCGCGCGCGGCGAGGGCGGCCCGTTCCGGAGCCTCTTCGACTTCGCCGGCCGAGTCGACCCCCGCAAGATCAACAAGAAGGTGCTGGAGGCGCTGGTGAAGAGCGGCGCCTTCGACTTCGAGGGCCTGCCCCGCTGGCGGCTGCACGCCGGCATCGACGCGGCCATCGCCGCCGGAGGCGCCGCTCAGGCCGACCGCGCCAGCGGGCAGGCCAGCCTGTTCGGGGCGCTCGGGGCCGCCGCCGAAGCGACGCCCCGCTACCCCGCGGCGGGCGACCAGGTCGGCGAGGCCACGGTGGAGGAGTGGCCGGAGCGCGTCCGGCTGGCCGCCGAGAAGGAGGCGCTCGGCTTCTACATCACCGGGCACCCGCTGCAGGGGTACGAGAAGGAGGTGCGCCGCTACGCCTCCCTCACCTGCGCCCAGGTGGCCCACAAGCGCCAGGGCGACAAGGTGTCGGTGGTGGGGGTGGTCGCCTCGCTGCGGGAGCGGACCAACCGCGAGAAGGGCACCCGCTTCGGGTTCTTCACGCTGGAGGACCTGTCCGGCACGGTGGAGGTGGTGTGCTGGGGCAGCCGCCCGGCGCAGGGCGGGCGCCCGGCGCAGAAGGGCTGGGCCGACTGGGAGGCGGCGGTGAAGAGCGACGAGCCGCTGCTGGTCCACGGCGAGGTCCGCATCAACACCCGCGACGAGGACAACCCGCGCGCCGAGCTCACCGCCATCGAGATCGAGCCGCTCTCGGCGGTGCGCAGCCAGAAGACCGCCGAGGTGGCGCTGCGCATCGACGCCGAGGCGCTGACCGCGGATCGGGCGCAGGGCCTGAAGTCGCTCCTCGCGAGGTTCCCCGGAACCTGCCCGGTCACCGTCCGGGCCGTCATCCCGACCGAGACCGAGACCACGCTGCGGCTGCCCGCCAAGGTGGTTCCCTCCGACGAGCTCATCGAGACGGCGCGGCGGATGGGGTTCGAGGTGGAGCTGCGATAGCGCGGCCCGCGTCCCGGGGAAGGAGCCGCGCGGAGCGGCGCCGGGGCGGCCGGACCGCCGACGTGGCGGGTTCGAGGGGGGTCCTGAATGGGTGTCTGGCGGGGCACCCGCGTTTCCCGAGGAACCCCCCTTTCGGGCGGGGGCATTGGGCCGTCATCCTAACGGGTCATTTCGGGCGGTTTCGCCTTGGAGGGTTCGATCGAATTTGTCTATAAGGGTTCAAGGACCTCGGGGGCGGATGCCTCTCCGGGGAGGGTGTCGCGATGCGGGCGAACGTAGTATGTGGTTTCCAAACCTTCATCATGCGGTCACTGGGGGATAGTCCGTGATGATGCGCGCGAACGCCCGCTTGCTTCCGCGAGGGGCTCACGCTCAAAGCGACCCGGCGGGCAACCTTCGCTGCGACCGTGCGGCCGAGGACATGCTTCGCTCCTTCTGGTCCGAGGTGACGGACGGCGTGCCGCTCCCGCCCGAGCTGCGCGGGCTCTCCGACGGCGCCCAGTCCGGCTCCCCGGGCGTGCGGCGCATCCTGGTCATCGAGCACGCGGGCGAGCGCCTGCGGGTGGAGGCGACGGCGCTCGGCAAGGGCCGGACCCAGTTCCACCTCTGGCGCGAGGTGCTCCCCGGGGCCCTGCAGGCCATCCCCGAGGTCGCCGACGAGGCCCGCGCCGATGGGCTCACCCAGCGTGAACGAGAGGTGGCGCTGCTGGTGGCGGACGGGCTGCGGTCCCGCGAGGTGGCGGAGCGGCTCGCCATCGCCCCGCAGACGGTGAAGAGCCACCTCAAGACCATCTTCGACAAGCTCGGCGTGCGGAACCGCGTCGAGCTGGCGCGCCGTCTCGAGCGCCGCTGAGCCCGCGCCCCGCCTTGCGCGGGCGCCTTCCAGGGGGTAGCTTCGCCCCCCTCGCATGATCTCGCTCGAGGACGTCCAGGCCGCGCGGCGCCGGGTCCAGGACCAGGTCTATCTCTCGCCCTGCGCGCGCACCGAGACCCTCTCGCGCCTCACCCGCACCCAGGCCTACCTCAAGCTGGAGAACCTCCAGATGACGGGCGCCTACAAGGAGCGGGGGGCGCTCAACAAGCTGCTCTCCCTGCCGCCCCCCGACCGCGCCCGCGGTCTCATCGCCGCCAGCGCCGGCAACCACGCCCAGGCGGTGGCCTACCACGCCGGCCGGCTCGGCGTGAAGGCCACCATCCTCATGCCGGAGGCGACGCCCATCATGAAGGTGGCGAACACCCGGGGCCACGGGGCGCAGGTGGTGCTGCACGGGGCCAACTACGACGAGGCCTACGCCGAGGCCCGCCGGCTGGAGCGCGAGGAGGGGCTCACCTTCGTCCACCCCTTCGACGACCCGGAGGTCATCGCCGGCCAGGGCACCATCGGCCTGGAGGTCCTGGAGCAGGTCCCCGACCTCGACGCGGTGGTGGTCCCCATCGGAGGTGGGGGCCTGGCCTCCGGCGTGGGGGTGGCGGTGAAGGCCCTGAACCCGCGGGTCAAGGTGATCGGGGTCGAGACCGAGGTGCTGCCCTGCATGCTGGCGGCGCTGGAGGCCGGACACCTGGTCACGCTCGAGGCCGCCTCCACCCTGGCCGACGGGATCGCCGTGAAGCGCGCCGGCGACCTCACCTTCGAGCACGTGCGCAAGGTGGTGGACGAGATCGTCACCGTGAGCGAGGAGGAGATCGCCAGCGCCATCCTCTACCTCCTGGAGAAGGAGAAGACCGTGGTGGAGGGCGCCGGCGCGGTGGGCGTGGCCGCCCTGATGCACCACAAGCTCCGCCTCGACGGCAAGCGGGTCTGCGCCATCGTCTCCGGGGGCAACATCGACGTGAACGTCATCGCCCGCGTCATCGAGCGCGGCCTGGTCAAGGACGGCCGGCTGGTGCGCATCAACGTGGCCCTGCTCGACAAGCCCGGCCAGCTGGCCCGGGTCTCGGCCGTCATCGCCAACCTGAAGGCCAACGTCATCGAGGTCCACCACTCGCGAGCCTTCAGCGACCGATTCGGCGACACCGTCCTGCAGCTGACCATGGAGACCCGCGGTCCGGAGCACGTCGAGGAGATCCTGCGGGCGCTGCGCGAGCGCGGCTACCACGTCCAGCGGGTCTAGACCCCGTCCCGCGACCTCCCGGCGTCGGAGGCGAGCAGCCGGACGCGCGCCTCAGCGCCGGCGCAGGAGCCAGGCGAGCAGCGTCAGCACCAGGCTCACCACGATCGACGTCGCCAGCGGGAAGTAGAAGCGGAATCCGTCGCGCTCGACGCGGATGTCGCCGGGCAGCCGCCCGATCCGCAGCCCGGGGAAGCGGTCGGCCAGGATCAGGACGAGGCCGAGGACCCCCAGCAGGACGCCCGCCCCGAGGAGGGCTCGGCCCAGCGTGCCGAGGCCGGAAGCCATGGGGGGGATTCTAGCCGGGCCCGGCGGGCGCGGCTCCACCCGCGGCTCAGCCCAGGACCGGCAGCGATCGGCGGCGCTCGCCGCCGGCGGCCCGCTCGTTCCACCGCGTGTCGGAGGGCGCCGCGCCGCGGAAAGCCCAGCGCTCTCGGTCGGGCGGGGGCCGCAGCCGCAACCCCTCCCCCTCCACCATCCCCACCACCTGCTCCGGCGTGCCGCCGGCGCTGGTGAGGTAGTTGCCGACCATGGTGCCGTCGGCGCCGGCGCGGAAGATCCAGCGCTGCATCTCGCCCAGGTTCACCTCGCGCCCGCCCATCACGAAGATGTGGGCCCCCGGCATCATCAGGCGGAAGACCGCCACCGCCGCCAGGCACTCCTCGGGGGTGATGGCCTTCCGGTCCGCCATGGGGGTGCCCGGCCGCGGGTTGAGGAAGTTCACCGGGACGCAATCCACCCCCAGCTCGCGCAGGGTCTCGGCGAGCTCGACCCGCTGCTCGGGGGTCTCGCCCATGCCCAGGATGCCGCCGCTGCAGAGCTGGTAGCCGAGCTCCTTGGCGGCGCGGATGGTCTCGATCTGCTCGTCGAAGGAGTGGGTGGAGCACACCTGGTCGAAGTGCGAACGTGCCGTCTCCAGGTTGTGGTGGTAGTGGACGAGCCCGGCCTTCCGCAGCCGCTCGAGCTCGGGCCGGCGCATCAGGCCCAGCGAGGCGCAGGGCTCCACCGCCGTCTCGCGGCGGATGAGGGCGATGGCCTCCTCCAGGGTGCGCAGCTCGGCCTCCCGCGAGAGCCGAGTGCCCGAGGTCACCACCGAGAACTCGCGGGCGCCCGCCTGCTCGGCCAGCCGGGCCTGGTCGGCGATCTCGCGCGCGGAGATCATCCCGTAGACCGGGGCCTCCGCCCCCGGGAAGTGGGCCGACTGCGAGCAGAAGCCGCAGTCCTCCGGGCACCGGCCCGACTTGGCGTTGGTGATCCCGCAGAGCGCCACCTCCTCCCCGTGGACCGCCCGGCGGACGGCGTCGGCGCGGGCCAGGAGATCGAGGAACTCCGGGCCGGAGGTGTGGCGGATGAGTCGGCGCGCCTCCTCGGCCGAGATGGGCTCGACGCCGGGGGGGAGCGGCTTGCGTTCGACGCACATGGGGCAGGGACGATACCAGGCCGGCCCGGATCGTCAACCGGGGGGCCGGGATCGGTTGACAATGCTCCGCCCGTCGCGCCGTCAGATGGGCGTGGTACCTGCCCTGCATGCCCCGCGTGGCCTCGAAGCCCCGCACCGTCTTCGCCTGCGCCGAGTGCGGCCACCTCTCCCCGAAGTGGCTGGGCCAGTGCCCTTCCTGCCGCCAATGGAACACGCTCCACGAGGAGATCGCCGCCGACCCGCGGGAACATGGCCGCGGCGCCACCTCGGCGCCCGGGCGCTCGCGCCCGGTCCCGCTGCGAGAGGTGGAGGCCAGCGAGGAGGAGCGCCTGCGCACCGGCATCGGGGAGCTCGACCGCGTCCTCGGCGGCGGGGTGGTCCCGGGGGCCCTGGCGCTCCTCGGCGGCGACCCCGGCATCGGGAAGAGCACCCTCCTGCTCACCGCCTTCGACCGCCTGGCGCGGGCGCTCGGGGACCGGCCGGTGCTCTACGTCTCGGGGGAGGAGTCGGCGCGGCAGGTCAAGCTGCGCGCCGACCGGCTGGGCGTCTCGGCCGCGAACCTGCACCTGCTCGCCGAGACCGACGCCGCCCAGGTGCTCGAGCTGGCCGGGCGGCTGCGGCCCGCGGCGCTGGCGGTGGACTCGATCCAGACGCAGTTCCTGCCGGAGCTGGCGTCGGCGCCGGGGACCGTCACCCAGATCCGCGAGGTGGCGGCGCGGCTCATGACCTACGCCAAGACCACCGAGACCCCGACCTTCCTGGTGGGACACGTCACCAAGGACGGCGCCATCGCCGGGCCACGGGTGCTCGAGCACCTGGTGGACACGGTGCTGTACTTCGAGGGCGGCGGCGCCCACCCCTACCGCGTGCTGCGCGCCCACAAGAACCGGTTCGGCTCGGCGAGCGAGATCGGAGTCTTCGAGATGCGCTCGGGAGGGCTCGCCGAGGTGCCGAACCCCTCGGCCCTCTTCCTGGCCGAGCGTCCCGAGGACGTTCCCGGCAGCTGCGTCGCCGCGCCGCTCTCCGGGACGCGGACGCTGCTGGTGGAGGTGCAGGCCCTGGTGGCGCCGGCCGGCTTCGGGACCCCGCGCCGCACCGCGCTCGGGCTGGACCCGAACCGGGTGGCCCTGCTGGCGGCGGTGCTGGAGAAGAAGGTCGGCCTGGACATCCTCGGCTGCGACCTGTTCGTGAACGTGGCAGGAGGCCTCACGCTGGACGACCCGGCGGCCGACCTGGCCTGCGCCTCGGCGCTGGCCTCGAGCTTCCGCGACCGGTCGGTGGACTCCCGCACCCTGGTGCTCGGCGAGGTGGGACTGGCCGGCGAGGTGCGGGCGGTGTCCCAGGCGGAGGCGCGGCTGGCGGAGGCGGCGCGACTCGGGTTCCGCCGGGCCATCCTCCCCGCCGGAAACGCGCGCCACGCCGAGGTGCCGGCCGGGCTCACGGCGGTGGCGGTGGAGACCGTCGCCGACGCGCTCGACCGCCTCTTCTAGCCGCGCGGCGCCGGATGGGACGAGAGGCTGGCCTCGACCAGCCGCTCGATGAGCTCGGTCGCCTCGGCGTCGACGCTCACCAGCTGGATCCCCATGCCACCGCGCCCGCCGCCGTCCGCTCCGACCCGCGCGACGCGGCCGAAGCACTCGACCGGCCCGGGCCGCCCGGCGAGCGTCAGCTCCAGGTGGACCATGGTCCCGACCCGGGGAGGCCGCTCCAGCGGGACGAAGAGCCCGGTGGCGGAGAGGTCGATCGCCTCCCCCTCGATGAAGGGGCCGGCCGGCCCGAAGCGGAACCGGAGCGGCACCCTCAGCGCGGCGCGGGGCGCCTCGCGGCCCTGGTCGCTCGTGCCGGGCGCCGCAGCCATCGCGGCCATTGAAATCGACCCGAAAGGGACGATCAAGCCCATTCGGGTCATACGGCCACGACCTCTGGGATGGCGGGCACTTGCACGCCTCAGGCGATCTCCACCGCCCGCCGCCAGCGATCGAGGTGGCTCTCTCGCTGGTCCGGGGCCATGCGCGGCCGGAAGCGCCGGTCCACCTTCCAGGCGCGGCGGATCTCCTCCCGCCCGGCCCACACCCCCACCGCCAGCCCGGCCAGGAACGCGGCCCCCAGGGCGGTGGTCTCGACCATGCGAGGGCGCACCACCGGAACCCCCAGCAGGTCCGCCTGGAACTGCATGAGCAGGTCGTTCTGGCAGGCGCCTCCGTCCACCTTGAACTCGGTGACAGGCTTGCCGGCCTCCGCCTGCATGGCGTGGGCGAGGTCGAAGACCTGGAAGGCGATCCCCTCGAGCGTGGCCCGGGCCAGGTGGGCGGCGGTGGTGCCGCGGTCGATCCCGGCGACGAGCCCGCGCGCATGGGGCCGCCAGTGCGGCGCGCCCAGCCCGGCCAGGGCCGGCACGAAGACCACCCCGCCGCAGTCGGGCACCGACCGCGCCAGCGGCTCGACGTCGGAGGCGCGGCGAATGATCCGGAGCCCGTCGCGGAGCCACTGCACCGCCGCCCCGGCGATGAAGGTGCTGCCCTCGAGGGCGTAGGCCACCTCCCCGGGGAGCTTCCAGGCCACGGTGGTGAGAAGCCCCTGCCTGGAGGGGACCGGGTTGGGACCGGTGTTCTCGAGCAGGAAGGCGCCGGTCCCGTAGGTGCACTTCGCCTCCCCGGGCCGGAAGCAGGCCTGGCCGAAGAGGGCCGCCTGCTGGTCGCCGGCGATGCCTGCCACCGGGATCCCGTCGGGGAGCACCGGAAGGCCGCGGGTGGTGCCCACCACCTCGGAGCTGCCGCGGATCTCGGGAAGGACGGCCGCCGGCACCTCGAAGAGGTCGAGCATCTGCCTGTCCCACCGCAGCGTGCGGAGGTCCATGAGCAACGTCCGGCTGGCGTTGGAGGCGTCGGTGACGTGGGCCACCCCGCCGGTGAGCCGCCAGGCGAGGAAGGTGTCGATGGTCCCGAAGGCCAGCGCTCCGGACTCGGCCCTCTTGCGGGCGCCGCGCACGTGGTCGAGGAGCCAGCGGAGCTTGGTGCCGGAGAAGTAGGGGTCGAGCACCAGGCCGGTCCGCTCGCGCACTGCATCCTCGTGGCCCTCCTCCCGCAGCCGGGCGCAGGCGTCGGCGGTGCGGCGGTCCTGCCAGACGATGGCGTGATGGATCGGCTTCCCGGTGCGGCGGTCCCACAGCCCGGTGGTCTCCCGCTGGTTGGTGATGCCGATGGCGGCGACGTCGCCGCCCCGCACCCCCGCCTGCCGCAGCGCCTTCTTGATGGTGGAGAGCGTGGAGGACCAGATGTCCTCGAGGTCGTGCTCCACCCAGCCGGGACGGGGGAAGATCTGGCGATACTCCTCGTTGACCCGGGCGCGCACTCCCAGGCGCCGGTCCACCACCAGCACCGTCGTCCCGGTCGTCCCCTGGTCGATGGCCATCACGTAGCGAGCCACTT
>Ga0079037_100001344_pt1 | contig 12720 bp, 23 predicted proteins | sample Mud3Dept4metaG_FD_71479 | JGI IMG/M metagenome (GOLD analysis project Ga0079037, IMG submission 71479) | Freshwater wetland microbial communities from Ohio, USA, analyzing the effect of biotic and abiotic controls - Mud 3 Core 4 Depth 4 metaG | ecosystem: Environmental > Aquatic > Freshwater >... | reverse complement strand
AGCGCATCCAGGCCTGGCGCAATGGTGACGTCATGTATGATATTCCGACACCCCCCTCCTTCCAGGCCTGTTACGACACCATGCGCGAAACCGCTTGCAACCCCGTCGGATTTGTGCGCGGCAAAACGATTTACACCGCTGCACACAACACACCATTTCAAAGTCTTGTCGCTTGCGGTGTTAAGCTCGGCCTCTGGAACTTGTACCAATTGTGGACGAATCGGACCTTTTCTTGGTCCCCGGTCTGCTTTGTCCATGACTCCCTCTTGGCGGAAACCCATCCCGATTCTGTACATACCTTAACCGAACAGATCCGGGACGCCATGGCACGGGGTTTGCAAGATGTCTGCCCGGACATCAAGGTCCGAGTCGACGTTTCCAAGCCCATGACGGCTTGGGGCACTCGCACCGATGCCCTCGGCCGGAAGGTTGAATAGCCCGCCCTCCGACCCGTCAAATCCGATGACCCACCTCTGGAAAGGGGCGGAAAGGGAACAAGCCCCCTCCGCTCTCTCCCGCGCTCCCGCAACCGTAAATCCGAGGCCCGGTCTGGCTCCCCGCCAGTCAACGCTCGACACACAAACCCACCTTCGCGGCAGTGACATCCGCCCCTCCCACCTTTCTCCGCTCTCCCGACTGTCCGCCCGTATCGTCCAAGTGACTTGATAGGACCAACGCAATACCTTCGCCGAGGGTACCCTACCGGCTACAGGGGCGCCGCGTTGTAATGTAGCGACTCGTCACCCTACTACGGGCGGCTTTTTCCCTCTTGAGGATTCCTCCCATGCGTCTCTCCCTCTGGCTCATCGCTCTCCTCCCTCTCGCTCTTGTCGGTTGCGAGTTCTTTGAGAACATCGAAGCGTCCGACGTGCCCGACCAAGTCGCAGTAGCGGTAGGTGAACTACCTACTGACATCGCTTCCGGCAACTGGAGCGGCCTCGCTCTCAAATGGGGCGGCATCGCTCTCGCCGCCGTTCTTGCCGGCCTCGGCGTCCGCAAGGCAGTAAAGGCCCGCGCCCGCAAGCCCCAGTAGTATCAACAAAAACACCCACGGCCGTTTCTCCGTGGGTGTTTTCGTTTTGACAGAAAACGTGGTGTCAGTTTCTTTCCGGGAACAGCGCCCTCCAGCACTGCGGCACCTCGCCGCGCTGAGCCTCAGCCAGCCCGACCGTGAGAATCTGCGTCGCCGCCAGCGCCAGCTTCGGCCGCCGCGTCAGTGTGCATCCTTGGAGCACGTTGTAGAAGTCGCGGTTGCCAGGTGACGCACAGCAAGCGTTCACAAGCTGCCGCCCGACCCTCGGCGCCGCTCTCTTGACCATCTCAACCAGCTCCCGCCCGTCGCCGATCCCTCGCAGGCTTTCGAGGTCGCTCATGACTTGCCGACTTCCCGTAGCAATGGCAGCGCGGCAGTAGGGCACAGGGTCCGTCCAAAACTTCCTGATCTCCTCCGAGCAATGGTGAAACTTGATGCATCCTCCGAGGAACTGATTCTCGCAAGCAATGCGGATAGCTCCCTGCCGGAGCAAGTCCGCCTTTCGGCCGGTATGGTCAAGCAGCATACTGACGCTCCCGATGTACTCCGGCCGAGCGGTTCCCGTGTACTCCGGCTCCCGCGCCACAACAACATGCCGCCATCCCTTCGTCCGCTTCCGTCCGAGATTCTGCACCGTGACAGCCCCGAAGCAACCGCTCCGGCGCAGTTTCTCCGCCAGCTCCTCCGGGTCAGTCCGAAAGTAAGACTCGCTCATCCGCGCCGCTTGCCAGTAGGCATCATCTCCCCTAAGAATCCCTCGAACGTGCGCGCCAGTCTCCAGTGTGCCAATCATATACGTCATGGTGTGCTCCTCTCGTAGTTAATTACTGTTTCCTCTTGAAACACTCGTCAACACAACTCCTATCAACGCTCTCCATCCGATCAACCTTGCCGTCTCTTTGGCGGCTCCATATCGCCTGACTGAAACCCCCATCGGACCAATCTTGACTACCCACCGAGAGTCTTGAAGAGACGGGTCAGTCTTCTTCAGTGTCACCTCTCGTAGAATCGTCTTTGTGAACGTCTTCACACTGTCACCTTCCGCGCCTTGCTGATCGCTCCCAAGAATCGGTCGATATCAAATTGCGGATTGTCTTCCGCGAGCGTATCGACCAACGCTGTCACGAAGTCAACAGCCTCGCCGTTGGCAAGGTACTGACCAAGCAACCGCGCCAGTGTCTCATAGTGCCGCTTTTGAAACATAGTCATGACTCTTCCCCTTTCTCTTGGTGCTCTTGTAGGATTCTCTTTGCCGTCTCTACTGTCATCCCTCCCATGACTGCTACCATACTGGGATGCAGTTTGAGCGTTTGCTTGGCTATCCTTATCTGATGGTAGATGAACGGGTCGACCGTCTTCTTAGCCTTTGCCATTGCTATTCCCCTTTCATAGCTTTCTGAACGGTGCTCTTCAGTTCATCTTCCAGTTCCCACACGCGCACAGTCAACGCTTGATTCTCGCGGCCCATCTCTTGAAGCTCTTTGTCGTGTTCATCGCGGGCGGCGTCCGCCATCCCTTCCAGCTCTTTGATGTCGTCTTCCAAAGACTTCACTTCCTCTTCAAGCTCTTTGACCTCGCTCTTAGACTCTTCGAGGTCAAACTCCAGTTCCGCGAGCCGATCAGTCTTGCCGTAGTCTTCTCGCCTGTACTGGTTGACAATATCAGTCAGCACAGCCTTGATATCGCAATCGCCACGAGCCCGCGCGTTGACCCATTGTAGCTTGAGCGGCCGGTAGGCTTCCGGTAGTAGCGACACAAGCTCATCGAACAGTTCCCAACAGCCCTCGAAAGCCCGCGTACGATTCCGAAAGTTTCCGTCAGTCTTCATCAGAATACCTTTCTATTTTTGCCGTCTTGACCCACGGCCGCTTAGCGAGTTCCGCAACTCGCCTTTCGGCCGCGTTCTTGTCAAAGTAAATGCCGTCTTGATGCCAGTAGCTCGGTTCCGACGTTTCTTGCCAACGCACCTCCCATCCTGACACTGGAGTCTTCATGACTCCGCCTTTCCGTACAGTGCTCCGTTGTCCGTCTCTTTCACGTACGCTCGCGGGCTTCCGCGCAGTTTCAAGTAAGCCCGCCCATCCCTGGTAGCTCTCAGAAAGCCCATAGTGCCGGTCCGGTGTCCCCAAAATTCGCGCAGTAGCTTGACCTTCATGCTTTCACCATCTCTTTCGTCTCTACTTTGAACATCTCGGTTGCCTTGGTCCAAGCGGTAGCTACGCTCGCATAAGGACCATCTACGTACCATCCTTGATCGCCGCGTCCGACGAAGATTCCCCATCCTTGTTCGCCTTTGTGGAGCCAGACTCCAAAGCCCTCGCCTTGGTCCTTAGCTTCCACGGTTCCCAGTGCAATGGTATGCTCCATCTTTCACCTCCGGTAGTTAGCCGACCTCATCATCAATCGAGCCATTCTTGATGTGCCAGTCTTCGCAATCCTTGATTTCCTCCCGCAGAGAATCCGCTTCCTCTTCGGAAAGGGCGCCGTTCTCTTCTGCACAGTCAACCGCTTCTCTCCAGTCTTCTATGACTTCTCCGTGGGTCGACCCGTCGGCGCCTTCCTCGGCCGCTCGATAGCAACGGTCAAACCGCTCCGGATCAGAAAGTATCATATTGGCGCTTCCAGGAGACCGATTCTCCTCATCCCAACACTGCCAGTCTTTGCCGTTTAAGAAGTCATGTAGAGTCATTAAGACACCTCATCCTCTTCTGAAGACCGCACCACAAAGCAGATATCGCAAGGGTCGCCTTCACCGCTTTCTATCCAGCCGCCATGGGCTTCCGCGACCTCATCCAAGACCTCGTAGAAAGCCTCATCCTTGGTCTCATCCTTGCGAGTCTGGTTGCTCGTCCAGAAAGTGTAATACTTCCCGCTTGGCGCAAGACTCAGACAAGAGCCCAAGTAAGTACCACCAGTCTCCTGGCAGTCCGCGACAATGCCTTCCCAATCCCAGCTCTCGATTTTCGCCCGATAGTGGGCTTTCAGTATGCTGTGCCGATCAAACATGTTTCACCTCACTCCTCACTCTCATCAAGTCCGCCCGTAACGTCTTCCACAGTCTCCATCCCATAGTCCATTCTCAGAGCCCGCAGTAACTCCGCGCGAGCCGCGTCTCGCATCCTGGCCAGCTCTTCGTCATCGATGTATACCAGTTTCATGTTTCACCTCACTCCGCCAGACTGACATCCAAAGCCTTCGAGACCTCCCACTGGAGCTTCTCCAGTGCGGTCCGCATCTTCATGTTTTCGCTGTGCAGTTCCGCCGCTCTCCTGTGCCACAAGTCCCGAGCGGTCGTCGCGGTCTTCAGTTCATTCTCCAGCGAGATGACTGTTCTCTTCAGAAGCTCTTCCATGTTTCACCTCCATGTTGACTCCGGCCCGACACCGACCATGTGATTGCTATCCCACACCACGGCGCCAGTGAGGTGGAGCTGTACGACTACGCGGCTCCACCGATTGCTTTCCACCTGTCGCAGTGCGCTTCTCTCGGCGAGGGCTTGCGCCCAAGTGCCGGCGCAATCGCCTGCATACGTCCACTGTCCATTTCTCTCGCACCAAATCTCGTACATACTTCACCTCCTGTGCGGCCGCACCATGCAGCCGATCTACCTATAGCAATCCGCGAGCCAACACTTTGAATTCTCTAACCTATTACAATTCCTTGCCCTCTCTTTTTACCTGTTCCCACAGTGACAAAAACAGATACCAGTATCTGTCACTATCGCCGCATTTTGGCGCTTGGATAGGTGTTCAACATGCCAGTCTTCGACCCGTCTAAATGGCTGTGGGTCGACACCGGCACCTCCCGCGAGCTGTGGGTACGCTGTCCCCGATGTCGGATTTTCCGACATGCCCTGTTGGAGTATAGCACAGGCGATAGTCATCATGACCTCGATGGCTACTGTCTCCCGTGCCGAAGAGAGAGCGGCCGCAAGCGCCGACGGGATTCTGGCAAGCCAACACGCCGACCCGGCGCGGGTCGGCCGCGCAAGCCAAGGTGAACAGATAGTAGAGGTGTTCACCTCTTGCATATCCTATGATATGCAAAAGACTTATGACTCTGAATACCTGCCTGTTTCCTACGTCAAGCAAGTATCGTGCCTTCGCAAGTCCGCGTGCAACTATCGTGCCAACGTCGTAACTCTGCGTGCAAGAACCATGCCAACCCCCGGCCACCGATGCAAAGCCCCTGCCTAAGAAGAAGGAGAAGGGTGGTCAGAGCCAATTTTTTTCTAAAAACCCAAATTCTGACTTGACTTATGACACCCCAAGATGAAAAGCGTCTCAAGAAAGTCCGCGACCAGCTCTTCGCCCTTTCTCGCAAGATCGCCTCCCGCCAGAAGGCCGCCGTCGCCGAGCAAGGCGACCACGGCCTCCCAACCCTGACAGAGGACGAACAGCGCGCCTTCAAAGTCCTCCAAGCCCTCCACGACTCTCTCATCCGCGAAGCCGCGGCCTCCAAGACGCCCCCCGTCCCCTACGTCGTCGACATCACGAAAGTCCCCACTGAAGTCTTGCTCGAAATCCTCGAAAAGAGCCGGAACCAGTGGTCAATCGCCTAACCCCTTCTGAGGAGACCTGATATGAAGGAAACCGTCCAAGTCACCCTTTCCACCGCCGAGCGCATCGCCGTCGAGGCCCTCCAGTCCAGCCTCAAGCAGCTCAACGACCGCTTCGTCGAACTCCGCAAGCAGCTCGACGACGTCGTCGCCAACGTCCTCAAGACCTACAACCTCCCCTCCACCGCCTCCCTCACCCCCGTCGACGCCAAGGCCGGCATCTACCACGCCGACATCCCCGAGCCTAAGGAAACGCCCCCGGAAGCGTCTTCTCCTGTAGCGGCCAAGCCCATGGAAGTCATCGAGGGCGGCAAGTAATGAAGAGCCTCCTCCGTCGCCTACTCCTCTTCCTCGTCAACTACGCCTTCGGCACCCGTTGCCGGCCCTTCATCCGCCGCGAGGGGAACGCCTACATCATCCGCCCCTCCACCATAATCGCCATTTACGGCTTGAACAACGAGGAAGTCATCGCCGTTTCGCCTTGTAGGTTCGGAGCACTCGACCAGTGAACAAAATGACCTGGCTCCTCCACCCGCTCCGCTCCTACCGTTACTGGCGGACCTGTCGCGTCATGCGCCGAGCGGCCGAGATCGCCCTCCCCCTCCTCCCCGAAGCCCTCCAAGCCTTCTCCCTCCAAACCGCCCGCAACGCCACCTTCACCGAAGAGTCCGTCATCGAGTCCCTCCTCATCTCCGTCGTAGCCGACAACGACGGCGACGGCCCCGGCTTCACCATCGACGCCGACCCTCCCGCCATCCGCTTCTTCGACTCCCGCATCTTCACCCGCGCCGTCCTCGCCGGCGCCTCCCGCATTGGGAGGATCTACTGATGAAGCCCGTCCTCAACCGCACCTTCGACAAGATCGCCCTCCGCATCCGCCGCGCCACCGCGACCCCCGACGACTACCGCCTCTTCCTCGAACTCCTGCCCCGGATCGACCGCCAAGGCGACTACGAAGCCGCACTTGCCCGAATCACCAACCTTGAAAACAAGTTCAACCTCCTCACCCCCCTCCAAACCTCCTCGATCCGCCGCGGCCTCTGATCCCCCTCGGTAACATCCCGATTTCATTACCCTTCCCTTCCACCTTTTTTCCCGAGCGGTAATGTCCGAAGTCCTCCACGAACGTCTCGGCCTCATGCCGCCGGACACCCTCCAGCAAGAACTCTGGCGTCGCGGCGAACTCCGCTACCTCCTCTTCCCCGGCGGCCAAACCACCATCTACAACTTCATCCACGACTGGAAGCGCGACAACCGCGACTTCATGGGTCCGCTCGTCGTCGAAGCCCACCGCGGTCTCGGCAAGTCCTTCCTTCTTCTCCTCTTCGCCTTCGAGTACGCCCTCCGCCACCCCCGCTCGACCGTCCGCTACGGCGGCCCCTCCCTCAAAGACTGCCTCCAGATCACCCAGCACAACCGCGCCAAGCTCATCCGCATGTCCCCGGAGGGCATGATCGAGGACCACCCCGAGCACATCATCATCCGCAACCCCCGCTGGGAAGCCGACGGCAAGCGCAACGCCTGTTCCGAAATCTACTTCTTCGGCTGCAACCGCGAGTGCATCGACTCCCAGCGCGGCCTCCGCGCCAACCTCATCATCCTCGACGAGGTCGGCTACATCGACGACCCCCAGTACGTCGTCAAGGACGTCATGGCCTTCCACACGGTCCTCCAGGAAGACCCCCTGATGCTCCTCTCCTCCACCCCTCCCAAGTCCCAAGGCCATCTCTGGTGTACCTCCATCGTCCCCGAAGCCAAGGGCACCGGCCGCTACGTCATCCAACGCACCATCGACAACCCCGACTTCCGCGCCGATGACGAAGCCCGCCTCATCTCCATCGTCGGCAAGAAAGAATCCACCTCCTGGCGTCGTGAAGCCCTCTGCGAGCACGTCTCCGACGAAACCGAAATGGTCGTCCCGGAGTTCCTCCACCGCAAAGACGCCATCATCGCCTCACCCCCCAAGCCCTCCCACTGCTACCAAATCACCGGCGCCGACTTCGGCTTCAAGGACGCCACCGCCGTCCTCTTCGCCTACGTCGACTTCCGCTCCCAAAAGGTCGTCTTCGAAGACGAAATCGTCCAGCACTACCTCACCACCCGCAAACTCGCCGACCTCGTCAAGGCCAAAGAAGAAACCCTCTTCCACTACCTCGACCCCCTCAAAACCCACGAGCGCCCTCTCTGGAACCAAGTCCGCCGCGTAGCCGACGCCACCCCCCAGCAACTCGAAGACCTCTCCGTCGACCACAAAGTCTTCTTCGAGACCGCCGAAAAGCACGACCGCGACGCCCAAATCGCCGACTTCCGTTCCGCCATCGACTCCGAAAAAATCCTCATCCACCCCCGCTGTCAAGTCCTCATCCACCAGCTCGGCGCCGGCATCTGGAACAAGTCCCGCCGCGACTTCGACCGCCAGATCGGCGAGCCCGAGCACGGCCTCCTCCTCGGCCACCTCGACGCCATCGCCGCCGCCATCTACACCTGGCACTTCGCCAAACGCTACCTCACCTACAACCCCTTCCCCGCCGGCACCTACGACCCCTACAACCAGGTAATCACCTCCCTCCCCAAGCCACCGAGCGCCGTGGAAATCACCCACTTCCCCCTCACCCTCCGCCGCGCCCGCTTCAACTAAGAGCCTCCCGTGGATCAACCCGACTTCTCCCAAATCGAATCCGCTCTCCCCACCCTCCCCGAGGCTGCCCCCTCCTCCACCCCCGAGGCCGACCCCAACGACCCCCAATACTATTGGGCTCTCGACACCCCCGAAGCCCTCGTCAAAGAACTCACCCAGCGCCGCGACGACTACCTCGACTTCCTCAAGTCCACCGTCCTCTTCGAGCGCATTCGCCGCTCCTACTGCTACTTCCACGGCCTGTGGGGCACCGAAGGCCTCCCCGGCGAAGCCATCAAGCTCTCCGGTCCCGAACTCGAACAGCGCCGCGTCTCCGCCAACGAGTACCGCTCCACCCTCTCCCTCCTCGCCACCTACATCGTCTCCCAGAAGCCCGCCTGGGACACCCTCGCCGAGGCCGCCGACTACCGCGCCATCGAAGCCACCAAGCTCGGCAACCAAATCCTCGACACCTACATGGCCGACCCGACGACCCACGTCGAGCAAGCCCTCACCCAGTCGGTCACCGACTCCCTCGTCCTCTCATCCGGCTTCGTCTGGAACCTCTGGGACGAGTCCGCCGGCTCCGAAGTCGACGGCGACGTCTCCGCCAACACCATCACCTACGGCGGCGACTTCCGCTTCCTCAACCCCGACATCACCGACGTCGCCTACGACACCTCCGTCCGCGAATGGAAGGACCGCCGCTGGGTTCTCGCCCGCCGCCTCGAATCCCGCCACGACCTCATAGCCCAATTCCCCTCCTTCGCCGAAGAGATCCTCAAGGCCCCCTCCCCCGGCAAAGTCTCAACCGGCGACGAAGACGCCACCGCCCTCCAAATCCTCGGCCTCGACGCCCCCTCCAAAGAAGACACCGATAACTGCTGGGTCTACTACTTCTACCACGACAAGACCCCCGCCGTCCCCGACGGCCGCTTCGTCCGCTACGTCTCCGCCGACGCCGTCCTCACCGACCGCGCCCTCAAGGAAGGCCACATCCCCCTCCACCGCATCGTCCCCGACCAGTGGATGCTCACCTCCTTCGGCTACTCCCACGCCTTCGATCTCCAGCCCCTCCAGGAAGGCCTCAATGCCATCCTCTCCATCATCCTCACCAACTTCAACTCCCTCGGCTCCCAGAAGATTTGGACGAAGTCCGGCGAGCCCATCAACCAAGCCGAACTCGAACCGGGCGTCACGGTCCTCCAAACGACGACCCCGCCCCAGTCCATCAACCTCCTCCAGCCCTCGCCCGAACTCTGGAAGGGCGCGGAAGCCTTCACGCTCTACCTCGAAAAGGCCTCCGGCGTCAACGCCACCAGCCGCGGCAACCCCGGCTACCAGCTCAAAAGCGGATCAGCCCTTGCGATGGTGGATTCGCGTACTCTGCAAGCGGCTTCGAGCCTTATCACAAACTATCGAAGGCTACTGTGTGACGTCGGCACCTCCCTCCTCATGACCCTCAACAAGTGCGCGTCCGAGCCCCGCCTCCTCTCCCTCGTCGGCGAGAACGGCCGCCGCTTCATCCCCGCCTTCCACGGCGCCATGCTCAACGGCGTCCGCCAAGTCTCCATCCAGTCCGGCAATCCCATCATGGACACGATCTCCGGCCGCCTCAACCTCGGCGAGTTCCTCGTCCAGACCGGCCTCCTGAAGACCCCCGAAGAGTTCATCACGCTCGTCAAGACCGGCAACCTCGACCGCCTCACCGAGAACGCCGAGTCCCAAGTCCGCGCCGTCCAAGCCGAGAACGACGCCCTCCTCCGCGGCGAGCAAGTCCAGATGCTCCTCATCGACAACCACAAATACCACATCGTAAAACACGCCACCATCTTCGACGCCCCCGAATCCCGCATGGACCAAGGCGTCTCCACCAACGGCCTCGCCCACATCCTCCAGCACGTCGAAGCCATGTCCTCCCCTCAAGGCATGATGATGGCTCAACTCCTCGGCTACCAGGCCGGAATGCCCGGCCCCGCCCCCGGCGCCCCACCCTCCGGCGCGGCCGCCCCTCCCCCGACCCCCCAGCAAGTCGGCAACCGCCCCGAAGCCGCCCCCAAGCAAGGCTCCTCCGTCGTCAAAGAGCGCGTCAACGACGCCCGCCTCTCCTCCGGCCTCCCCCCTCAAAAAGCTGAAGCATGACCGACCCCGTCCGTTCCCGCCGTGCTCGCTACTCCCGCCAAAAAGGTGTCTCCTTCGAGCGCGAAATAGCCCGCAAGTTCCGCGCCGCCGGCTTCACCGTCCGCCGGAACCTCGAATATGACGGCATCGGCACCGGAACCGACCTCATCCTCGGCCTCCCTCTCCCCTCCCTCCCCGGCTCCCCCAACGAGTCCTCCGTCCGCCTCCCCGTTTCCATCCAGTGCAAGTCCACCCAACGCGAAGGCGACCTCTACACCGGTCTTCTCGAAGCCCAATACGTCACCGCCCGCCTCCACGTCTGCATTCACCGCCACAACCGCAAGCTCCGCATTCTCATTTCCACCCCCACCAAGGGCGCCGAGGTCATTGAGATGACCACCTGGGACGACCTCATCGCCCGCCTCCGTTCTCTTTCTCAGGAGACCCCATGCAATTCGAGGACTTCGTCTGTCACGCCCGCTCCCGCCAGCGCGCCACCGCCCGCGACCCCGACGAGTGGATGCACTTCCACGTCATCAACAACCCCAAACTCGGCCGCTACGAGTTTTGGCTCGGCAACAAAGTCTGGGTCGTGAAGCCCATCCAAGTCGACAACGCCGCCACCGTCGGTCGCCTCGACGAGTTCATCGACATCAAGCTCAAAACCATGCGCGGCAAGGGCCTCTTCCAGCCCAACCCCTACCTTTTCCGCGTCCAAGACCTCTACGACGTCTGTCTCGGCCTCCTCCGCGACCACTGCCCGCCCGAACTCTTCACAGAAGCCGAGTCCGCGCTCAAAACCGCCTCCGCCGGCCGCAAACTCCCCGACACCTGCCGCCTTTCCTTCCTCCTCAACCACTTCCTCACCGCCATCCAAGAGAAGATGACCCCCAAGCCCACCCCGAGGACCAAGAAAAATGAGTAACGAGACCTCCGAACCTCTCGCCCAGCCCAATTCCCTCCCTCCCGACGCCCCCGCCCCGCAAGACACCCCGGAAGTCACCCCGGAAGACACCACGCAAGTCACCGCGGAAGACACCACGCAAGTCGAAGAGCCCTCCGCGCCCTCCGAGCCCGCCCCGGACGCCTCCGACACCCCCTCCGACGACTCCGCCGAGCCCGCGGCTGAAGAAACCCCCTCCGAACCCACCGAATTCGACGTCGACGGCGAGCAAATCTCCCTCGACGACCTCAAAGACGCCTGGAAGCTCTCCGCCAAGGCCCAAGAGGCCCTCGACACCGCCAAACAGCGCATCGACGACATCAACCACGTCGCCGAGAACCTCGTCGAGAAGCCGATGGAGTCCCTCCTCAACCTCTTCTCCACCAAATTCGGCGACAAAAAGAAAGCCTACGACCACGTCGTCTCCCTCTGCGAAAAAGTCGTCGCCCAGCACCTCCAGTGGGAGTCCCTCCCCGAAGCCGAGCGCCGCGCCAAGGAAAAAGAGCAAGAGGCCGACGATCTCCGCCGCCAACTGAAAGAACGCGACGCCGCCCTCGCCGCCGAGAAAGAACAAGCCGAGATCGTCACCACCGCCAAGCAAATCGCCGGCGAAATCTCCGCGGCCTTCAAGAAAACCGGTACCGAAAAGCCCTCACCCCGCGCCATCGCCCAAGTCGCCGAGATCATCTCCCGCGCCGAAGACAACGGCCTCACTGTCACCTACGAAAAGGCCATCGCCGCCTACAATCGCGCCCTCGCCCGCCAGAAGGCCGACCTCCTCAAAGAACTCTCCCCCTCCGACCTCACGCCCGAACAGCGCGCTGCGGTCGCCAAGACCAACATCCAGCAAATCAAAGACACCCGCCGCCCCGGCGCCAAGACGACTCCGCCTCCCGCGAAGCCCGAGCGCCGCGACCCCGCGGTCGTCATCCCCTCCGTCGACATCCAAGACTATCTCTTGGGTCGCAAGCGGTAACCAAGACGGTCGATTGCAACCAGTAGCAATTAATTGCAATCCACCCGAGCTGCCGCCTCGTCCGAGATGCACCATTTCTTGAGACTCTCATGACCAAACGCGCACTTGCCAGCCGAAAGTATAAACAGCAATTCTTAGATCGCGGACTATGTATTCAATGTCGTCGAAGACCACATGATCCCGGTGTGCAACGATGCACGACATGTCGAGACTATCATCGAATACGCCAACGCGGACATAAAGAACAACTGTTAAACGCCTACGGCGGTGTGCGCTGCGCTTGTTGTGGTGAGACCTGTATCGAGTTCTTATCTCTGGATCACATACGTAACGACGGATGTAAAGACCGTCGATTACATGGTGGTAATTTAAATGCTTACTTAAGGAAAGCTAATTACCCCGACAGAGATAAGTACCAAGTCCTTTGCATGAATTGTAATTTTGCGAAGGGTATGTACGGCGTCTGTCCACA
>Ga0079037_100001342_pt1 | contig 12726 bp, 9 predicted proteins | sample Mud3Dept4metaG_FD_71479 | JGI IMG/M metagenome (GOLD analysis project Ga0079037, IMG submission 71479) | Freshwater wetland microbial communities from Ohio, USA, analyzing the effect of biotic and abiotic controls - Mud 3 Core 4 Depth 4 metaG | ecosystem: Environmental > Aquatic > Freshwater >... | reverse complement strand
CCCCAAAGGCCTGTGCCCAGGCCACGCCCGCGGCATCCGGACCGAGGGGCGACCAGGTGACGTGCCGCAGGCCGGTCTGCGTCGCGAGCGCGCCGATCGCGGCCGTGAGCGCGGGACTGTTCACCGGCCCGGTGAGCAGCACCGCCTTCTTCCCGGCCGCCTTGAGCTTCGACACCACCTCGGCGCCGACGGCCGTCCAGCTCGAGGCGACGGGCGCACCCGTGCCACGCCGCACCGACAGCGGGCCGCGCGCGCGGTCGGGGTCGTACAGGTCCATGAGCGCCGCGTGGTGTCGCAGGCCCAGGCCACGGCCGCTCGCCTCGTTCGGGCTCGGCGCGACGAGGATCGGGCGCCCCTCGCGCGTCCGGACGAGGACGGGCGAGCCGTCGACCACGGTGTGGAAGTACCGGGCCAGGCCCATGCCGTCGACGAGGCTCTCGGGCATGTCGTGGAACGGGATGGTCGCCTCCGGCGGAGGCTGGCACCCGGCGCTCGCCAGGGCCCCGGCGGCGGCAAGCGTGCTGCTCAGCCTGAGGAACTCGCGCCGGTCCAGACGCGCCTCATCGGGCCGTGCGCTGGTGTCGTTGGCGTTCATCGTCATCTCCCCTGGTCCCGAGCACGTCCCGGGACGCGCGCATCGCTCGCTCGAGACAGGCCTCACCGGTGACACGCCACGCAGTCGGTGGAAGCCTTCGTCTTCGGATCCCGGTGGCAGTCGAGGCACCACTGCATGTTGAAGTTGGTCTGCACCGAGACGATCTCCATCTTCTCGACCGTGCCGTGGCAGTTCTGGCACACCACCATCGGTTTGCCCTGCTCGTCGACCTCGGCGAGCACCAGCTTGCCCTGCTCGTCCCTGGCGTTCACGTGCGCCGAGTGGTCGTAGTAGACGAAGTCGGGCAGGTCGTGGACCTTCACCCACGGGATGGGCTCGCCGCGATCCCAGTACTCCTTCATCTTGAGGACCCACTCCTTGTTGAGGCCGACGCTCGTGTGGCAGTTCATGCAGACGGCCGTCGACGGCACCGTGGAGTGGCGTCCCTTGTAGGGCATGGTGTGGCAGTAGAGGCACGGGATGCCGAAGCCCCCGGCGTTCACCTTCTCGCCCTTCTCGTTGGTCTCCCAGACAGGCGGGCCCGCCATGCGCGTGTGCTTGAACAGGATGGGCTGGCGCGGTTCGTAGTCCTTGCGCACGTTGCTGAGCGCGTACGCGATGGTGCCGGTTGCCGCCAGCGCCACCAGCAGCGCGACGATGCGGACGCGCCTCCTCTTGCCGTTCATTCGGGAACCCTCCTTGTCGAACCGGCTGTCGTCGAAGGTTGGGAGGCAGGGGCCGAGGCGCCGTTCGCCGGCGCCGGCCGGCGCGGCTCCTCGTCGTCGAAGAGAATCCGCACCGCCGGCGTCTCCAGATCGTCGAACTGCCCGGTGCGTGCGGCCCAGATGAAGAAGCCCACGGCGATGGCCGCAATGAGGAGGGCGAGCGGGAGCAGGACGAAGATCGTCTCCACCTCAGGCCTCCCCATCCGATGCGGCGCGGGAATCCGGTGCCGCCGGGGCCGCCGCCGTGCGGGTGCCCGCGGCAGACGCCGTGTGCCACGAAGACGCCGCGACCGTGGCGCGGGGCGTCAGCCGCGTGCGGCTCGGGGCAGACGGCCCGGCCCCACGGGCGAAGGTGCGCGTGAGCGCCGACGAGAGCACGACGGTGAGCGAGGAGATCGGCATCAGGATCGCCGCGAGCAGCGGCCCCACGACGCCGGCGACCGCGAGTGTCGAGGCGGCGGCGTTGTACACCAGGGAGAACCCGAGGTTCCTGCGGACGACTCCGCGGAGCCGGCGGGCACCGTCGAGGATCTCGAGCAGCGGCGTGACGCCCTCGCGCGTGAGCACGATGTCGGCAGCGACGATCGTCGCCCCCATGCCGCCGTGCACCGCAATCCCCACGTCGGCGAGTGCGAGGGCCGCGGCGTCGTTCACCCCGTCGCCAACCATCACCACCGCGCCGTCGCGCTCGCCGCCAGCGGCGAGCGCGGCCACGATGTCCCGCTTCCCTTCCGGGGTCAGGCCGCCCAGGGCATCGTCGGGCGAGAGGCCAAGCTCCGCGCCGACGCGGGCCACAACCGACGCATCGTCACCGGAAAGGACGCGGACGCGGACGCCACGCGCGCGCAGGGCGGCGACGGTCCCGACGGCATCGGGGCGCAGCGCATCGCCGATGCCGGCAACGCCCGCCACACGACCGTCGAGCGCGACGAAGACCGGGCTGAGTCCGTCGGCGATCAGCGTTTCGGCAAACCGGGCGAGGTCGTCTGGGACCGCGGCCCCCGCGGCCTCGACATGGGCCCGGTTGCCGACGCGCACCTCGCAGCCGTCGAGCCGGCCGGCGATCCCCTGTCCCGGGACCTCGACGACGTCCTCGACCGTCCTGACGACCCACATCGGTCGGCCGAAGGAGCTCCGGAACGCGCGCGCCACGGCATGCGACGACTCCGCCTCGAGCGCCCGAGCGAACTGGAGGACACCGTCGTCGCCCTGCCAGCGGACCACCCTCGCCTGGCCCTCGGTCAGCGTCCCGGTCTTGTCGAGGAGCACGGTGTCCACGTGGCGAAGCTGGTCGAGGGCATCGGGGTTCTTGATGAAGATGCCCGAGCGGGCGGCGCGCAGCAGCGCGACGGACACCGCGAGCGGAACCGACAGACCGAGCGCACACGGACAGGCGACGACGAGGAGTGCAACCACGCGCTCGAAGGCGACCCGCGGACCCTGGTGCAGCCACGCCACGCCCGTGATGACAGCGAGGAGGAGGAGGCCCTGAACGAACCGTCGCGCCAGCAGGTCCGTCGTGCGCAGCAGGGCGGGCTTCTGGGAGAGCGCCTCCTGCACGATGGCCAGGAGCGCGCCGACGCGGGTCTTCTCGCCAGCGGCATCGACGCGGATCACGAGCCTGGCCCCGAGGTTCGTGGCGCCGGCGTTGACCGCGTCGCCCTCCCGCACGGGAAGCGGGGTGGTCTCACCGGTGAGGACGGCGTTGTCGAGCGACGAACGGCCCAAGAGGACAATCCCGTCGACGGGGATGAGTTCGCCGGAACGGACCTCGACCCGGTCGCCAGGCGACAGTGCGGCGAGCGGCACCTCGACCGGGGTGGCGCCGGGGCCGTCGCCCGTCAGCTTCCGGGCGAACTCGAGAAACGCGACGTCGCGCAGGCTGTCGGCGCGCTCGAGGGCCGCCCGCTGGGCGCTCCGTTGCGCCTGCCGGGCGGCAAGCAGCGCAGCCACCAGCATCGCGAGCGAATCGAACCAAAGCGGCCCCTCGCCGCGGACGGTGTTCCAGGCACTTGCGGCAAACGCCCCCGCGAGCGCAATCGCCACCGGCAGGTCGATGTGGACGATGCCGGCCCTGAGTCCGGCGAGCGCCGTCCGGAAGAACGGGCGCGCCGAGAAGAAGAGGACCGGGACCGCCACGGCGAAGGACAGCCCGCGGAAGAACGTCCAGTAGGCAGAGGCCATGCCGGAGTGCTCGCCGGCGTAGATCGCCCCGTGGAGGAACATGAGGTTCATCGCACAGGCCGCCGCCACGCCGAGCCGCGCGAGGGCCGCGCGATCCTCGACGCGGCGGGCCTCCTGGGCGCGAGACGCGCGGTGGACGTGCGGCGTGTACCCGAGGCGGTCGAGCGCGCGGCCGATCGCGGAGAGGCGCGTGTGGGCGGGCCGCCAGGTGACCTCCGCCACGGCGCTACCGAGGTTGAGGCGGACCTCGTCGACGCCGGGGATCGCCGCGGGCAACTTCTCGACGAGCCAGACGCAGGCGGCGCAGTGGACACCCTCGAGGTAGAGCCGGGTGCGGCGCCGATCGGTCCCGATCGTCTCGGTCGCCTCCGCCTGGAGGCGTTCGTCGTCGAAATCCTCGAAACTCCGCCCCGTGACGCGCGCGGGCTCGAGCACGCCCTGCTGCTGCTCGACCAGCCGGTAGTACTGATCGAACCCCCACTCGCGGACGAGCGTGTAGACCTGCCGGCAGCCGGCGCAGCAGAACTGCTCGGTCTCGCCATCGCGAAGGAGGCTCGCCGGGACCGCGAGGCCGCAGTGCGCGCACACGGCGCGGTGCTCGGCGGGGCTGAAGCCCCGCCCCACGGGCGCCGCAGTCTCGCGGTGGCCGGTCACCGGGGCGTCCCCTCCGGGACGGCTGGCGTCGTCAAGGGACTTGGTCCAGGCGGACCAGGAGGTCCACCCTCCGAGCGAGCAGGTCCGCCCTCCGAGCCGACACCAGGAGGTCCGTCCTCCGAGCCGGGAGCGCCGCCCGCAGCATCCGCGGGGACCGCCACCCGCGCCGCGTGAACGAACCGGAGCGCCCCTTGTCGGGCATCGATCCGGAATTCCCAGGCACCCGGCTGGTCGACGCGCACGAGGGTGCGGTAGGTCCCGGCGTCCTGCGGCAGCTCGACGAGCTCGCCGGTCTGGTTGAGACGCGTGTCCGACGGGCGGATGGCGAAGAGACGACCCGACAGCCCCGACACCGGCCTCCCGTCGCGGTCGGCCACCCGGACGTCAACGGGACGCGGCATGCCCGGGAAGTGCGGAATGCCGGACGGCAGCTCGTAGCGCACCGTCCAGCCCAGTTGGCGGCTGGCCGCCTCGACCGCTTCATCGGCATCCCACGCGCGCGCGGCCTCGAAGTAGCCCTTGATCGGCCGTGGGCTGTCGGGGCGCGTCGCCACCCAGACCAGCACCCCGCACGCGATGACGGACATGGCGAGCAGGCTGCCGAGGTAAATCGGCCAGCGGTACTCGGAGACGAGTCGGAAGACCCTCACGGCGTCCCCCCGGGCGTGCCGAAGGGACCGAGGAGGAGGAACTCGAGTTCCTTGTCGAATCCCCTATCGGAACGGACGCGGTAGCGGACGGCGGCCTGACCGTCGAGGAAGACCCGTGGCGGCACGGTGGTGACGGCGTTCACGGTCACCACCTTCTCGGGTTCGACGACGATGGGCGACTCGCTGACGACGAGACTCGCCTCCTGCGGGGTGATCACCTCGATGGTGAAGCGCTGGGTCTCGGGCAGCTGGTTCGTGATCCGCACGCGCTGCTGGTTGGCGACCTCCCCCGTCGGCAGGAGACGGTACGGCTCGCGCCCGCCACGGATGATCTCGACGAGCGCGTCGCCGCGCGTGAACACGAGGACGGCGAAGGCCCCCCACGCCACGCTCATGAGCGCGAGGTAGGCGATGGTGCGCGGTCGCCACACACGGCGGACACCGCCTTTCTGTTCCCGCTCCGAGGTGTACTTGATGAGGCCGATGGGTTTGCCGAGGCCGCGCATGACCTCGTCGCACGCGTCGATGCACTGCGCCGTGCCGATGCACTCGGGCTGCAGGCCCCGCTTGATGTCGGTGCCGGTCGGGCAGGCGTTCACGCAGGCGCGGCAAGAGATGCAGTCGCCGGCGAGCACACCCGCCACGCGGTCCCTGATTCTCATCCGCGGCTCGCCGCGCTGCTCGTCGTACGCCACCAGGATCGTGTCCTGATCCGCGATGACGTTCTGCAGGCGGCCGTACGGGCACGCGATCGTGCACATCTGATCGCGGAACCAGCCGAAGTCGAAGAGGATGGCGCCAGTGAGGAACAGGATCGTGAACAGCGCGCCCGTCCAGGCGAGCGGATCCGTCGCAAGGCCCGCCACGAGCGGACGGAACCCGGTGAAGTACGCGACGAACGTCGTGGCCATCGCGAGCGCGAGCACCGTCCAGAGCGCCCACTTCCCCACCTTGATCGCGACCTTGCGCCCGCTCAACGGCGCCGCGTTCAGCTTCCGCTGGTTCAGCGGCCCGCCTTCGAGCAACGCCTCGATCGGGCGGAAGAAGAACTCGAGATAGACGGTCTGCGGGCACGCGTACCCGCACCACATCCGCCCGTACGTCGAGGCGGCGAAGAACACCGTGACGATGACCCCGAAGCCGAGCGCGACGAGGATGAGGCTGTCGGTGGGGTTGAAGGTGGCGCCGAAGACGTGCGTGTTGCGGGTGGCGAGGTCGATCAGGACCGCGGGCCTCCCGCCCACCGGGATGTGGGGGAGCGCGAAGAACAGGAAGAACAGCCCGTAGGCGATCGCCCGGCGGATCTTCCAGTGCCGTCCCCGGTGGACGAGCGGGTGCATGAACTTCCGCTTGCCGTCAGCCGACAGGCTGTAGAGCAGGTCCTCCTCGGGCGCAACGTCGAAGACGCGCCCCGGCAGGGACGGCGCCGGCGGCGCCGCGGCGGGCTGCGGCTTCTCGTGCTTCTGCCCGAGGGCGGACCCCACGTCAACTCCCCGGGATGGGCTCGGCCACGAAGGGGTCGCCCTCGGCCGGCTTGGCGTTTGGCGGGTTGGACCCCTGCAGGCTCCGCACGTAGGAGACCAACGCCGAGAGTTCCTCGGGCTTCACGGCACGGCCCCAGGGCGGCATGCCCTTCGCCGGCCAGCCCTTCGCGACCGACTGGAAGATCTGCTCGACGCTGCCGCCGTGAATCCAGCGGTCGTCGGTGAGGTTGGGCCCGATCAGCCCCTGCGCCTGCGCCCCGTGGCAGGATGCGCACGTCCGGGAAAAGCGCGCCGCGCCCATCTCGAGGACCGTGGGGTCTTTCGCCCCGGCGAGCAGTTCGGCGGGTGTCGGCGCCACCAGCGGGTTCGCGTCGAAGTGCGCCTGCACACCGGCGAGCGATTGCTGGGTTTGCGCGCGGTACTCGGACTCCATCGAGCCCTCGCCGAAGCTCAGCGCGTAGAAGATGAGGTAGGCCGCCGCGAAGATCAGCGAACCCCACCAGATGGCCATGAGCCAGCCGGGCATCGGGTTGTCGTATTCCTTGATCCCGTCCAGTTCGTGGAGGACCTTGTCTTCGTACTGGGCCATGGTCTCCTCTCGTCAGGCCTCTGTTCCGGCCCCCGATTCGATCCGCCGGCCCTGTCGGGCCTGCGCGCCGATTTCGGAGCCCCGGGCGAGCGCGTCGGAGCCCGGGGCCCTCGGGCCCGGGGCCTCGTCGCCCTCGAGCGCGAGGCGCGCCCGGGCGTCCAGGTCTTCGCGGCGGGTCGTGAAGACCCTCAGGGTGATCGCCACCCACACTGCGAGGAAGAAGAACATCGAGGCGATGGCCAACGCGCCCGCGCCGGTCTGTTCGGCGAGTTCCCGCAGCATGGCTACCTCGCCGCCACAACGCCCGGCGCCAGCGTGGCCGGCGCACCGTGCCCCGTCGACGCCGCGGGGGCGACAGGTGGCGGCGGGGCGGGAGCCGCCGCCAGCGGCGGCTGCGGCAGCGGCCGTTTCCACTTGATGTCGGTCCCGAGGCGCTGGAGGTACGCCGTCAGCGCCGTGACCTCCTTGTCGGCAAGACCCGCCGGCCCCTTCTGCGCCTCGACCTCGGCCGTGATCGCTGTCGCCTGGCGCTCGATCGCCGGCAGTGCCGTCTCGATCTCGCCATCCGGGTAGGGCACGCCGATCGTGCGCAGCGCACGCATCTTGGCCCCGATGCGGCTCGTGTCGAACTGGTCGGTCAGCAGGTGCGGATAGCGCGGCATGACCGACCCGGGCGTTGTCGAATCCGGGCGGGCCATGTGCCGGACGTGCCAGAGCGACGGGTACTTCCCACCGACCCGGTGCAGATCGGGCCCCGTGCGCTTCGAGCCCCACTGGAAGGGGTGGTCGTACACGTACTCGCCGGCCTTCGAGTACTCGCCGTATCGCTCGGTCTCGTACCGGAACGGCCGGACGAGTTGCGAGTGGCAGTTGTAGCAGCCCTCGCGGATGTAGATGTCGCGGCCAACGACCTCGAGCGGCGTGTAGGGCTTCACGCTCGCGATCTCCTTCACGTTGTCCTTGTCGAAGAACATCGGGACGCCCTCGACGAGCGAGCCGACGGCCAGGGCCAGCGCCGTGAGCACGGTGAAGGAGATCGTGCGGGCCTCGAGCGCGCGGTGGACGCCGTGGCGGAGCGAGTGCTGCAGCCGGTAGAGGGCGTGGTCGTACGTGTTGGCGGGCGTCACCGCGCCAGGCGCCGAGAGGTCGCGCACGAGCGGCGGCGCCACCACCTCGGGCTCCTCGGCGTAGTTGGCCGGGGCGCTCTGGATCGTCTTCACGATGTTCCAGGCGAGCAGCAGCAACCCCGTGAAGAAGAGCAGCGCCGCGACGAGGCGGACCCAGTACATGGGGACGATCCGGATCACCGTCTCGATGAAGTCCGGGTAGACCAGCCGGCCGTCGGGCTCGAAGGCGCGCCACATGCCCCACTGCGTGATGCCGGCCACCCACATCGAGACCTGGTAGGAGATCAGGCCGACGGTCGCAACCCAGAAGTGCGTGGTGGCGAGCCGCGGGGAGTAGAGCGGCGTCTTCCAGAGCCGCGGGACGACCCAGTAGAGAATGCCGAAGGAGAGGAAGGCGTTCCAGCCGAGGGCCCCCGCGTGGACGTGCCCGATCGTCCAGTCGGTGAAGTGGCTGACGGCGTTCACCGACTTGATCGACATCATCGGCCCCTCGAAGGTCGACATGCCGTAGTAGGTGATCGCCACGACCATGAACTTGAGGATCGGGTCCTCGCGCAGCTTGTGCCACGCCCCGCGCAGCGTGAAGTACCCGTTGACCATGCCGCCCCACGACGGCATCCAGAGGATCAGGGAGAAGAGCATCCCGAGGGTGGACGCCCACTCGGGCACGGCCGAGTAGTGGAGGTGGTGCGGGCCCGCCCAGATGTAGACGAAGACGAGCGACCAGAAGTGCATGATCGAGAGCCGGTAGCTGAACACCGGCCGCTCGGCCGCCTTCGGGAGGTAGTAGTACATCAGGCCGAGGAAGGGCGTCGTCAGGAAGAACGCGACGGCGTTGTGGCCGTACCACCACTGCATCAGCGCGTCCTTCACGCCCGAGTACGCCGAGTAGCTCCCCAGCCAGGAGTACGGCATCGCCATGCTGTTGCCAATGTGGAGGATGGCCACCGCGACGATCGTGGCGATGTAGAACCAGATGGCGACGTAGAGGTGCTTCTCGCGCCGGATCGCGATCGTCCCGAAGAAGTTGATCGCAAACGTCACCCAGAGCACCGCAATCACGATGTCGAGCACCCAGGGCAGCTCGGCGTACTCCTTGCCCTGGGTGTTCCCCGTGACGAGGGCCAGCGCGGCGGCCACGATGAGCAACTGCCAGCCCCAGAAGTGGAGCCTCGAGAGGGCCCCGCTGAAGAGGCGCGTCTTCAGCAGCCGCTGCATCGAGTGGTAGGTGCCGCCGAAGATGATGTTCCCGCAGAACGCGAAGATCACCGCGTTCGTGTGGAGCGGGCGCAGCCGGCCGAAGGTGAGGTAGGGCGCCAGGTTGAGCCCTGGCATGAAGAGCATGGCCGCGATCAGGACGCCCACGAGCATGCCGACCACGGCCCAGACCACGGCGGCCAGGAAGAAGAGCCGCGGGGTGCGATCGTCGTAGCGCACGATGTCGCTCGATCGGACCGGGCGGGTAGTCGGACGTTCAGCGACGGCGTTTTCCATCTTGGCCATCCTGTTTCGGTGGGGTCCACGGAGGGCCCGGGCCGTCGCGGCCCCGGCCGGGATGCCGGTGCCACCCGCGACGGTCGTTCACGGCTGCCGCCAGGGGAGATGGAGGAACTCCCCGCCGTACACGGCTGGGGTGGGAGGCGACGGGTGAACTCATGTTCCCGGGGAGGGAGGCGCGACGGGGATGACAGCGGGGGGTGCCGGAATCCGGACCGTCCGTCTCCAGACGCGGCGAACGGAGCAACTCGCGTGCCGCAGTGCGTCAATTCGCTTCTTCCCGGCAATCTCGCCGCAGCCCGGCACCCCCTGGGCGCCACCGTTGGGCTTCCGGCGCGTTGCCGGGATCCCGGCGGGCTGGGGCGGGCGGGACGCGGGCCGCCGGCCGCGCCTGCCGGGGCGCAGGACGGCACCCGCTCTCCCCCCTGGCAGACCCATGCCGTGCGACGCATGAGGGCGCAGTGCGGTCCAGGACCCGGACGGCGCCGCGCCCTCATTTGCGGCACCGCGCGAAGGTGGAAGGGCGCCGCGCTGACGGGCGGGTGCCCGACGCCGGACGCACGTGGGCGTCTATACTCGCGTCGGGAGCCCCGCGGTATCGAACCGGATTGACCCGCGGCACGGCACCCGTGCGCCAGCTGCCCCCCACGCCGAGAGTCACCCATGGAGCGACTGATCGAGGGGTTTCGCCGGTTCCAGCGCCAGTACGAGGCGGAGCACCGGACGCGCTTCGAGCGCCTTGCCGGGCGGAAGCAGCGTCCGCGCTACGCCGTCGTCACGTGTTGCGACAGCCGGATCGACACGACACTGATTTTCGACGCCATCCCGGGCGAGTTCTTCCTCATTCGCAACATCGCCAACCTCGTGCCCGCCTACCGTCCCGACGAACGCCAGCACTCGACCTCGGCGGCCATCGAGTACGCCGTGCGGTTCCTGAAGGTCGGTCAGTTCGTCGTGCTCGGCCACGCAGGGTGCGGTGGCATTCAGGCGCTGCTCGATCCGCCCGCGCAGGCCACCGACTTCCTCGCCAACTGGATGCAGATCGCGGCACCCGCCCGGGAGCGCGTGCTCGCCCGCGAACACGAGATCCCGCCCGAGGAGCGCCGGCGCGCCTGCGAGCTCGAGTCGCTCAAGGACTCGCTCGCAAACACCCTCACGTTCCCGTGGGTGGCCGAGCGCGCCGCCGACGGCAGCCTGCAGGTCGACGCGTTGTACCTCGACCTCGCCCGCGGCGAACTGCTGCTCTACAACCACGCCAGGGACGCGTTCGAGGCGGTCTGAACACCGGCTGGCGCGCGCCACCTCGCTGAACCCCGACCGCGCCGCGTGCGCGCTCCGCACACCCGTCCGTGCGGGGGCCGCATCCGGGCCGCATCGGCTTGACGCCGCCTCGAGCTGGACGTAAAACGAGGGGGTCTGCTCGCTCATCGACTCACGACGGCGCGCCGCGGACCGGCCGCCGCCCCACACGGAGGAGGCCTTATGAAGCGATCGGTGCTGGCCCTCGTCGCGCTGGTTGCCGCCGTGTCCGTGCGCGGGGTCGTCGCCGTCCTCGAGGCGGTGATCACCCCCACCTCGGTCACCATCGTCGGCAGCCTGCAGTCCGAGCTCGGGTGCCCGGGCGATTGGGATCCGGCCTGTGCCGCGACCCACCTCGCCTACGATGCGGCCGACGACGTGTGGCAGCGTGCGTTCGACGTACCCGCGGGCGGCTGGGAGTACAAAGCCGCGCTCAACGACAGTTGGGACGAAAACTACGGCCAGAACGCCACGCCCAACGGCGCGAACATCCCGTTGCCCCTCGCCGCGGCGGGGTCGGTCAAGTTCTACTACGACCACAAGACGCACTGGATCACGAGCAACCGCAACAGCGTGATCGCCGTCGTCCCGGGCAGCTTCCAGTCCGAGCTGGGGTGCCCGGGCGACTGGGATCCGGCGTGCCTGCGCTCGTGGCTCCAGGACCCGAGCGGCACCGGCGACTACCGCTTCACCGCGGAGCTCCCGCCCGGCGCCTACGAGGCCAAGGTCGCCATCGACGAGAGCTGGGCCGAGAACTACGGGCAGGGCGGCGTGCCAGGTGGCGCCAACATCCCCTTCTCGGTCCCCGCACCGTTCGGCACCGTCACCTTCTCCTACAACGCCACGACGCACGTCCTGACGGTCGACGTGGTGGGCGGCGAGCCGTCCCCGGACAACAACGTCGAGTGGGACGGCCTGCGCCACGACTCCCGCGACCCGCTCTACCGCTCGCCCGGCGGCGCGGTGACCGCGGGCACGGAGGTGAAGATCCGCTTCCGGACGTTCCACAACGACGTGACGGGCGTCACGCTGCGCGTGTACGACGCCGACGACGCGGCGCAGCAGCTCGTGCCGATGCAGGTGGCCGCGAGCGCCGTGCCGTGCCCAGACGCCGGCGCGGGCCGCACCTGCGACCTGTGGGAGGCGCCGCTGCAGCGATCGGCGCCCGACAATCTCTGGTACCGGTTCGTCGTGACCGACGGCACCGACACCGACTACTACGCCGACAACACGCCGGCGCTCGACGGCGGGCCGGGCCTGCCGAGCGACGAGGTCGTCGACAACAGCTACGCGCTGATGTTCTACGCGGAGGACTTCCAGACCCCGTCGTGGGCGCGCACTGCCGTCATCTACCAGGTGTTCCCCGATCGGTTCCGGAACGGGCGCGCGAACAACGACGCCCGGACGGGCGATCCGCGCTACGACGACCCGGCGCTCGCGCTGCCGTGGGGCACCAAACCAGAAGGGTACTGTCGCAACTACGCGGATGGCGCGACCAACTGTCCGTGGCGGTTCGACGACACCCCGCCCGACTGGAGCCCCGACAAGGAGGGCCCGCGCGGCCGCGACTATTTCGGGGGCGACCTCAAAGGCATCGATCAGCAGCTCGCCTACCTGCAGCAGCTGGGCGTCACGGCGCTGTATCTGAACCCGATCTTCGACGCCGCCTCGAACCACGCCTACGACACGCAGGACTACCTGAAGGTGGATCCGTACTTCGGGACGCCGAAGGACTGGGAGAACCTGGCGAAGCACACGGGCCGGCGCGGCATGCGGCTGCTGCTCGACGGCGTGTTCAACCACGTCTCCTCCGACAGCCCGTTCTTCGATCGCTACCGTCGGTTCGACACCGTCGGCGCGTGCGAGAGCCTGGGCTCGCCCTATCGCGCGTGGTTCTACTTCCGCGACGTCCCGCCCGGCAC
>Ga0079037_100001341_pt1 | contig 12726 bp, 7 predicted proteins | sample Mud3Dept4metaG_FD_71479 | JGI IMG/M metagenome (GOLD analysis project Ga0079037, IMG submission 71479) | Freshwater wetland microbial communities from Ohio, USA, analyzing the effect of biotic and abiotic controls - Mud 3 Core 4 Depth 4 metaG | ecosystem: Environmental > Aquatic > Freshwater >... | reverse complement strand
ACGCCGGCGATCTTCTCGTACAATTTCTTCTACGGATACTTTCCCGGACTGTCGTACGATGAAGTCCTCACGATCACATGGCCGCTCGTCGCGTTTCGTCTCCTGACGATCCTCCTGGGGGTGACGCTGATCTGGGTGGCCCTGCTGGTCGTCCGGTTCGGCACCCCGGATCTCCCGCTGCGGAAGCGATGGGTGGAGGTCGCGACAATCCTGGGACGGCCGGGCCGGCGCGGCCCCGCGCTCGGTATCATGGCCGCGCTGGTGCTCGTCTACGTCTTCCGTTGCCCTCTGGGGTTCGAGTCGACCGCTGCGTACGTTCAGGAACAGCTCGGGGGGAAGCTGGAGACGGAACACTTCGTGATCTACTATGGCGCCGGTTCCGCGGGGCCGGACGCGGTCCGTCAATTGGGGGGAGAGCACGAATTCCGGCTGGCGCAGCTTCGCGCCATCTTTGGCCTGGAGACGGTTCCGACGATCACATCCTATGTTTACCCGTCGACGGAGCTAAAACGGCGCCTGATCGGCACGGGAACAACGAATCTGACAAAGCCGTGGCTGGCCGAGATGCACATCACCCGGGGGAGCCTGGCGGGGGTGCTGAAACACGAGCTGGCGCACATCGTCGTGGGGACATTCGGCCTCCCGGTCCTCCGGGTGAGCCTCAGCACCGGCCTCGTGGAGGGGGTCGCGATGGCTGTCGACGGGGCGTGGGGCAACCGGACGCTGCACCAGCATGCCGCGGCGATGAAGAAATTCGGCGTGGCTCCCCCGCTGCAGGCCCTGCTGTCGCCCGCCGGGTTTGTGACCCACTCCACCACCGTGGGATACGTTCTGACAGGTTCGTTCTGCCGGTACCTTATGGATGCCTATGGGGTCCGCCCGCTGATGGAGGTCTACCGGAGCGGGGCCTACGCAAGCGCGTTCGGGAAGCCGCTCGGGCAACTCATCGAGGAGTGGGACCGGTTCGTCGGCCGGATCCGGATCGAGGAGCCGGAGCGGGATATCGTGGATTTCTCCTTCCGCCAGCCGACCATATTCCGGAAGATCTGTCCCCGCGTCGTCGCGCGGATGAACCGGAACGCCCGTGAAGAATTCGATGAGGGGAGGTACGCCGGCGCGCGCGCGATCTATAAAGAGGCGTTTGCCAAGGGGGGCGGGTTTGAATCGCTGGCGGGATACGTGGCCTGTTCCCACAGGATGCGGGATTTTCCGGCCATCCGCGTGGTCTATGACAGCATGGTGGTACCCGATCCCTTTCCGGCCCGGTATCTCTCCCTGTTCTCCTCGTTCGGGGACGCGTTTCTCTTCCGGGGAGATACCGCGCGCGCGCGAACGCTCTACGAGCGGCTTGAACGAGCCGACCTCTCGCAGGGCTCCGCGGACGGGGCACGTGTGAGGCTGCTGGCCCTTGAGGATGCGGCGGCGGGAGGGGCGCTCTTTCGCTTCATCATCGCCGACGCGGCCGACAGCATCCGGGTCCGGACGCTCGATTCCCTGATTGCCGGGAACCCGTCGCACCGCCTCGCCCGCTATCTGCGCGGCAGGACGTTCCTCCGGATGGAACGATGGAAAGACGCGCTCGGGGAACTGGAAGGGGTGGATTTTCGGGGAGGCTCCGCGGTGCTGGAGGCTACGCGAGCGCGCTCGGTGGGAGTCGCGCTCTACAGCCTGGGTCTCTACGATCGGGCCCGGGACGCGTTCTGGTCTTCCCTGAACGCCGTCCGGAGTGAGGCCGCCCTGCTGGAGGTCACAGACTGGATCGAACGCTGCGAATGGATGAGACGCCATGAACAGTAAGGGCGCTCCGCGGATACTTCTCAGCCGGATGAAGTTCATCGGAGATGTGGTTCTGACCACTCCGCTCATCCGTTCGGTGCGGACCGCCCACCCGGAGGCCTTTCTCGCCTACCTGGGCGACAGCATCGCCGTCACGCTGCTGGAGAACAATCCCTACCTCGACGAGATCATTCCGTATGACTTCTCCCGGAGCGACCTCCGGGAACAGTCGCGCGTGGCGCTCGCCCTGCGCCGCCGGCGATTCGACGTCGCGATTGATCTTTTCGGCAACCCGCGGAGCGCCCTGCTGATGTTCCTGGGGGGTGCTCCGGTGCGGGTTGGTCCCGACCGCCGCGGCCGCGGCCGGCTCTATACAATCCGCGTCCGGAACGACGACGGCCCGATGAACGCGATCGAGTTTCACAACCGGTATCTCCGTGCGGCGGGCATCGCGCCGTCATCGACGCGAACAGAGATCTTCCTGACGGAAGATGAGCGACGGCAGGGGAAGGAACTCCTCTCGCGCGCGCTTGGGCTTTCCCTGGAGTCGTTGCGGGACCACACGGTGATCGGGATTCACCCGGGCGCCACCTGGCCGGCGAAGAAATGGTTCCCCGAGCGGTTCGCGCAGCTCGCACGGACGCTCCGGAGGAGGCCCGGGACCCTGGCGGTTCTGACGGCCGGGGCGAAGGACGGGGAGACGGTCGCGGCGGTGCAGGCCGCGTCCCCGGAGCCGCTCCCCGTGTTGCGGGCGCTTCCCCTGCGCGGCCTGGCAGCCGCGATCGCTGCGTGTTCCGCCTATGTTGCCAATGACGCGGGCCCCCTGCACATCGCCGCGGCCGTGGGGACGCCCACGGTCGGGCTCTTTGGCCCCGGGGAAGATGCGATATGGTTCCCGTATCCGGCCGAGGAGGGCCACCGTGCGCTCCGAAAGGAGGTTCCGTGCCATCCCTGCCATCTCGATGTCTGCAACCGGTCTGGAGGGGCCTTCATGGAATGCATGGCACTGCTGAGCGTGGAGGAAGTTGCGGAGGCGCTGGCCGGCGCCCTCCGGCGGGCCCTCTAAGGCTCCCGGTCGGTCTGGTATTTTCAAGGATTTTGGCGTACCTTTCAAATTGATCTGACATTAACCACCCACCCGTACCTGCACTGATCCAGAGGACAATCCGATGAAGACGACGATCACCGAAGTTCTTGCACGCGAAATTCTTGATTCCCGCGGAAACCCCACCGTTGAAGTGGATGTCGAGCTGGAAAGCGGCATCCGGGGTCGCGCCGCGGTCCCGAGCGGTGCCTCCACCGGCGAGAATGAAGCGGTGGAGCTTCGCGACGGAGATCCTCTCCGTTACCTGGGCAAAGGCGTCCTGAACGCTGTCGAGCACGTCAATACGACCATCGCTGAGGAAGTGACCGGTTTTGACGCGCTGGACCAGGCGGGGATCGACGGGATGATGATCCAGCTGGACGGAACACCCACGAAATCGCGGCTGGGAGCCAATGCGATCCTGGGGGTCTCCCTCGCGGTGGCGAAGGCGGCGGCCCAGGCGACGGGGCTCCCGCTCTACCGGTACATCGGCGGCACGAGCGCCCGGACGCTCCCGGTGCCGATGATGAACATCCTGAACGGCGGCAAACACGCCGACAACAACGTCGATCTCCAGGAGTTCATGATCATCCCGGCAAATGCTAAGACGTTCGCCGAAGCTCTCCGGATGGGAGCAGAGATCTTCCACGCCCTGAAATCGGTCCTCCACAAGAAGGGGTACAACACCGCCGTCGGCGATGAAGGGGGATTTGCCCCGAACCTGAAGTCGAATGACGAAGCGATCGAGGTGATCCTGGAGGCGATCGGCAAGGCAACGTACACCCCCGGCAAGGATGTCTTCCTGGCCCTCGACCCGGCCTCGAGCGAATTCTTCGAGAAGGGGAACTATGTCTTCGGGAAATCCGACAAGTCCGTCAAGACACCGGCGCAGATGGTCCAGTTCTACGAGAACTGGGTCCGGCAGTACCCCATCGTCTCCATCGAGGACGGCATGGCGGAGTCGGACTGGGACGGCTGGAAGCTCATGACCGATACGCTGGGGAAGAAGATCCAACTCGTGGGCGACGACCTGTTCGTGACCAACACGCGGTTCCTGAAGAAAGGGATCGCGATGGGTGTGACCAACTCGATTCTGGTCAAGGTAAATCAGATCGGAACGCTGAGCGAAACGCTGGAAGCGATCGAGATGGCCAAGCGAGCCGGGTACACGGCGGTGATCAGCCACCGCTCGGGGGAGACGGAAGATGCCACGATCGCGGATATCGCGGTGGCGACGAACGCAGGACAGATCAAGACGGGTTCGGCGAGCCGGACGGATCGCGTGGCCAAATACAACCAGCTTCTCCGGATCGAGGAAGAGCTGGGGGCAGACGCGTGGTATCCGGGCCTGGCCGCATTTCCCCGGATCGGATAACATCCCACACCTCATATGACGGAAAACCGCATGACCCAAAGCATACGCTTCGGAACCGACGGCTGGCGGGCGGTGATCGCTGATGATTTCACGTTTGCGAATCTCGAACGCGTAGCCCTTGCGACCGCACGGTACTTTAAACGGCACCGGAACGTCCGACACGGGATCGTCATCGGGTATGATGCCCGCTTCATGTCCAGGGAGTTCGCCGAGAAGGCCGCCGAAACGATCGCCGGAACGGGAATTACCGTGAAGCTGGCCGACAGCATCGTCAGCACCCCGATGATCTCGCTCCTGACGAAACTGGAGGCCGCTGCCGGAGGGGTGGTTCTTACGGCGAGCCACAACCCGGCGAAGTATAACGGGTTCAAGATCAAGGGAGATTTCGGCGGTCCTGCCCACCCCGAGATGATCGCCCAGGTGGAACGGGAACTGGCGAAGGTTCTCCGGCTGAAGCGGCTGCCCCCGCAGCGGGACACCTTCCCGGGGCTGGTGAAGAAACGGAAGATTGTCCCGATCAGCATGAAGCAGCGCTATCTGGACGACCTGGGCACCAAACTTGACCTGGCCAGGATCCGGAGCTCGGGGGTGAAGATCCTGTACGACGCGATGTACGGTGCCGGGCAGGGAGTGCTTCCGTCGGTCGTCCCGGGCGTTGTGCAGATGCGGGCGGACTTTAACCCCTCCTTCGGCGGGGTGAACCCGGAGCCGCTGGCGCAGAACCTGGCCGAGCTGATCCGCCGCGTCCCGGCCGAAGGATTTCACATCGGGATTGCCACCGACGGGGATGCCGACCGGATCGGAGCGGTGGACGAGCGGGGAAATTTCGTCGACTCCCACAAGATCTTCTCGCTCCTCCTGAAGTACCTGGTGGAGCAGAAAGGCCTGCGGGGGGATGTCGTGAAGACCCTTTCGGTCACGACGATGGTCGATCGGCAGTGTGCGAAGTACGGGCTGACCCTGCACGAGACGCCCATCGGATTCAAGCATGTCTGCCGCCATATGACCGAAGGAGACATCTTGATCGGCGGCGAGGAAAGCGGCGGCCTCGGTGTGAAGACCCATATCCCGGAGCGGGACGGGATCTTCCTTGGATTGATGCTTTGTGAGATGATGGCGGTGCGGGGAAAGTCGCTGGGGGACCTGGTGCAGGAACTCACCGACGAGTACGGACCTCACGAGTTCCGGCGCGTGGACCTTCACGTGACGGAGAAGGAGAAGGCGGCGATTATGAAGCGGTTCGCCGGGCCGGTCCGCGCGATCGGAGGATATCCCGTGACCGCGCGCAAGGACATTGACGGCCACAAGTTCTTTGTTGATCGCGGCTGGCTGCTTCTTCGCGCCTCGGGGACCGAACCCCTGATCCGGGTCTACGCGGAAGGGGACAGCATGGCCGTCGTGGACGCGCTGCTGGGCGGCGTGACCGGCGGCTGAGCGGCACGCATGCGGCACTCTGGGAGGTCGGACATGCACAGCATCATGTACTACACGATCATGCCGGACGGGACGGTGAAGCAACTCAACCCGTTCACGGGGACCGAGGTCTGGGCCGTTGCGGGGGCGGGGCCGACCGGTGGTGAACGAGAACCCTGTGGCGGGAAAGCCGGTGGAGATCCATTCCCCTGAGGACCACTGCAGCTTTTGCGCGAGCCGGTACTTCGAGACCCCCCCGGAAAAAGCTCGCCTGGTCAGACAGGGAGACCGCTGGGAACGCCAGGATACACTCTCCGCAGAGCGCTACTTCGAGTCGACGGCGGAATTCCGTCGCACCGGCAATATGTTCGAGATCGTGACGCTTGACTACTGGCGGAAGAACTACGGCTACAAGATGACCGGCGCGCGCCAGCGATGGAAGGAGGAGTACCTCTCCACCCCGGGCGGGATGAAACACATTCTGGACATTGTCCGTTACAAGCTCCTGCAGGAAGGAAAGGGGGAGGAGTACGTCGGGAAGTTGAGCCAGGCGGAGAAGCTGGCGGTGGCCGAAGCATTCTTCGGCGGCGCCCATGAGATGATCATCGCGAAGCGTCACTTCCGCGACGGCGCCGCCACCGACGCCGACCTCTTCTCCTCGGGCGACCTCACCGAGACGGAGCACTTCTGGTACTTCCGGCTGACGATCGACGCCATCCAGGATATCATCCTCGCCAACCGCTACGTGCGGTACATCAGCGTCTTCCAGAACTGGCTTCGGCCGGCGGGCGCCTCGTTCGATCACCTGCATAAACAGCTCGTATCGCTAGACGAATGGGGTGCATCGATCCAGAACCAGATCGGGATGGTCCGGGAAGATCCGAACGTCTTCAATCAGCTTGGGGTGAACTTCGCGGCGCACCACAACCTGGTCTTTGCGGAGAACGACCATGCCATCGCGTACGCGGGCATCGGGCACCGATATCCCACGATTGAGATCTATTCGCGCTCCGCGGCCGGGAGACCGCAGGAACACTCGGACGACGAGGTCCGCGGCATCAGCAACCTCGTCCATGCGATCCACGCGGCGATGGGGAACCAGATCTCCTGCAACGAGGAGTGGTACTACACTCCCTTCGACGCGGTCTACAAAATGCCGTGGCACGTGCTGATCAAGTGGCGCGTGAACGTCCCGGCCGGTTTCGAGGGGGGGACGAGCATCTTCATCAATCCCATGACGCCCGTGGAGCTGAGGGACCGGATCGTTCCGCGTCTCTACCGCCTACGGGACGAGGGGAAGATCTCATGGCTCAAGATTGCCGAGGAATGCCACGTGGATCCCAACCCCCTGAAGTACTACCTCCGGTGAGCACGAGCCCGACCGTTCGAGGTTCCCGCGCGAGGCACGGTTCACCCGCATGATTTCCGCCGTCGCCATCTCCCTCCACTACGGCAGCCGCGCGCTGTTCGACGACGTGTCATTCACGATCGGTCCCCGCGACCGGATCGGACTGGTCGGCTCGAACGGCGCCGGAAAGACCACCCTCCTCAAAATCCTTCTGGGAGAGATCCAGCCCGATGCCGGCTCGGTCAACCGCGCCCGTTTCGTGACCGTCGGCTACCTTCCGCAGGAAGGGATGGCGCTGGCGGGACAATCATTGGTCCGCGAGGTGGAATCGGCCTTTGGCACGGTCCTGGAGCTCCAGGACCGGCTGGAGCTGGTCCGACGCCAGATGGAACTGCTCGGACCGGACTCCCCGGACCTGGCCGAAACCCTCGAGGTGTACGGCGAGCTCCAGCACAAGCTGGAAGCCTCCGACGCGTTCCGGATGAAGGCGACGGCGGAGAAGGTCCTGATGGGGCTGGGGTTTTCCCGAAACGACTTCGAACGCCGCACGGAGGAGTTCAGCGGCGGGTGGCAGATGCGGATCGCGCTGGCCAAGCTCCTCCTCATGCAGCCCTCACTGCTGCTTCTGGACGAACCGACGAACCACCTCGACCTGGATTCCCTGCAGTGGCTGGAAGACTATATCCGGGGATACGAGGGGGCCGTGATGATCGTCTCCCACGATCAGCGGTTCCTGGACAACATGACCGCGCGGACCTTCGCGCTGAGCCTCTCCAGGATGACGGAATACGCCGGAAACTTCACGGCGTATCTGGAGGCGAGCGCGGCGCGCAAGGAACAGGTCCTCTCCGCCTACAAGAACCAGCAGCAGCAGATCAAGCAGACCGAGCGGTTCATCGAGCGGTTCCGGTACAAGGCGACCAAGGCGCGTCAGGTGCAGAGCAGGATCAAGCAGCTCGAGAAGCTGGAGCGGATTGAACTGGAGGACCACGAAGGGGAAATTCACTTCACGTTCCCCCCGTCCCCGCCGTCGGGCAGGGTCGTGCTGGAGCTCCGCGGTGTCGACAAGAGCTACGGCTCGCTCGGGGTCTTCCGGAACCTTTCGTTCGAGATACAGCGGGGCGAGCGGATCGCGCTGGTGGGGGTCAACGGCGCGGGCAAGTCCACACTCGCCCGGATGATCGCCGGCGTGGAGGCGTTTGACGCCGGTGAACGGATTGTCGGTCACAATGTCGTGCTCTCCTACTTCGCCCAGCACCAGGCGGAGGAACTGGATCCCGCGTGCGACGTTCTTCAGACCGTGGATGCCGTGGCGACGGGAGATGTTCGCCGGACCCTACGCGGCCTGCTGGGAGCATTCCTTTTCAGTGGCGATGACGTCTACAAGAGCGTCCGCGTTCTCTCCGGCGGCGAGAAGAGCCGACTCGCGCTTGCGAAAATGCTGCTGAAGCCGGCCAACCTCATCGTCCTCGACGAGCCGACCAACCACCTCGACATGCGTTCGAAGCTGGTGCTGCAGGACGCGTTGCTCGACTACGAGGGGAGCTGTGTCATTGTTTCCCACGACCGGGACTTCCTCGATCCGCTTGTCTCCCGAGTCGTGGAGGTCCGGGAGGGTTCGTACCGGAACTACCTGGGGAACGTGAGCGACTACATCGACGCGCGCCGGCGTGAGGAACAGGCACTCCCGCAGGGGGAGGCTGGGCCTCGCGCGTCCGAGGGGGGGGCGGGGGGACGGGAACGGAAGCGAAAGGAGGCCGAGCTCCGGCAGAAACGGTACGAGCAAATGAAGCCGGTCCAGGATGCCATCGCGGCTCTTGAAGGAGTCATTGGCGAACGGGAAGAGCGGATGCGGGTTCTCGAGACTCTCCTGGCCGACCCGGATCTCTACCGGACCGGAGAACGAGCACGGGAGTTGACGGCGGAGTACCGCCAGATTACGGAGGCGTTGAACGATGCCTACCACCGCTGGAACGACCTGAACAAGGAGCTCGAACGCGTGCAGGGACTTTACTCGGGAACGGTGAAGGGATGAAGCGAGGAGACGAGCTCGAAATCACGCTGGAGTCGTTTGCGTTCGAGGGGAAGAGTCTCGCGCGCGTTGAGGGGATGGTCCTGTTCGTGCGCGGGGCGATGCCGGGCGACCGGGCCAGGGTTCGCCTGGCAACGGTGAAGAAGAGCTATGCCGAGGGGACGGCCGTCGAAATTCTCGCACCCTCCCCCCTGCGTACCGCCCCGCGGTGCAGGCATTTCGGCGTCTGCGGCGGGTGCCGGTGGCAGGACGTCTCGTACGAAGCGCAGCTGGAGTTCAAACGGCAGCACGTCCTCGACGCTCTCGAACGGATCGGAAACTTCCGGGGTGTGGCGGTCGCACCGACGCTGGGTGCGGTCCGGCCCTATTACTACCGGAATAAGATGGAATTCTCCTTCGGCCGGAAGTGGCTGACACGGGAGGAGCTGGAACTCCGCTCGATGGAAGAGTCCCGGGATGCCGCCCAGACCGACTGGGCGCTCGGACTCCACATCGCCGGGCGCTTCGACCGGGTGCTGGACCTGGACGAGTGCTACCTTCAGTCCGAGACAAGCGTGGCCATCGTGAACGCGGTCCGCCGCTTCTGCAGGGCCCGCTCCCTTGACTACTACTCCACGGTCACGCACAGGGGGTACCTGCGCAACCTCGTGATCCGGGAGAGCCGAACCACGGGCGAGGTGATGGTCAATCTGGTCACCAGCGCGGAGCGGCCGGATCTGGTGGCCGAGTTCTGCGGCGTGCTTCTCGCCGAGGTTCCCGCGGTGACCACCATCTGCAACAACATCACGGACCGAAAGTCCCAGGTGGCCTTGGGGGACCGGGAGATCGTGTGCCACGGAGCGGGGACAATCACCGAGAGAATCGGCCGGCGCACGTACGGGATCTCTGCGAACTCCTTCTTCCAGACCAACACTGACCAGGCCGAGCGGCTGTACGACACCGCGCGCCGGATGGCGGCGCTCACGCCTGCGGACGTGGTCTACGACTGCTACAGCGGCATCGGGACGATCGCGCTCCACGTGGCGGATGCCGTCGCACGGGTGATCGGCATAGAATCCGTGCCAGCCGCGGTGGACGACGCGGTCCGGAATGCCGCGGCGAACGGCGTGGGAAACTGCCACTTCATCCTGGGAGACCTTCGCGAGACCCTCCTCCGCTCCCGGGAGCACCTGGAGGAATGGGGAAGGCCCACGGTCATGATCATCGATCCCCCGCGGGCGGGGATGCACGAGGATGTCATCCGCCGGGTCCTGGAGCTGGCCCCCGAACGGATCGTCTACGTGAGCTGCAACCCCGCGACGCAGGCCCGGGATCTGAGGCTGCTCGGTCCCGCCTACGGCATCCGGGAGGTCCAACCGGTGGACATGTTCCCGCACACCTACCACATTGAGAATGTGGTCGCCCTCTCGCGTTGACTGTAAGACCATGATGGAGTATCTTGGCAGGAATGGTGCTTGGCCCTTCCCCATGCGCAGCCGGTCACTCCGTACCATACTGTGTCTTGCCCTCCTCTCCGCGACCGGCGTCGCGGATTCCCCGCTCAAGGTGATCCGGGCCAAACGCGTCACGTCCCCCCCCGTTCTCGACGGTGCGGTCAACGACGCCCAGTGGAAAGAGGCCGCGGCCGTTCTGGACTTCACGCAGGCTGAACCGGTGCAGGGAGCGCACCCCACGGAAATGACGTCGGTCCGGATCCTCTACGACGACCGGGCCCTGTACGTCGGGGTGATCTGCTATGACGCTCGGCCGGAGGGGATCGTCCGGCAGCTGAGCCGGCGGGACCGGTCAACGGAAGCCGACCGGTTCACCGTTCTCATTGATTCCTATTTCGACCGGAAGAGCGCGTTCGTGTTCGGGGCGAACGTGTCGGGGGTGCAGACCGACGGCATTCTCTCGCAGGAAGGGAAGGTCTACGACATCACCTGGGACGCGGTGTGGGACGTCCAGACCAGAACGTACGGCGATGGCTGGTCGGCGGAGTTCGCGATCCCCTACAACGCGCTCCGGTTCGCCCAGCAGCCCGACAGCACACACCGCTGGGGAATCAACTTCCGGCGGTACATCAGCCGAAAGCGCGAAACGTCCGAATGGGTCATGGTTCCGCGCAGCGATCCGTACGAAATCTCGAAGTGGGGCACACTCACCGGGATCGCCAGCATTGATCCTCCGCTCAACCTTGCCCTGACTCCCTATGCGGCGGGTTCCACCACGTTTCAAAGCGCCAGCGCCGAGCAGCCTTCCTCGCAGAACAGTGACTTCCGCGCGGGGGTTGACCTGAAGTACGGCGTTGCCCGGAACTTCACGCTGGATGCGACATTCAATCCCGATTTCGGGCAGGTGGAGGTGGATCAGGCGATCCTCAATCTGACCGTCTTCGAGACCCGGTATCCCGAGAAACGCCCCTTCTTCCTGGAAGGGTCGCAGTTCTTCACTTTCGGCTCAAGCTACGACAACACTCCCCTCTCCCTCTTCTTCTCCCGGCGGATCGGCAAGGCGCCGTCGGGGTACTACGCGGTGGGTGCTCCACCTGGCGGGACGGTCGTGGAGAACCCGCAGCAGACCACAATCCTGGGGGCCGCAAAGCTCTCCGGTCGTTCGGCTTCCGGATTCTCGATCGGGGGGCTGAGTGCGGTGACGGCGCAGGAGGAGGCCACGGTTGAGGATTCCTTGGGTGCCCGCGCGTCGGTCATGACCGAGCCGCGCGCCTCCTACAGCGTGCTCCGCCTCCGGCAGGAATTTGCGGGTGGATCCTGGCTGGGGGCGATGGGGACGCTCGCCGCGCGCGACGGCCTTCTCCCCGCCTTCTCCGGAGGCGTCGACTGGAACTGGCGGATGCTGGAGAACACCCACTCCTTCGACGGATACATCGCCGGCGCGCAGTCCTGGGAGGGTGCCGAACGCCAGATCGGAACGGCCGGTCGGTTCCTCTTCTCGCGCATCACCGCCGAGAACTGGTTTTACGTCGGCTCGTACGATTTCTACACGCGCGCGTTCGCCATCAACGACCTCGGCTTCTTCTCGCGGCCCCACGACCAGGGAGGTTACCTCCAGCTCCTCTATCGGCAGTTTGACCGGGCGGGGTGGTTCTACCGGCATGGGTTCTCGATGGTGCCCGAGGCCCGGTGGAACTGGGACGGGCTTTCCACGCTGGCCCAGGTGGAGGCGTCGGCGTACGGGGATTTCACAAACTTCTGGAGGGCCACGGTCAGTGCGACCGTGAAGTTCCCCGCGTACGACGACGCGGAGAAGGGGATCATCGGCACCTACCGCCGTCCCGCCGCGCAGGCGATCGCGGTGACCGTGACGAGTGATGAGCGGCGGCCGCTGGTGGCCTCGTTGACGCTGGGGGGAGAGTTGGACGCGCTGGCGAAGTCGTCGTTCTATGGACTCCTAAGCCTCATCTGGCGGCCGGTCTCCTCGCTCGAGATCACCCCTTCCATCCTTGGATACGTCGTCCGAAACGAGGAAACCGCAGTCGTCAGCGGCGGACAGGTTGCCACGGTGAGCACCGGCGGGGGGACCTATAGCCTCTTCGCGGACCGGGACCTGGATGAGGTGGACCTGGAGCTGCGCGGGACATTCACGTTCACCCGGACGCTGTCGCTCCAGTTCTTTCTGCAGACCCTGATTGCCCGGGGCGGGTACACCGCCTACCGAGCCCTCGTTTCCAGCACGGAGTTCGACGACGCGATCGGGAG
>Ga0079037_100001340_pt1 | contig 12734 bp, 10 predicted proteins | sample Mud3Dept4metaG_FD_71479 | JGI IMG/M metagenome (GOLD analysis project Ga0079037, IMG submission 71479) | Freshwater wetland microbial communities from Ohio, USA, analyzing the effect of biotic and abiotic controls - Mud 3 Core 4 Depth 4 metaG | ecosystem: Environmental > Aquatic > Freshwater >... | reverse complement strand
ATCCTTTTCACGGTCATTATGCGCCTGGTGACTGCGCCACTAACAGCCAAACAGATGAAGAGCACACAGGCTATGCAAGAATTTCAGAAATCGAAAAAGTGGCAAGACATCCAGGCGAAATACAAAAATGATAAGCAGAAGCTGCAACAAGAACAGATGAAGCTTTATAAAGAGATGGGGATTAATCCATTCGGCTCTTGTTTGCCGCTTCTAATTCAATTTCCCATCATCATTGGTCTATACCAATCGATCATCCAGGCTCTGGCAACAACGCCGATCAAGATGACTGCATTTTTTCACCACGTTTCACCGCCAGTATTAACGGATATATATCGCTCGATCTACAATGTTTTAGACCTGGGACAACTACTGCCCATTAATAGCACTTTTCTATGGATGGATTTGACTCAGCCAGAGCGCTTGTATATTATGGGATTCGGCATACCTGTTATGGCAATCATTGTGGTGATTACCACTTACATGCAGTCCAAGCTGATGACGCCGCCATCCCAACCTGGCGATCAAGGCGCACAAATGTCTCAGGCAATGAACCTGTATATGCCGTTCTTGATGGGGTACTTTGCTCTGACATTTGCATCGGGCTTAGCTTTATACTTTATTACAACGAACGTCGTCTCAATAGTCCAATATGCGATGATGGGAAAAGTTAATTGGAGGAATTTATTGCCAACCCGAAAAGTTAGCGCACGAAAATCTGAATAATTTGTAATAATCTCGGAGAAAAATTATGAGCGAGAAGCGTACAAGCTTAGAAGTAATCGCACCGAGCGTTGAAGAGGCTGTTTTAAAAGGTTTGGAGGAGCTCGGAATCCCAGAGGAGGCTGTTGAAGTTGAAGTACTGGATGCGGGCAGCAAAGGATTGTTTGGAATAGGTACCCGTCAGGCGCGCGTTCGACTTACGATTAAAACCGCTCCGCGTGACGAATTCACCTCACCACCTTTAGTAGGATTAGCAGTGGATAAAACTCTAGAGCAGGTACCGGTTGTGGAGATTCAAGCTTTCGACGAAGAAGTGATGCTTAGCGAGGAACTGCTCATTCTGAAACAGAGAGTTGAGGCAGAGGCATTCACCAGCGAAGAGGAGACTTCAGCCATCGAAGGCGAGAGCCTGGAGCAGAAGAGCTTACAAGTCGCGCAGGAAACGGTACAAGAGTTACTTCGAAACATGAAAGTGCGCGCCATGGTCACAGCACGTTACAGCGTGACAGAAGATGAGCATCGCAGACCTCAGCTTCAAGTTGACATCCATGGGGATGACTTGAGCATCCTTATCGGTCACCATGCAGAGACTCTGAATGCGCTACAATATATTACCAGCTTGATCCTCAATAAACGCCTCAGCCGGTCGGTACCATTGGTAGTGGATGTTGAAGGATACCGGGCGCGCCGCGCTGAGCAAATCCGCCGGTTGGCGCAGCGTATGGCAGACCAGGCGATCAAAACTGGACGCCGCCAGATACTCGAACCGATGCCGGCCAGCGAGCGCCGGTTAGTGCACATAGAATTAAGAGATAATCTGGATGTAAAAACGGAGAGCATCGGAGAGGAACCGAGGCGGAAGGTCACCATAATCCCGCTTGGTCGCCAGCATTAATCTTAGGATGAATCCCAGGGGTAATGCTTGACCCTGGTCAAATGCGGTGGTAAAATCCCGTCGCTCGCCCCCATCGTCTAGGGGACTAGGACGCAGCCCTTTCAAGGCTAAAACGAGAGTTCGAATCTCTCTGGGGGCATGATAAATCGCCACTGATTCTTCGGGCGATTTTAATTTCCAGCCCTTTCATACCCCAAGGGTACTCGAGGCTAAAACGAGAGTTCGAATCTCTCTGGGGGCACAAGCTCACAAAAACCGTTCTACTGATCATGTAGAGCGGTTTTTGCTTTCCATTCGGTTCGAAAACAGGAAAAAATTGGATGAATTGGAGCAAAATCCTCGATTCGTATTAAATCAGGAATTCGAATCTTCGTAGGTGTTGAACATGTGATTATTATGCCCTTGTCCGAAATCGTGACGAAAGTCGTTTGAAAGTAGGATGGAATTCACTTGTCCCCCCCTAAGATGATGTAGTGTAATTAAAGATTACTAATCAATTTCAGAACGCCAGCGATGGATTTGGGTTCAGATATGCACCAAACTATTTCAGGTTGCAGAATTTGAGGAATAAAGATGAAGCGTATCATTCAAACGACGCTTATGACCCTTATTTCATTGAGAATGGCCAATAAGAAGCTCATAAGAATTTTGTTCTAATACTAATTAACCTTGTATTTCTAGCGAAACTTTTTTCTCCAACTAAAATTATTGAGAAATTTAACCTCCCATCCGTTGCCTTTGCCCAAGGGGGTGGTTATCATATTTATCTTCCATTAATTATTAAGTCGCCATTTACCACATCATCTTACTACATGAACGGTTCTTTACCTGATTTTAATCCTCCAGTAGTTGGACAAGCTGATGCGGAAAATTATCTTAGTGCAATTCAATCTGGTGAGCGGATAATAATTATTCTTGATTGGGGTCAGCCATGCAAATATTCGGATACAGAGTGGGGAGCATATATGCATACTGGAATATGCCACTCGAAAACCGAGATTAAAGCTAATATCTTTAATTACATCAGTGGATTTTGCGCCAAACTGCAACAGTTAAGTCCAGGTGGACCAGGTCAGAACTGTGGTTATAGGTATAATTCGCAAGCGGTCCCTGTTATTATCGGCCTTGGAGTAAATAACTGTATTGGAGGTTTTGATTGCGCAAATCCACCTGGTTCCCCCAGCAATGCAGTGACCTATGACCATGGATGGGAATGGGGGGCAATGGTCCAAAGTATTGATACTGATGTGATTAATTATGGATTTGCATATCAAGTATTTATTGTTGGCGCGATGGATATCGAGGCACCATGGAATACTTATATAAACACGAAAGCCTGGCTGGATGGGTATAAGGATACAAGTTGGAGGAATTTCTACAATTACGGAACCTGTGATTGTCCGGATGGTTATCAACCTTATGCGCCATTCGCACGTGATTGGAGCTACGATCGCATTCATGAGGTATCTCAGAGAGGGCTTCCGGTAAAATACCCGCTTCCTGAAATTTACCATACCAATGGTATAGATGCACGACGCTGGCAGGGATTGAGTTTATGGGGGTATCTGAACGGTTATCCAAAAATCACGTTCCAAGAATTACTCACCCAATCGAACGCCTGTAGTCAGACACAAAATTGCAACCTTTACAATACACAGAACACACCCATGATGGCTATCCAACAAATGAGAGAGGCTCTTGATTCCGACTGGCGGACAGCAAATGGATTAGTACCAAATTCTCGTTCTACAGATATGATGTGGTATCCAGGCGACTGATTTTTACAATTAGAAGGAAGCTATTATGAAACAGCAAAAATCAATTCGGCTTTCATCCCTGGGCTTATTAACGGGATTTTTTGCACTGATAGCTCTCGGATTAATTTTTGCCTTTGCGATTAAATTTCTTGTACCATCATCGATTGGAATGGCGCTGAGCACGGCAACTATTTCACCAACTGAAGTTACTCCTACCTCCTTTCAACATTGGAGAGAGACGGCAGAAGCAGCAGTGATGCAAACTCGGTTTGCCCTGATCGCGATGACGACAGTCACTCCGCCACCCACTTGTTGCCCTCCAACTCTTACCCCCGTGCCTTTCGCCACTGGCATTTTTGAGGCTCATGTTAATCCACAACCCTTTGCGAATGTATGGCAGGGTGTAGTAAATGGGCAGCAAATTCGTGTTTATGCCGGTGGCATAGCAGGCACTTATTCGAATAACCCTAATCTAACAAAAGGTGTTCTAAAGGTACAAGTTTTTTCACATGACCTTAGTAATTATGAGAGTGTCTGGTATGAAGTATCTGAATTGACTGGCTGGTTGCAAGTTACATCTGAGGATCGATATATACTTACACTCGTTGGTCAAAACGGTCAGACACTTTACTTTGACGTTCTAACCATGCAGTTTGTTGATGGATTAACAGTAACAGTCACTGCACCAACGATCACCCCACTTCCGTCAATTATTTCCACCGCAATACCACCCGCCCCATCTCCACTTCCCGAAGGAAATACCCCGTCTCCAGGGCAATACCCACCACCTTTGACTTCGACACCACTTCCATGAATAGCGACAATTCCTAAAATATGGACCACCGATACTTTCAACATATCCTGCTCTTTAAGAATTATCATAGAGTTCCCCCGCGCAGTTCGACTCGGATCTTTGTAGGGGCATGATAAATCGCCACTGATTCTTCGGGGGCGATTTTAATTTCCAGCCCTTTCATACCCCAAGGGTACTCGAGGCTAAAACGAGAGTTCGAATCTCTCTGGGGGCAAGATAAATCGCCACTGATTCTTCGGGGGCGATTTTAATTTCCAGCCCTTTCATACTCCAAGGGTACTGGAGGCTAAAACGGAGGCACGAATCTCTCTGGGGGCACCTAAGATGACCCATCTAGAACTGCGTGACATCGCAGTGGAAGAGTTTTTAGAAATGTTGCGCTTCGAATAGCATGGCAGACTCGCAGAACTCCCCGCCGAATTGTTACGAGAGAGTTCGAGATGAATGCATATAATACCCGAATACCCACAAACCTTTCAACCGAACAAGCCATCGTCAATTTTGTCTCCGTGGAATCAGCAACCGAGATAACGGGCTACAACATCCAATATCTGCGGCGGCTACTGCGCGCCGGAAAGCTGGATGGAGTTAAGGTCGGCCAGGTTTGGCTAATCGATCTGGATTCCTTGCAGATCTACTTTAGCAACGCAATCATTTCGAACGATCTGCGTTGCGGACCAAAAGGTGCCTGGTATCCACCATTTTAATGCTGGTTCGCCATTGGTTATGATGATTGTCAACGATCCATGTGTACGATTGTAGACAGGAGGATTACTATGAGTGTCCTATTATTTGTCAAACAAACGGTTGACGTCGCCCTTTGTCCGCAATGCCAACGGGGCAGCACGAACATCCACGACACCGGCGAACCACAGATGATCCGAGATCTATCCATCTGGAATCGACGCTTTTGGCTGCAACTTCTGCCCCGCCAGTTCAAGTGTGCAAGCTGCAAGAACACCTATTCGATTATTAGCGACAAAGTTAGGAAATCTGCCTGCGTGAATAAAGTACACGCCCATCTTTTTCTGCGCACTACCGCACCAACTCGAGATCGCTTATGAAGAGAGAGCCGCTAGGAGTCTGATCGAACATGAGTATGATTTCGCCTATTTCGGTTAAATTGACCCCGGAAAAATTACTAAGTGGTATCCGGATCGATGTCAACGGGACGCGACCTGTGAACCATCCCCCTTCAAAAGAATCGTTCTTCTCGATGAATCCTTCTGGAAAGCGCAACGCTGGCTCATCGACCTGTGTGTGTACAGAGGCGGTGTTACCCTGCTTATCAACCAATTGAATTGTGAAAGATTGGTTAGTGTCAGCATTATTCAGGATTGATAATGGATCGACAGCGGCACGCAGGCTAATTGCTGTAAACGGGCTCAAATCGTTTCCCTTGGGCAGTGAGAAACGCAACGCCCCGCCCCTCTGAGGCCAGGAGACGACGAGCATGGCTGGATTACCCGGGATAATCAAGTTTACCCGCTTGCAGGGCTCACTTCCGGGCTTCACCGTTGGTACGTAATACCCTTCCTCGCAATAGGTCATCGTGAGGCTCTCGGCGGTTACGCTTCCCCCTGTCAGGTTTGTTTTAAGCTCGGATGCATCGGCGGGAAGAAGCAATGGCAGCCGGTCTTTGCGGGGAGCCAGGGCTGCCACGCGGGCGGGTAGCCCATAAAGCTTGTCCGACGCCTGGGCCTGGAAATCCATCCCCAAGCGGGCCGTTGCGCCTGGATCTTGGGTAAAGATCTTTGCTAAAAAGTCTATTGCATACTCGCTTAGAAAGTCGCGCTGCGCTTCGGGTTGTAAAAGCGTTTTGCAGTCTGGCCTGCCCGGACGGGCCACAGCTTCATCTTTGAGGGTTTCATTGAAGTAGTTATGATTAGCGCGTTCCAGCCAGACGGACGAAGCCCATGCGCTTTGCTCAGGGTCGAGCCGTGTGATCTCGTAAAAGAGTTGTCCGTCCTGTTGGAACACATCGTTGTCACAAGCTGGCAAGACCACAGCTAACGGAACGCTTGCCCCTCTTGCCCCGCCTAGATTAGCCGCCGGCGCAACCAGAAGAAGCCCATCTACGGGTCCATAATCCAGTTCTGTAAAGGCATCCGGCGCATCCAAACCTGCCTTTTGAGTCAGCCAGTAAGCGCCTTCTCCCCCTTGCGAGTGACCGATGAAAGCCAGCCGGCTCAGATCGGCGCGATCCATCAGTTCTACCCCAAACCTATTCGGGCCACCGCTTGTCGCCGTAGCCAAGGCTTTCAGATGCAAATCCACCAATTGCCCCAGCCGTTCAACCGGTACCGGTTCGCCAAATCCAAAAGTATATTCTGCATTGATATTGATCGATAGCGTTACATAACCCTGAGCAGCCAGGCGGCGCACAAGGTATTCGAATCCTCGGTAGTTGAGCCGCTCCACCTCTGGATCACACGGCCAGCGGTCGACCATGTCCCCTTCCGTAATAGGGCAGCCTGGGTGATTGCCGTGCAGGATAACGACAACCGGGTATGGCGCACCATCTCCATTTGGTACAGACAGGATGCCATTCAAGCGCACTGGCATGTTGTGGAAGCGGCTGTCTTCCGGAAACATCGACTGGGTGATAGTCGTGTCGCCCAAATTGTATTCCACTGCAACAGGCAGGCTTCCGGTTCCAACGGTTGCATTCGTCTGATTTGTTTCGAATGCTTCAAGGGATGGCTTAGCTACAGGTGTTATGATTGGCGTCTTGATCGGAAGTAAATTAGGGGACGAACAACCTATCAACATGAAAGATAGGGCAATTAAAATGATGGGTTTTCTAATAAATTTAAGATCACTCATAAATTCAACAATCCACTGGCGCCCTGGTACAAGAAAAACAAGCCAAAAACGAGGGAGACGAGTATAACTATCGGTCGGTTGTAATGGGTCAACCATGCTGAGGCTTGCTCAAGAAAGGTTTTTGATTTTTCAGGTATGATAACCCTGAATAAAATAGTTAGCAGCAGCAGGGATTCAGCCAACAGCACGAAAAGAAGGTAAGCAATTGTGCTGGATGGCTGACCCAACTCTGCCTCTGCAATCAGGCCAATCGCGCTAAGTGTGAAAACCCAAGCCTTTCCACTAATTATCAGGATCCCAAAGCCAAACCCGAATGATTTTAGTGTTGTAAGGCTGTCAATCATGGTCAACCATTTAGGAGGTGGAGCATCCGGGTCATCCTCTTTACGCCATTGTTTGTATGCAGTAACCAACAATAAGATACCCAGCACCAGTTGCAGAGTCAAAACGATCGGACTTTTGCCGCCACCTGCTTCTTTCACAAAGATCAAGCCAAAGATTAGACCCTGCAATAAACGCACAATAGTCATGCCACTGACATAAGCTGTTGCCTTCAACAAACCCTGTCGTGGACTCCTTAGCAGCAGGATGTTGATGATATTCTGTACCGGCACCAGGGCGCTGCCGATGATATATGGCAACAAGGAAATGAGTAAAGATCCCATTAGATGCTCCTTTAACCTTCCAGAAAGAATGCGACCAATACCAGGATTACTGCAACAGACATGATAAGCAAGCCGGTTTTCCACGGATTCGTCCCTGTGTACTTTCCCCAGCGAAATCCAGAAATGAACAGCACGATAAAAGACACAAGGATTGAGACACGAATGGCAAGATTATAATCGTGCCGAAACACAAAAAAAGGGATGATCGATGGAAGCACCGCGATGAACGCTACGAGTACATGGCCCAGCGCACTGGTGATATCTTCGCGTTTTACGCCGATATTTTGTGGCGTGCTTTTCTGCAAATGGATGAGGATACTGCCGTATAGCGCTTTGCGTTCGTCCTCGCCGGCAATGGGTTCGAGCAAGTAATCCATATCATCTGCAATGATCTCCAATGCTTCCTCGTTTGTACTGGCAGCCTGAATGTCTTCAAGCATGCGGCGACTCTCGCCCCGCTCAAACACAGAGAATAACGCATACATGATGCCGTCAATCATCCCCCAGGCTAGCACGGCACCTACTGAGCCAATAAGAAGGTCATTCATATCCGTGTGAGAGATAATCGCTTCTGGGGCGCTAGCTAACATGATGATCCTGAATGCGAGGATGTATAGCAGGAAGATGAGGATGCTGAATATTGTCTCGGACAACCAATCGATTGGGTCGATCAACCTATCCAGGAAACCTTTTACGGTCTTATGACGGCGCCTGGCGCTGACGTGCGACACAATTAATTTTCCTTGATCAGGTAGAAGGTCAGGTTCCCTGGCGGCGAATCAAGAATAATTTGATTCTCCTGAATCCTCGCCCGGGTTGCCTGTTGGAGGCTTATCAGATATGCTTGCTCCTGATCCATGATCTCCTGCGGGCAGGCAAGTCGGCTGGTCGTCACTTGCCCAACCTCGATGGTGTACGTCCCATCGTCATTCACCGTAGCGGTATACCTGCCATTGTATGTATTGCAGCCCGCAAACCCGGCTAGCTCGCCCCTCAGGAACTGCAACGTGATGGCTGTTCCAGGAATCAGCGGCCTACCATTGATCGTCGCCAGCGTCCAGATGGAAGTCTCCAGGCGGGCGTCGATGTTGATCCGGGTTGTGGCATGGCTGCTCAGGCCGTTAGCATCTTGGACGAAGACCGTCACCTCATAATTACCGGCGCGATTGTACATCGCAGAGATGCTGGATTCCGGCGAGGCCGGCAGATCCACCCCATTGCCTAAACTCCAGCTGAAGGAGACGATCGGGCTGCTGCCCGGCAGGGATGCGGAGGCATCAAACCTGACCGGCTCGCCTATAAAACCCTGCCCTGGACCGGCTATATCCGCCTGCGGCGGCGCAGGAGCGGGTGGAGGCTCTGGGGTCGCCGTTGGCGGTTCAGTCGTAGGTTTGGGTGTGTACGTGGGCTGCGCCGGCGGCAGCGTGGGTGGCGGAGGCGTTGCGGTGGGTGGAGCAACGGTTGGTGCTGCGGTTGGCGTGGGTAAAGGCAGGATGTGGATCTGCCCTGTGGTCGATCCGGTTTGACCAGGCTGGTCGGTCACCGTGAGGCGCACGGTGAATGTACCCGCATTTGGATAAGTATGCTGCACGACTACCCCGCTGGCGGTTGATCCATCACCGAAATCCCACCTCCAGGAGATCAACGGCGCCTGTCCGCTCGAAGCCGATCCATCGAAGACAACAACCTGGCCGACCTGCGATTGAGGCACCATCTGGATGACGGCTTGTGGCGGTGTAATTTCCTCGGGACGATTCAGCGGGGTGAGCGAGTAGTTCAGGAACCCGGCATCACCGGCAATTTGCAGCGCTGTATCTGCGACAAAATAGCTGCGTGCAGAGCGAAAGATGGCCACCAGAGCGTCTTCTTGCTGCTGTAAGGTTGTATCAGGGCAGGTGCCTCGCGAAAGGTTGAGATTCGAGATGCTGATCTGATTGAAGTTCGTCTGGTAGTTGGCGCTCAGGTCTTTGCAGCCGGTATAGCCAATCAGTGTGCCGTCTGGGTTGAACAGGGTAAAGGCCTCCTGTACACCCGGGCTGCTATTGGTGTTGTTATATGCCACCAGATACCACTTGCGTTCGATCAGCAGTGGTCTCTGATCGATCTGTGATTGGGTTGCCGTTGGTGCGGGTACAGTGGCCGCGCTGGTGACTGTTGGCGTCCCGGTAGGAGGGGATGTCCTGATCATTCCAGGAGACAAAACCTGCACTGCCATATATAAGCAGAACAACACAAGTACCACCCCGCCAATAACTGCTGCCCACGTGGGTATCACCCCTTTTGTTATCAACGTGGCGTCAAGCCTCTGGGTCTGTCGGTCGGATGCCTGGACATCGACAGTGTACGGGAAACTCATTTCTCCACCAAACCACGGGCGTCTCGTCGGCCGGGCAGTGTATTCAACTTTCGCTGTCTCGCCGCCGGGTACGTTGACCTGCTGGGGCTCCACTGGTTCGAACCTGATCGAATCCTCGGGGCTGCTCCAGGATACCTGGAAGCTCACCGGTATGTTAGAGAGGTTTTGCACCACCACGCTCGCTGGCAGGTTTTGATCCGGCTGGGCGGCTTCGAGGGAGCTCTTGAACTCTGTGAACGCCGCTACGGTTAGAATGCAGTCGATGCTCACGGTTTGATCAGGCGCTTCCTGGCTGGCAATTTGGATACGAAATGGATACCTGCTAGCGCGCACATTGGGGTCGCGCGGCGACTTGACAATCAATACAGCGTCTTTTACCTCACCTGGCTCGAGTTGGAACACCGGCTCCGGGATGGTCGTCCAGGCCTCTGGCAGATCCTCTAATGCCAGCTTGAAGGTATCTGCGCTAAAGCCCTGGTTGATCAATACAATGGAGATTTCCAGCTTTTGACTTGGCACGACAGAGTATTGCACACCGTCCATTAAGACGCCCACGCGGCCTTTGACCTCGAATCCTGCTACTGTAAGAGTCGCCTGAGTCTGGACGCTCCGAGCAGGATCGATGACGCTGGTAGCCAGAAATCTAAGGTTATATCGTCCAGATCGCGCATTGGGTGGCGCAGGCGGTTTAACGGTCAGGATGATCTGAGATTGCTCTCCAGGTTGTAGTAACACTACTTGCTGCTTGGCAGACACCCAAACGAGAGGAATGCCTTCTACGCTGATGCGGACTTGCTCTGGGGTGCTCCCCTCGTTGCTTATGATGAGTGGAATATCTACCTCGCTGCCAGGGGCAACATGAAATCGATCTTCTTGCGCGATTATTTTCATTGCGGATAGATCAGAGTTTGTAGGCATGATGATATAAGCCTTCTTTCAGAGAAATAATGCTGGTTACTGAGGGCTGATTTGTTATCCAACCAGCCCTCAGCTCAGCGGTATTACTACGGTGTTATTATCAGAAAATAAACTAATTAATGGTAATGGTCACCGATGTCGTCGAGGTCTGACCGTAGAAGTCCACCACGGTAAGTGTGACGGTATAGACCCCGGGGTCGGCAAAGACATGTTCGGCAAGGACACCCTCGGAGAGGGTGCCATCGCCGAAATTCCAGGTGTAGCCGGCCAGCCAGCCTGCTGGTGATGAATCACTGGCGTCGAAGATGATCACCGCGCCCACCATGCCCGCCTGAGGGGCGGAGATTACCGCTTGAGGTGGCGTCTGCGCTGGTAGTGTGGCGATGGGCGGCATCGGCTCTACTGGAGGCAGCGTGGCGATGGGAGGCACGGGGATGACCGGCGGCAGCGTGGCGATAGGTGGTATGGCGGTTGCCGGCGGTAAGGTAGGCTCGGGTGTCGCTGTGGGCGGTTTTGGTGTGGGCGGTATAGCCGTTGCCGTGGGCGGCTCTGGTGTGGGTGGTTTGGCCGTTCCTGTGGGTAGCACCGGGGTAGGTGCCTCCGGCGTCACGGTAGCGGGAGGCTGCGGAGTTTCGGTAGTTGGCGGCTCGATGGGCAGGATGGGCACCGGCCGGTTGTAGTACACCAGCAGGCCGCTAGTGGTGCCAATCACCAGCTGGTTGTTAACCTGGGTGATTCTGTTGGCATTTGCCAGCATCGCCAGGTAAGCCGACTCCTGCTCCATCACGCCCACTGGCTCGGCGCAGAACATCTTGGTCGTTGCCGCTGGCCCGACCTGGAAGTAGCCCAGGATGGGGGCGGTGTAATTGTTGCAGCCACTGGTTCCGCTGATGGTGCCAGTCTCGCCGTCTGCGTTGATGGCAAAATCGGCGGTGATGGTGGTCCCCGGTCGGAGAACGATGTTGCGCATCGAGACCAGCCACCAGCGGGTGCCATTGAGACTGGTGAGCGGGCCGGCGCTCGGTGGAGGCGCCTGTGGCACGAAGGCGGTGTAGCTCAGCATTTGCTCGTCGCCATAAAAGATCTGTAAGGTGTCGCCCAGGATGCGGTAGCTCGATGCTGCGTTGAGCGCCTGGTAGTATTGCAGCTCCTGCTCGGGCAGACCGGCGGCGCAACCAGTGTTGTTCGTGCGCGAGGGGGTGTTAACCTTGATCTCTGTCAGACTGGCGGCATACACCGCGTTGTAGTCATTGCAGCCGGTACCACCCACGATCAAACCCGAGGGGATGCCCGGCTGGCGCACAAACTGGGCGGTGAAATCTGCTCCAGCTACCGGCGCCTGGGGACTCGCCACCGGCCCCAGGGCGGTCAGACGCCAGTTTGTGCCCTCCAGTGGGGCGCGGTTGGCGACATAAGTCAATAGACCTTTCTCTGAGGTGATGATCAGGGTTTGGCCAAACACCTGGTACGTCTGGGCTGTCCCCAGCGTCTCCAGGTAGGTCGCCTCAGCCTGCATGACGGTTTCGGGGCAGCGAATCTTGGTTGATGCCAGCTCGGTGACGGTCAGCTTATCCTCTTCTACGGTGTAGCCGCCGCTATAATTGTTGCACATGGCCACCCCGCCGACAGAACCCTGACCTGGCTCGGTACCTGGATCGAACAGGGCGGTTGTAGCCACCAAGCCGACGGTGTTGGGTGCTCCATTCATCGCCACCAGAGTCCACAGGGTGTTCTCCAGCGGCAGGCTGCGCGATGTGTACACCAGCACTCCGGCGTCCCCATC
>Ga0079037_100001338_pt1 | contig 12736 bp, 7 predicted proteins | sample Mud3Dept4metaG_FD_71479 | JGI IMG/M metagenome (GOLD analysis project Ga0079037, IMG submission 71479) | Freshwater wetland microbial communities from Ohio, USA, analyzing the effect of biotic and abiotic controls - Mud 3 Core 4 Depth 4 metaG | ecosystem: Environmental > Aquatic > Freshwater >... | reverse complement strand
ATGCCGTTCTTCCCGAACTTCCTGCTGCGCGACCTGCTGCTCTGGCTGCTCGCCGTCAACCTGCTCGCCCTGCTCGCCGTGCTGCTGCCACACGGTCCCGGGATCCCCGGCTTCGAATGGGAGCTGGGCCAGAAGGCCGATCCGCTCCAGCCCGCCTACCCGGGCATCAAGCCGGAGTGGTACTTCCTCTGGATGTACCAGCTGCTCAAGGAGTTTCCGGCGCACTTCCTGGGCATGGAGGGCCCCCAGGCCTGCCTGGCGCTGGCCACTGTGCTGCTCGGCATCTGGTGCGTGGTGCCGTTCCTCGACCGGCGCGCCGCGGCCAACCGGCCGGGGCCGGCGTTCACCGACTTCGGCGTCGGCATCCTCTACTTCCTCGCCTTCCTGATGCTCAAGGCGTGGGACGTCGGCGCCCCCGCGGTCGAGCACGGCGTGGATCCGGCGGGCACGGCGGAGGGCGCGGCGTCGATCGCCCGCGCCTCGGCAGCCTGGCTGGCCGGAGTCGCGCTCGGCGTCACGGTGGTGCGGCGGGCTCTGTTCGGGCATCGTTACTTCTGGATCAGCGCCCTGCCGGTGCTGCAGGCGGCGCTGCACGGCTTCGCCGGCCTGAGCTACCTGGGTGCTGCCGGTGTTTCGGTGGCGCTGCTGGTCGTGGTGCTGGTCGCGACGTGGCGGCGCGCCCGCGCCGCCGCTCTCGCCGCGCTGACCCTCGTCGCGGTGCTCGCGGGCGGCGCCGCGCGCGCCCAGGAGGCGGCGCCCCCCGCCGCCTCCTCCCTGCCCGAGACGAGCTGGCCGGCACCGTTCCTGCGCCTCCTGGAGGCCGAGCGGGGCGGCGCGCGGGTCGTCTCCGAGCGCGCCCTCGGCCGCTTCCGGGAGCTGCCTTCGCACGCCCAGGAGCTGTTCTTCGTCGCACAGAGCAAGGGACTGCTCGATTCGCCGGATCAGCTTGCCGCCCTGCTCGAGCTCGAGATCGCGGACGAGCACGTCGAACTGCTGCTCACCGACAACTGCGTCCTGTGCCACACGAATCCCGACCAGCAGCCGGAGGAGACGCTGTTCCGGCTGCTCGGACCCGACGAGACCGACCGCCACCTCGACCTGCGCGAGGTGGTCTCCGACGTCCACCTGCGGCGCGGTCTGTCGTGCTCGGGCTGCCACGGCGGCAAGCCGACCGACGAGGAGATGACGGACGAGATCTACGAGCGCTGGCCGGAGCGCGACAAGCGGCTCGCCGACCGCAGCTGGATCCCGCGCTTCTGCGGCGAGAGCTGCCACAGCCAGCCGGGCTTCATGCGCCGCTTCAATCCGGCGCTGCCGGTCGACCAGATGATCAAGTACCGCGAGAGCCGGCACGGAGTTGCTCTGCTCGGCCGCGGCAACCAGCGCGCGGCGCAATGCGTGTCGTGCCACGGCGTGCACGGCATCCGCCGGCCGAGCAGCCCTCAGTCGCTGGTCAATCCGGTCAACATCCCGGCCACCTGCGGCCGCTGCCACGCCGATCCGCGCGCGATGCGCGGTGCCGTGATGGACGACGGCCGCACGCCGCTGCCCACCGACCAGCTCGAGCGCTATCGCGACAGCGTGCACGGCCGCGCGCTGCTCGAGGAGCACGATCTCGGCGCGCCGGCGTGCAACGACTGCCACGGCAACCACGCGGCGATGCCCCCCGCGGTGGCCTCGGTCTCGCAGATCTGCCGGAACTGCCACGTCAACAACGGCAAGCTGTTCGACGGCAGCCCGCACAAGGCGGCGTTCGAGAAGCACGGCTGGCCCGAGTGCGAGGTCTGCCATGGCAAGCACGACATCGCACGCGCCTCGGACGCGATGCTGGGCACCGGTCCCGGCTCGGTGTGCAAGGACTGCCACGACCGCTACGGCCGGCCCGAGTGCAACGACACCGCGCAGCACTTCCACGACCGCATCGTGGCGCTGGACGGCGAGCGCTCGGCGGCGGCGGCGGCGCTCGAGACGGCCGAGCGCGAGGGACACGACCTCGCCGACGTGCGCTTCGCGCTCGAGGGCGTACGCGACATCCTGGTCGAGGCGAGATCCAAGATCCACGCCTTCGATCGCGCCGAGTTCGACAAGACGGCGAACCGGGGCTTCGAGGAGACGGCGCGCGCGCGGGCGCGCACGGCGGAGGTGATGGAGGAGTATGGCCAGCGCAAGATCGGCCTCGCCATTTCGACTCTGATCGTGAGCATCGTCGCCGGCCTGCTCTACCTCAAGATCCGCGACATCGACCGCGCGAGCCCGCTCGCCGCGAGCCCGCGCGAGTCGAGGACGGAGCCCGGAGAGCGGCGGTGAGCGCGGCGGCGGAGCCGCTCGAGGCGCGCGTCGCGCGTCTGGAGCGGGAGCTCGCCGGCGTGCACCGCCGCCTCGCCCGGCTCGAGGCCGAGCCGCCCACGACCGCGCAGGAGGCGGAGCCGCCCGCGCCCGCCGCCGGCGCCGCGGGCGAGCTCGCGCAGGATGGCCTGCGCGGCCTGCCGGCGCTGCTCGGACGCACCTGCCTGGTGCTGGGCGGCGCCTTCCTGTTCCGCTCCCTGACCGACTCGGGCACGCTCTCGGCGGGCGTCGGCGTCGCGCTCGGGCTCGCCTACGCGCTGGTCTGGCTGGCGCTCGCCGACCGCGCCTCGGCGCGCGGCCGCGCGCTCGGCGGCGCCCTCCACGCTCTGGCCTCGGCGCTGATCGTCTACCCTCTGCTGTTCGAGGCCTCGACGCGCTACGCGCTGCTCGCGCCCTGGGCCGCGGCCGCCGCCCTCGCGCTCGCCACCGCGGCCGGACTGGCGGTGGCCTGGCGACGCAGCTTCCACGCTGTGGCCTGGATCACGCTCATCTCGGCGCTGTTGGTGACCACGGCGCTGCTGTTCCGGACGCGCGCGCCGCTGCCCTTCGTCCTCGCCCTGCTGCTGCTCGCCGCCGCCTCGCTCGCGCTCGCCTACGGCCGGGGCTGGCGCGGGCAGCGCTGGCTGGTGGCGCTCGCGGTCGACGCGGTGGTGCTCCTGCTCGGCCTCCTGCGCGTGCTCGGCCGGGCGCCGGCCGAGTGGCTGGGCACCGGGCCGGTCCTGGTCGCGCAGGTGGGGCTGGTGGCGATCTACCTCGGCGCCTTCGTGCTGCGCCTGCTCCTCCAGGGGCGCGAGATCACCGGCTTCGCCGTGACGCAGACGGTGCTGGCCCTGGCGGTCGGCTTCGAGGGCGCGCTCTGGATCGGGGACGACGCTGCGCGCCGCGCGCTCGCGGTGGCGGCGCTCGCCGCCGGCGTCCTGCTCCACGTCGGCCTAGCGCGGCGCAGCGAGCGCCGCTTCGGCCACGGCTTCGCGGTCGGCTACTTCGCCTCGGTGGCGACCTTCCTCGCCGCCGAGGGCACGCGCGTGCTGCTGCCGGCCGCGCTCTACGCGCCGCTCTGGCTGCTGGCGGCGGTGGCGCTCGCGGCGCTCTCCCTGGACGGGCGTCGCCCGATCCTCCAGGTCCACGCCGCGCTGCTCACACTCGCGGGCGCGATCGCCTCGGGACTGGCGGTCGCCGCGCTCGCCGCGCTCGCCAGCCGCGACCTCGCCGCGTGGCCACCGCTGCCGCCCGCCGCGCTCGTCGTCCTCGCGCTGGCGCTGGCCGCCGCTGCGCTGCTCTACCGGAGCGCGACGCGCTCCGGCGCGAGCGCGGCTGCCGTGGCGGCGCGGCTGGCCACGCTCGTCGTCGCCCTGCTCGGGCTCGGCGGCGTGGTGGCGCGCTTCGCCGCCGGCGCGCTCGCCGAGGCCCCCGGGGCGGACGCCCGGGCCGGCACCGTGGCCGCCGTGCGCAGCGCCGTGCTCGCCCTGGCCGCGGTCGCGCTCGCCGCCGGGGCCGCCGGCCTCGGCCGCGCGGAGCTGGCGCGCGCGGCTTTCGCCGTGCTGGTGGTGGGCGGGGCGAAGCTTGTGGTCGAGGACCTGCGGGTGGAGGGCGCCACACACCTGGTCTTCAGTCTCGCGCTCTACGGCGGGGCGCTGGTGGCGGTGCCCGCTCTGGTGCGGCGCGCTCGCCCGCCGGCCGCCGACGAGCCGCCGCCCGCGCGCTCCTGAGGCGGGCCGCGCGTGCAGCGGCCCGCCTCGCCGGCGGACCGTCCGCTACAATGCCCAGGATGGAAGCGACTCCCACGGACCCCCCGTCGAGCCCGGGCGCCGCGCCGTTCGTCGTCGCCGGCCGCACCTTCCGCTCGCGCCTGATCCTCGGCACCGGCAAGTACAGGGACTTCGAGACCATGGAGGCGGCCCTCGCGGCCTCGGGCACCGAGATCGTCACCGTCGCCCTGCGCCGGGTCAATCTCGAGCAGCTCGGCCAGGGCTCGCTGATCGACCGCGTCGATCCGCAGCGCTACCTGCTGCTGCCCAACACCGCCGGCTGCTTCACCGCCGAGGAGGCGATCCGCACCGCCCGGCTGGCGCGCGAGCTGGGCGGCTGGGACTGGGTCAAGCTCGAGGTGATCGGCGACCCGAAGACGCTCTTCCCGGACACCCAGGCGACGCTCGAGGCGGCCCGGGTGCTGCTCGGCGAGGGCTTCGTGGTCCTGCCCTACACCAACGACGATCCGATCGTGGCGCGCCGCCTCGAGGACCTCGGCTGCCCGGCGGTGATGCCGCTCGCGGCGCCGATCGGCTCGGGGCTCGGCATCCGCAACCGCGCCAACCTGCGCCTCATCCTGGAGGCCGCGCGCGTGCCGGTGATCGTGGACGCGGGCGTGGGCACCGCCTCCGACGCCGCGCTCGCCATGGAGCTCGGCGCCGACGCCGTGCTGATGAACACCGCCGTGGCCGAGGCCAAGGACCCGGTCGCGATGGCGCGCGCGATGCGGCTGGGCGTCGAGGCCGGCTGGCTCGCGCGCCACGCCGGCCGCATCCCGCGCCGGCTCCACGCCAACGCCTCCTCGCCGCTCGACGGCCTGATCGAGTAGCTCACCAGCGGGACGACGCCCCGCCGCCGCCGAAGCTGCCGCCGCCGCCCGAGAACGAGCTCGAGGAGGAGCCGGACGACGAGCCCGACGAGGACGAGCTCGAGGAGGACGACCACGACCTCGAGCCGCCCGTGCCGGAGCTGGAGCCGCCGCCGCTGGTCGCCGACTTCGGCCCGAAGCGCGCCCAGAGGACGAACAGGGCGAGGACGCCGAGGCCGCCCAGCAGGAAGGGATAGCGGAAGAGCAGCGGCAGCGCGACGGCCGCGAACAGGCCGAGGCCGAGGACCGCCTGGAGCCAGGCGATCCGCACCCAGGCGAACAGCAGCAGGCCGAGGAGCGGTCCGAACAGGAAGAGGAAGAGGCCGAAGAAGACCTGGTCGCCGACCGGCAGTGGCGGCAGCGAGTCGAGACCGGCGCGCACCCGCTCGACGCCCACGCCCACCAGCGGCACGCGCTCGAGGGGCGAGCCGGGCAGCGTGCCGTCGAGGGCGCCCAGGATCGCCTCGACGCCGGCTTCGAGGCCGCCCGCGTAGTCGCCGTCGCGAAAGCGGGGCGTCACCTCCTCGCGCAGGATCCGCCCCGAGCGTGCGTCGGTCAGGCGCTCCTCGAGCCCGTAGCCGACTTCGATGCGCAGCGCGCGGTCGTGGAGGGCGACCAGGAGGAGGACGCCGTTGTCGCGGCCGCGCCGGCCGACCCCGAGCCGGGTCGCCTCGGCGAGCGCGAACTCCTCGAGCGGCCGGCCGTCGAGCGAGAGCACGGTCTGGACCACGACCTGGTTCGAGGTCGCGCGCTCGTGCTCGGCCAAGCGCCGCTCGAGCGCGGCCTCGCGCTCCGGGCTCAGCAGGTCGGCATCGTCGTGCACCCAGCCGGTCGCCTCCGCCCCGGGCTCGCCCAGGCGGGATTGGGCCGCCGCCGGAGACGGAACGGCGACCAGCCCGGCCGAGAGCAGCAGCGCGGCCAGCGCACCGGCGAGGGCACCGGCGGGGCGGTTCGGAGACGGGCCGGGGGGCACGGCGGGCATGCTCCGCCGCCGCCCGGCGCCTGTCAACCTCCGATGCGGCCGCAACTTGCGGCGCCCGGCCGGTTTTCGATAGGCTCTCCCTCCCAGTAGGGCCCGGTGCAGCCATAGCTCAACTGGATAGAGCGACAGACTACGGATCTGTAGGTTGGGGGTTCGACTCCTCCTGGCTGCACCAAATTCCTCTCCTTCTCTGAACGGCCCCTTCGATCCGGTCGAATCGCGTCCTTCGGCTCCGGGGCCTCTCCCCGTCGCCTGAAGCCGATTCGGTGGCCGCTGCGCCTTGTGGCGGGGGCGCCGACGCGCCTACCATCGAGGCGAGAGTCTCGCTCGCCTTCCCCGGGAGGGCCCATGTCTCGCCGCGTCGCGCTCCTGTCGGTCGGATTCGTCCTCGTGCTCGCGCTGTCTCCCACCGGACCGTCCGCCGCAGGGGATCGGCCCGGTCCCTCCGTGGTGGCTCCGGCCGGGACCACTGGGGTGCGTCTCGGGGGGGCGTCGAGCGACGCGGGGCCCGCGCCGGGGGAGCCGCCGGCGCCGGTCGCGCCGTCGCCGGAGGCGGCCCGGGGCGCCGGCGGGACGGGCTGCAACGACGCCTGGCGCCACGCCGGGGGCACGCCGGGGCGGGACGGGCGCTCCGACGAGCTCGGGCCCGCGACGGCCGAGCTGCTCTGGTCGGGCGGGCGGCCTTCGATCATCGCGTGGCAGCCGGTGGTCGACGGCGAGCGCGTCTTCATGGTGCGGCAGACCGCCTTCGGCAGCGTGCCCGACGGCTCGCCGGTGGTGGCCATGGACCTGGCCTCGGGCGCCGAGCTGTGGGCGGTCCACATCCCCTACGAGAGCGGCGACTGGACGACCTGGATCGCGGCCGCCGACCGCGGCAAGGTGTACGCCTCGCGCGCGGGCAACGGCTCGTCGGTCTCGGCGCCGCTCTACGCGCTGTCCCAGGTCGACGGCGCGGTGGCCTGGGGCTCGGCCGACGAGGTCGATGCCGGCGGCTACGACGGCGTGGTGCTCGCCCCCGACGGCGACCTGCTGGTCGGCAACTTCACCCGGCTGCTCCGCATCCGCGCCGCGGACGGCACCACGGCGTGGGGCGCGGACCGGGTCTGCTCGGTCTCCTCGAGCTGCGGCGCCGCCACCTTCGGCGACGCGGTCTACGTCGCCGACGCGGCGCCCGGCGGCCACGTGCTCGTGCGCTTCGACCTCGCCACCGGCGCGCGCCAGTACGAGAGCCCGGTGATGACCGGCTTCACGCTCCAGAACACGCCGTTCGTCGGCGCGGACGGGACGGTCTACCTCGTGCGCACCCAGAACAACGTCGCCACCGACTACCTCTACGCCTTCGAAGACACCGGCACGGGCTTCGTCGAGCGCTGGCACGTGGCGGCGGCGTGGACGACCTTCTCCGAGTCGGCGCTCGGCCCGGACGGCGCGGTCTACGCATTCGCGTCCGGTTACGAGTTGGTCCGGCTCGACCCCGCGACCGGGGTTCCGACCGCCACGGCGGGGTTGCTTCCCGACTGCGCCAGCCCGCGCATGGCGACCGACGGCGACGGCCGGCTCTACCTCGGCAACGGCGGCTTCGCCGCCGGCCGGCTGCGCGTCTTCGACGCCGCCCTCCAGCCGCTCTGGGACGTGGCGGTCCCCAACCTGAACATCGGCGCGCCGGCCATCGGCCGGCGCGGGACGCTGGTCGTGTGCGGCATCGGCACCGACGTGCGCGCCTATCGCGCGCCGGACGCGCTGCCCGCCTGCGCGCTGTTCGCGGACGGCTTCGAAACCGGCGACACGAGCCGTTGGAGCGGGGCGACGCCGTGAACCTCGCCAACCGGGGCGCAAGTCGCTCGCCCGGACGGCGCTTCAGTGCGGGAATCCGGCTGGCGCCTCTCTCTGACACCCCGCTCTGGTAGCCCGCGCGAGCTGCGCCGCAGCGGCTAGTTCGCCCCCGCCGCGTCCGCCGGCACCGGGAAGCCGCGCTTGCGCATCAGGGCCGCGATGCCGGCGTCCCGGCCGCGGAAGGCGCGGTAGGCGTCGACCGGGTCGACCGTGTTGCCGGTCGAGAAGAGGTGGTCGTGGAGGCGCTGGGCGACCGCCTTGTCCCAGGCGCCGCCCGCCTCGGTGAAGGCCTCCCAGGCATCGGCGGTCAGCGTGTCCGCCCAGAGGTAGCTGTAGTAGCCGGCCGAGTAGTCGTCGGAGGAGAAGATGTGCGCGAACTGCGGCGTGCGGTGGCGCATGACGATCTGCCTCGGCATGCCGAGCGCCGCCAGCGTCTCGCGCTCGAAGGCGTCCGGATCGATCGTCACGCCGCCGCCGGCGGCGGCGAGGTGCAGCTTCATGTCGATCAGGGCGCTCGCCAGGTACTCGACGGTCTCGAAGCCCTGGTTGAAGGTCGCGGCGCGCCCGATCCTGGCGGCGAGCTCGCGCGGCATCGGCTGGCCGGTCTCGACGTGGAGCGCGAAGCGGGCGAGCACCTCCGGGGTCGGCAGCCAGTGCTCCAGCAGCTGCGACTGGCACTCGACGAAGTCGTTCGCCACCGAGGTGCCCGAGACCGACGGGTAGGTGACGTCCGAGGCGAGCCCGTGCAGCGCGTGGCCGAACTCGTGGAACAGGGTCTGCGCGTCGGTCCAGGAGATCAGGATCGGCTCGCCCGGCTTGCCCGGCACGAAGTTCGAGTTGTTGGAGACGAGGGTCCGGACCTCGCCGTCCATCCGCTCCTGGTTGCGGTAGGCGCTCATCCAGGCGCCCGACTGCTTGCCGGTGCGGGCATAGGGATCGAAGTACCAGAGCCCGACCAGCTCGCCGGAGTCGCGGGTGACCTTCCACACCCGCACGTCGGGATGGTAGACGGGCACGTCGGTGACCGCCGCGAAGCGCAGGCCGAACAGCTCGCCCGCGACCCAGAACATCCCCTCGCGCAGCTTCTCGAGCTGCAGGTAGGGCTTGATCGCGCTCTCGTCGAGGTCGTACTTCTCCTTGCGCACCTTCTCGGCGTAGTAACGGTAGTCCCACGGCTCGATCACGAGCCGGGCGCCGCCCGCGGCCGCCTCGCGGTCGGCGACCGCCTGCATGTCGGCGACCTCCTCGGCGACCCGCGCCACGGCCGGCTTCCAGACCGCCTCCATCAGCTCGAGCGCGCGCTCGGGGCTCTTCGCCATCGCATTCTCGAGCCGGAGGTGGGCATGGGTGGGATAGCCGATCAGCCTCGCCCGCTCGCCACGCAGCGCGAGGATCTCGGTGATCAGGGCGTTGTTGTCGCGCGCGTCGCCGTGGTCGCCGCGGCTCACGAACATCCTCCAGGCCCGCTCGCGCAGGTCGCGGCGGTCGGCGTAGGTGAGGAAGGGCTCGATCGCCGAGCGCGTGTTGAGGATCACCCACTTGCCGAGCAGGCCGCGCGCCGCGGCGGCATCGGCGGCCGCCGACCGGAAGCCGGCCGGCAGTCCCGCCAGGTCGGCCTCGGTCTCGAGCGACAGGAAGAGCTCGGACTCGTCGCCGAGGAGGTTCTGGCTGAAGGTGGTGAAGAGTGTCGCCAGACGCTGGTTGATCTCCGAGAGGCGCTTCTTGGCCGCACCGTCGAGGCGCGCGCCGGCGCGGACGAACTCGGTGTAGTCGAGCCAGACCAGGCGCTGCTGCTCGGCGGTGAGGCCCGAGGTCGCGCGTGTCTCGTAGACGGCGGCGATGCGTGCGAACAGCTTCTCGTTCTGGACGATGGCGTCGCCGAGCGCCGCCAGCCTGGGCGCCATGGCCTGCTCGACCGCCCGGAACTCGGGGGTCGAGAGGTTGCCGCCGTAGACGCCGAACACCGCACCGACGCGCTCGAGAGCGCGACCGGAGCGTTCGAGCGCGGCGATCGTGTTGTCGAAGTCGGGCGCGGCCTCCTGGCTGGCGATGCGCTCGATGGCGGCGAGCTGCTCGGCCATCGCGGCTTCGAGGGCCGGCTGGATCAGCTCGACCCGGGCGGCGTCGAACGGCGGCACGCCGCCGTAGGGACCGCGCCAGGGGGAGAGAAGGGGGTTGTCGAGGGCGAAGGCCCCGGCGGCGAGCAGAGTCGCCAGGCCGAGGGCGAGGACGATGGACTTGCGCATCGGGCCGATCTCCTTGAAAGTCTCCCGTCGCGCGCGCGGACGCGCTCGAACGGGGATCCCATGTCGTCGCGGCCGCGCCGACTGCCTCACGCCCGGGGTGGGCCGCGCCTTCTCCCTGCCGGACGGTGCTTCCCCTGCTCACCCCAGGAGCTTGCGCTCCCGGGCCGCGTCGAGCAGCGCCTGGCGGTGTTCCGGTGCGGCGATGCCGATCAGGGCCTCGGCGCGTTGGCGCAGGTTCTTGCCGAACAGATTGACGACGCCGTGCTCGGTGACGACCCAGTGCACGTCGGCGCGACTGGTCACCACACCGGCGCCGGTCTTCAGATACGGGACGATGCGCGAGGTCTTCCCGCCCTGGGCGAGCGAGGGAATGGCGATCACCGGCCGGCCGCCCTTCGAGCGCGCGGCGCCGCGGATGAAGTCGACCTGGCCGCCGAAGCCCGAGTAGATGCGCGGGCCGATGGAGTCGGAGCAGACCTGGCCGGTCAGGTCGATCTCGATCGCCGAGTTGATCGCCACGAGGTTGTCGTTCTGGCTCACCACGAAGGGATCGTTGACGTGGTCGACCGGGTGGGCCTCGATGAACGGGTTGTTGTTCAGGTAGTCGTACAGGTCGTTGCTGCCGAGGGCGAAGGTGATCACCACCTTGCCGGTGTGCAGCGACTTGCGGTTGCCGGTGACCGAGCCGCGCTCGATCGCCCGCATCGCTCCGTCGGAGATCATCTCGGTGTGGATGCCCAGGTCGAGCGGCCCCTCGATCGCCGCCCAGACCGCGTCGGGGATGCCGCCGATGCCCATCTGCAGCGTCGCACCGGGCTCGATCAGCCCGATGATGTGGCTGCCGATCTGCCGCTCGACCTCGGTCGCCGGCTTCGGCACCAGGTTCGGCAGCGGCTCGGTGGCCTCGACGATCGCGGCGACGCGGCTGACGTGCACGAATGAATCGCCGAGCACGCGCGGCATCTTCTCGTTGACCTGCGCGATGACGGTGCGCGCGGCGCGGCAGGCCGCCTTCGAGGCCAGCGTCTCGACGCCGAGGCTCATGAAGCCGTGCTCGTCGGGGGGCGAGACCATGACCATCGCCACGTCCAGCTCGACCACGCGGTCGGTGAACAGGCGCGGGATCTGGTGCAGGAAGATCGGCACGTAGTCGGCGCGTCCCTCGTTGACCGCCACCCGGTCCGCCGGGCCGACGAACAGCGAGTTGTGGCGGAAGTGCGACTCCATCCCGGGGGCGGAGAGAGGGTCCTCGCCGAGCAGGAGCACGTGGTGCAGACGGACGCCGGAAAGCTCGTCGGCGCGCTCGGCGAGAGCGCGCACGAGCGCCGCCGGGATCGCCGCGTTGCCACCGTAGTAGACGTCGTCGCCGCTCGCGATCCGGCCGACCGCCTGCGCCGCGGTCTGCAGCTTGGCCTTGTAATCGTCGAACCAGTTCATCGCGACCTCCCGCTGTCGAGAAGCCGGTCGATCGGCGTGGCCTCGACGCCGAGCGCCTGACCGAGCGTGTGCTGGACCACCTTGCCCCGGAAGAGCGAGGTCCCGGCGGCAAGTCCGGGATCCTCGGCGAGCGCCCGGTCGAGACCTTTGCCGGCGAGCTCGAGCAGGTAGGACAGCGCCGCGTGGGCCAGCGCGCGGGAGGCGGTGCGCGCGATGCTGGCGGTCATGTTCGGCACGCAGTAGTGAACGACTCCGTGCGCGGTGAAGGTCGGGTCGTCGAGGGTGGTCGGCCGGCTGGTCTCGACGCAGCCGCCCTGGTCGATCGACACGTCGACGATCACGCTCCCCTTCTTCATCGAGCGCACCATCGTCTCGGTGACGACGAACGGCGCCCGCTCGCCGGGGATCAGGACGGCGCCGATGACGACGTCCGCGATCGGCGTGTACTGCGCCAGGCGCGCCTCCGCGGCGAGCGCGGTGACGACCTGATCGCCGAGGCAGCGGTTGAGCGCGGCCAGTTTCTCGACGTCTTCGTCGAGCACGATGACGTGGGCGCCCATCGCGAGGGCGAGGCGCGCGGCCGAGCGGCCGACGCCCCCGGCGCCGAGGATCAGCACGGTCGGGGGCGGGACGCCCGGCAGGTTGCCGAGCAGCACGCCGCGCCCGCCGGATTCGATCTGCAGGTAGTGCGCGGCGAGCTGCACGGCCAGGCGGCCGCCCATCTCGCTGAAGGGCACGAGCACGGGGCGCTCGTCGCCGGCGGAGCGGATCAGCTCGTAGCTGATCAGCGTCGTGTCGAGCTGCATCAGGCGGGTGACGACGTCGCGGGGCGCGACCGCCAGATGCTGGAACCCGCAGACGATCGATCCGGGGCGCAGCAGCTCGAGGTCCTCCGCGCCGAGCATGGCCACGCGGCAGACCAGGTCGGCCCGCCGGTAGGCCTCCTCGGACGTGTAGACGATCTGCGCGCCGCTCTTCTCGTAGTCCCGGTCGTGGAAATGGGCCTCTTCGCCGGCCCCTGTCTCGACGCACACGGTGTGGCCGTGCTGCACCAGACGTGAGACCGCGAAGGGAGTCAGCCCGACGCGGTGCTCGTGACGGTGGACCTCACGCGGTACTCCGATGATCATGGCTCGCCTCCCCGCCGACCCGGGCCTGTGCCCAAGGCTCGATCCTGACCGATGGCACGCGACGTCGCAGCGAAGGAAGCGGACGCCGACGCCCGTCCCGGTCGATCACGGGTCGGAGCACGGACGCGACCGGAGCGGTACAGTC
>Ga0079037_100001337_pt1 | contig 12738 bp, 15 predicted proteins | sample Mud3Dept4metaG_FD_71479 | JGI IMG/M metagenome (GOLD analysis project Ga0079037, IMG submission 71479) | Freshwater wetland microbial communities from Ohio, USA, analyzing the effect of biotic and abiotic controls - Mud 3 Core 4 Depth 4 metaG | ecosystem: Environmental > Aquatic > Freshwater >... | reverse complement strand
ACGACTCCGACTGGCTGAACCGAGCCGACCAGTTCAAGGCGGTTGGCGTCTGGTACGGTTGTGGTGTCATGTCGGTGACGACCGCCAGCCCGTCGTCACCATTCCGTCCCGACCTACTGGCCGAAGCCTGGTATGCGGCGAGGGGGGCAGGACACATCGCCTTCGGCTGGGGCGAATGGAACTACTCGGCGTATGGTGTGGCACCATGGAGGGAGCGGCCATGATGGTGAAGATTGGCTACGTTCGCCTGCTCGCCTACCGCATGGGCTTGGGCGACTGGCGCATCACCCTCGACAAGATGCTCCCCAACGGGGACGCCCTCGCTCAAGTTCACATCACCTATGGGCAGAAGCGAGCCAGAATCCAACTGTCCCGCCAGTTCAAGAACCTGCCCCGAGAGGGGCAGCGTCAGACTCTCGTACACGAACTGGTACACTGTCACCTAGAACGAGTGCGCCTCTCATCCCTCAACTGGACGGGACCATTGGGCAAGAAGGCGACGCAGATGGCGGTGGACGAGGTACACGACCATATCGAGTTTGCCGTCGATGCAATAGCGACAGCATGGGCAGAGACCCTACCTCTGCCCCCACTACCGGAGGGCAAGTGATGGGCGAACGAGCATTCCAAGTCACCAGGATTCTCCAACAAGACACGGCCTGGGCACCACTGTCCAAGGCCGGTCCCCTCAGCACCGTCGTCTACGGGGCCAAGGATGCCGATGACGCTCGGGCGACAGGAGCCGAGATGCTGGGCTGCAAGCCGAGCGAGGTCACGGTCGAAGAGTTCCAGGCCACCGGCATCACCATGGCCGAGGCCATCAAGCAAGCGGAAGCCCTCGACGCCTCTGCGGAGAGCGGCAAGATGATGGCCGACTGGCTGAGGAACGGCTGATGGGACTCTACCCCGACATCGACTTCATGTTCTCCCATGAGGGCTTCCATTGGGATGAACTGGCGAACGCCTGGCGTCATGTCGGCACCGACCCGCACCTGCCGGGCACGACGATGTTCACCTTCGTCAGACCAGCCTACGTCACGGTCTCGGTGACGAATGCTCCCGACAACCAGGAACTCAACTGGCTCAGTAACGAGGCGCGTCGCCAACTAGATCGGTACTTCCATCCAGAACTGACCAAGGGGAAGTTGGCCGAACTCCAGCGCGACATCACCATGCTCTTCGACACCGCCTGGCTGCCGGGCGAAGGCGTCAAGCACATCATGGCCTCGATCAAGTACCACCTGGGCATCAAGGAATGAGGCACTACCCTGTTGGCATCGACCTCGACGGCGTGACCGTCAACTTCATGGGCGCGCTGCTCAAGGCGATTGCCGAAGAGTACCCCCACGCCAAGCCGCTCACCGAAGCGGACATCACCGACTGGGAGTTCTTGGACAAGACCCCGTTCGGGACATGGGGCCACCTGTGGCGCTTGGTGCGCCGCTACGACGTGTTCCGCAGGGCGATGCCCTACCCTCGGGCCATCGAAGCCATCAACTTCATCGGGCACAACGTCGGCTTCGTGTTCGTGACGGGCCGACCCCTGTGGGCCGTGGACTCCACCTACGCCTGGCTCCAGAAGTGGGGGCTGGGCGACTCTACCGTGTTCCACAACGGCATGAAGGGCGAGGTCGAATGCTCCGTCTATGTGGAGGACGGCCCGCCCTACCTGGCGCACCTGAAGGAGACCCGGCCCGAGTCAATCCTGTTCCGCATGGTGCGCCCATGGAACAGGCCCATCGAAGGAGTGCGTGACATCCACGGCTGGGACAGCCTGGCCGCGTTGAGAGTAGTCACGGCGAGTACGGAGGCGAACTATGCGGCGCGAAGTCAAGAAGATGCTGGCCCAGCGGAAGGCTGAGGCGACTGTCCGTTACCTGCGGGCGTTGACCAATGCCAACGCCCATCGGGAAGAGATCGAGAGTTCCCTGATGCTGCTCCACAAGGCAGCGAAGAGGGCGAAGGGTGTCCAGTTCACCGCCCCGGCGACGCGCTGGCTCTCCATGTACCTCGATCTGCTGGTGACACGGCTCGACCTTCTCGGTCTCAACCTGCCGCCCAAGGTGGCGCGCACCCTCGCCATGATGCGAGTGACGGAGGACGTGGAGGCGACGCCACAGCCGCAGGCGCGGCTGTCCGTCATCAAGGGTGGCAAGGAGGAAGTGAAGGAACTGGCCTAGACCGGCTTCCAGTTCCCGCCTGATTCCAACTTGGCGACCTTCGCCTCCAATACCCGAAGTCTACGCAGAACCCGCTGCTCAAACGTGGCACCAGTCGGGTGAAGGATGGCCTTTGCCATGCCGGTCAGCCGCTCGATGTTGAGGGCACCCGTGTCCCAGTGGTCGTTGCCGGGGACGTGCTGGTGGGCACAGATGAACGGTAGGCCGATGCGCCCGTTGATGCCGTCCTGCCACTCCTTCCACGTCAAGCGGAAGGGAGTGTTGAACCCCCAAGACCCCTTCTCCGACCACTCAGCAGGGTAGGCGGGGTAGTTGTCGAGGGCCGGTTCCAGTTCGGGCAGCGCCTCCACAATGTCGGCCAGCCAGGAGGCGACGAGGGCGTACATCTTGTCCGACCACTCATCGGGCCATGCGGCCTTGCTGATGACCTCGACCTGGACACAGTGAGAGCCACGGTGGTTGGTGTCAGGGTCGCCGCTGCGGTGGAGCAGGGCGTAGGACGTGAGGGCCAGGTCGCAATGCTGGAGCCTGATCTCCTGCCCGTTGTAGACCTTGCGGTTGCCATCGGGCCACCAGTAGGTGCCCGCGGGAAGGCTGTGCTGGTCTCCGACTAGCCCGAGGGTGAAGTGCGGGGGCCACGGGTAGTCGAAGGTGCGCAGCCCCTCGGTGGAGTGGAGGATGATGCGGGGCGGGGACTCGGGATGGCGAGGGGTGTCACCCGTCCGCTTGGACGGCATGACGACCTTCTCGTACTCAGGAAGCCAGAGGCTCATGGTCGTGTGCCCTCTCTTCTAGGCTGTGGAAACGGTCGTTGGCATCCCGGCAATGCTGGTCGAACTGCCCGACCAGATGCGTCAACTGGAGAGCGTTGCTGTCTGCGATCTGACCCAGGGTTTGCCCGTTGGCCGTCTTGACTTGCCTGCCGGTTCGTGCCGAGGACCGCCAGGCTGCCATGGCAGCGAAGAAGGCTGGGATGGCGGTGACGATGGCGACCCAAATGGCTGTGTCCATGTCCTACCCAACCACCCGCGAAGGGCTGCTATTCCACACCCCACACACCCCCCACCGTAGCCTCTGTGCCCGACGAAGCGGAGGCTGCGGGGTAGACAACAACCGTGGCTGCGACCCACTCTTCGGAGGCCGAGATGGTGTAGGCGCTGGGGTTGATGGCGTCGCTTTCGACCCATCCGATAGCAGAGTGCAGGCTGGTGTAGAGGCCGTCGTAGTCGGTCGTCTGGTAGTAGGGAGTGAGGTCGGACCAGACCGAAGCGTACTTGTAGCCATCGGTGCCCACGATGGTCAGCACCATGTATTTCGCAGAGCCGCCCGTGGGGGAGATGGATGGCGGGTCGGGGTTGGTGCTGGTGCCGGTGGCGGTCGCCACTTCGGGTGGGGTCACGGTCGGGTCGGCGGCGTTGGTGATGCGTATGCACGATAGCAGGACGCCCTCTTCGACAGCATCGAGAGTGATGCGGAACGTCTTGCCCTCCGACCCATCGACCTTGTGCCAGGCAATGCTCAGTGTGTTGGTCGTGCTGCAATCGGTCTCGGTGAGTTCCGTCCAGCCTGAAGGCCAGGTGATGTCGGCAACGTCGGCCACGCTAACCCATGCCAAGATGGTCTCCCCGATCTTCATGCCGGGGGGATACAGCACGGGCATCTCCAAGAGGTAGTCAGACTGAACGAAGTTGTCGTAGGCACCGAAGTTGACTTGTATCCCAATGGGACGTGCCCATATCTCCCCGGCATCGACCATGAAGAGGGTGGGCCTGTTGGAGTCGGTGTCGCTAGCGTAGGACAGATAGCAGGTGTAGCCCACGTCCAACATGTCACCGTCGAGATGGAACTGCATGTCGTTGCCCGACGACCACCCGGCTCTGGCACAGATTTCGGTGGGGATGGGGGCGATGTTGATGCTGCTCCAGTTGTATGCCCTCACCCCCAGGTACTCGGAGTCGCGCACAGCAGCGGTAGTGGACAGTCCGTGGTCTGTGTCCCAGTTCGCGGCTGAAGAACCGGGGTAGGTGCCGGTGTCCTCGTCCACCCCATGAATCGTCATGTGGATGCGCCCGCCACCCTCCCATTCGGGGGACCAGCCATCCGGTCGGACCCTTTCCAGCAACGCTATCCATGCGTCTGCTGGGGCGTAGTCCTTGTTCTTGGTGATGTTGTCGATGACGAACCACCCGCAGGCTGTTCCGGTGTTGCCGATTCCGAAGCGCACCCCAGCAGAGTTGTAGGCTACGGAGATCGCGTTGGCCCCATCCCAGTAGGCATAGCCATCGCCCTGTGACGAACTGACGCTCTGGTACGCGTTGACAGCCACTAGGATTCCTCCACCGTGTATTGAATAGCCAAGACCAGATTGGCACCTGGAGCGGAAGCGCCGATCTGGTCGATGTCCACAGTGAAGTAGGAGTCAGCAGCGAAGGCGGTCACGTCAGGGGCTACCCAGGAACCAGAGTCGGTGTTGCCGGTGGTGATGGTGGGCCGGTTGCCCTGCGTGGTGAAGATGGTGGTGCCATCCTTGTGAACGTCCACGATCAGACTGGCCCCCACGGGGGCACTTCCCACCGTCATGCGACAAGATACGATGGTGATGGCGTAGGGCAGCATGGGCTTCATGACGCCCGTGCTAGCGACGAGTGCGCCGGGCACGTTGTAGAAGAGGGTACGGGTGGTGATGACGGCACCGCCAGCGGGCGCTGCCGGTGCCCAGGAGTCTCCGTCCCAGGTGAGTACGTCGTCTTCGCTGGGGGCGGTGGCATCCACGTCGCTGAGGTCGGCAAGGGCGGCGCTGGCGGGCATGAGGCCCGCTTCGGCTGGCGTCTGGTTTATCCACTCAGACGTGCCCGTGTCGTAGGCCAGTACCTCGTTGTCAGCGGGCGAGTCAATGGTCACGTCGGTCTGCCCGGCGTCGAGAGCGTGCGGCCCGCTACCGGCAGCCTGCGCTACCCAGTCACCGCTGGCCTCATCGAAGGTCAGCACGTCCTGGTCGGTAGGGGTGGGAGCGTCAACGTCGGTGAGGTCATCGAGAGCGTTGGAGCCGCCCGAGGGAGCGGCGGCAACCCACTCGCCAGGGGTGGAGTCCCAGGTGAGGACATCGTTGTTGTTGGGAGCCGGGGCGTTGACATCAGCAATGTCATCGAGGACGGCCCCGATGTCCATGTAGTCCGCATCGTGGTCGTGGCCCGCGGTGGCGAAGGCGGCTGCCTCGTTGCCGTCCAGTAGGTCAGCATCGAGACCGCTGCCGGTGCCGTCGAGGGTCTGCACCGCGGTCATGATCTCGTTGGCTGACTGGTCAGCGGTAGCCCCAGCCTCTACCCCGTCCAACTTGGTCTTGTCGGCAGCGGGCATGAACCCCGCTACGTCGCCCGTAGCGGCTCCGTGTACCTCGGTACCAGTGGAGCCAACGTGGGAGAGAGGGGCCACCTGTGCTTCTGCCGCCGTCCTGTTTATCCAGTCACCCGTGTCGGATTCGTAAGTCAGGAACTCCTTGTCGGCGGGAGCGGCGAGGGCCACGTCCTCCAACTCGTCCAACGACAGGAAGAGAGCGCCGTCAGACCCGTAGTGCTGGTGGTCTTCGTGGGCCAGTTCCAGATCGAACCACTCTTGCGGCTTCCACTTCTCCGACAGCGAATCGTAGGCCCATATCGCGTTGTCCACCACAGAGCCGATCAGGGTGCCGGGGATGGCGAGATGAAGGTAGTTCCATGACGTGTTCTTCGCCATCGTGAACGCGCCGGGGTCTGCCGACGTGTCGATGCTACGGAGCGAACACCAGTGGTAGTCCCAGTCCTGCTCTCCTATGGGGCCGAATATGGACCCGTAGTTGTGCTGTACCCACCCCGCAGGGTAGGTGGTGACGGAGTAGGTGGAATCGTTCGCTCCCCATATCACCGGCAGGTAAAGCCAGCAGGTACCGTAGGTGCAAGTGGCCGAGGGAACGTCGGGAGTGTTGCCGTAGGGAAGCATCGAACTGCTGACCGTATGACCGAAGGGGTTGCCGGTCGGGTCGAGGGCGTCCCTGATATGGAAGACGATGGCAGAGTGGGAGATTGCAGCAGCCATCGACCGGGTGACGGTCGCCGTAGTGCCTTCGCTTCCGTCAACGATGCGCCAGTAGATGTGTGTGCGGCAGGCTGTCGAGCCTGAGTTGGTGTCGTAAGTGAAGCCCTCGACAGTGTTGGGCCACACCATGTAGTGCGTGGTGGTGACGAGAGCCAGGAGCAGATCGCCCACTCGCATGTCGTAGACGGGCAGGGCCATCTCCCACGACCCGTCGCTCTCGTCCCCCGAGAAGGTAGGTTCGTCTTCGACTATCCAGGGGGCACCGCCAGGCAGGTTGGGGTCTGCCTCGTACAGCCAGTTCATGTTGATGAAGTGGTCTGGCTCTTGCGTCTGCGGCAGACGCCGGTAGTCAGGAAGCGGCGGGAACCAGTCGTGCCGGTCAACCGCCGGGCTGATGGGGGCGCGTGGCGGCATGGCTAGACCCCCATGAGGGCTACTTCAATGATGGCCTCGCCGGGCGTGTTCTTGATGATCTGCACGTTCTGGAACTTGACCGTGCTGGTCTCGTAGTCCGACCGCTCCGCAGACGTGAAGTAGTCGATGAGGGTGACAGGTGCTTCCTTCTGCGCCGAGGTCACGAAGGCGTCGTAGACTTCCTCCGGTCGGATGGGCTGACCCTCGGCATTGCGCGCCGAGCCAGCGTCGAAGCGGAGTTGCCAGGTGGGGAGCATGTAGCCCGTCTGCGCCTTGAACTCGACCGCCATGACGCCAGGGATAGCGGCGGTCTTGGTCTCAAAGATGAACTTGTAGCGGAACCGCCTGCCAGTGAGAGCCGACGTAGCGATGCTGGCCTCGGACACGACAGCGTTGGTGTGGGTCAGCACCAACGTCCAAGCCCCGTCGTCCACGCTGACGTACAGCCGGTACTGCTGATTGGTGTTCAGCGCCTCCGTCTGCATGGCGCAGGATACGAGGGTCTTCAACTCCAAGGGCAACTGGAAGTCGAAGTAGTTGGACTCCAACGTGTAGGTGGTGTCGTCGGTGCCGAAGTTCGCCACCGTAGTCGGGTCGGCTTCCTGCAACTCTATCCGGTAGGTGTCGCCGTTGCCGTTGATGAGGTACTGCGGGCCGAGCGACACGGGCCGCTCCGCTTCCGCGAGGTCTCGCCACACGCCGGTCGCCAGGTCGGGCATGTTGAGCCAGGTGTGCAGCCCGCCCTTGATGGCGTCGTAGGCCCATATCTGTTTGTGGCTGCCGAAGAACAGCACCGGCCCGTCCGACCCCATGATACGGAACGGGGACTCGGTGGCCCCCGTGGACTTGCGCTCAAAGGAGCCGATGAGTCCGATGTAGCCCTGCGTGTAGTGGTACACGTCGATGCGGGGGAACCCACGGGACATCTTGTTGTTGAGGATGTTCACCAGATCGGGGGTGGCGGTGATGACCAGCGACCCCAGGTGCAGCACGGCGTTGAGAGCCACCACCCCTGCGGGGAGGCTCCCGAGCGGAGTCACGATGTCGGCCCCGGTGATGTCCCGGTCCAACTTGAATATCCAGGGACGGGCACGCCCGTTCTCGTGGACGTTGTGGACCCAGTACACGCCGTCTGCTCCAGCGTCGAACAACTGGAAGTCGTTCTCCTGGCCGATCTTGTCATCGAAGGAGAACAGCATACCCTGGGTCAGCATGTCCTCGCCCATGCCGTCGTCGGCAATCTCGATCAACTCGCCGGTAGCGCTCACGCCCGAGCCGGTCAACTCGCACTCGTAGATGGTGCCGTTGTAGAAGAGCATGATGCGCCCATTGCGCATGATGCGCATACCAGCGGTCACGCTGTTGTCGGGGTCGAGGTCTACCCAATCGACATTCTCTTCCGCAGCCGCCAAGCGGAAGCGATTCAACTTGGTCTTGGAGAGGACATAGGTGAAGCCGGTGGGCACCCGCGTAATCATGTCGTGGATGACATCGCTCTTGGTGGCCGAAGACACGTCGGAACCCAGCACGGCCCAGTCCCCAGTGGTCGGTTCCCACTTCAGCACGTCGTAACAGTCGGTGGTCTGTGTCTTGGTGGTGCCCAGGGTGTAGACGTTGCGCCACCTGCGGAACAGCCTGGTCTTGACGAGGGTGCCGGTGGTCAACTTGGTCAACTTGTTGACCGGGAACACCAGGCCAGGCGTGTTCCACGCGTTCATGTTGGTGCTGGTGTAGTAGTAGTCGGCGGTCTCAGCGGAGAGAATCGGCTTCCACCACGTTGCCCCACCCGACCAGTCGGTTTGATGCATCACCCTGATGTCGGGTCGGGAGGTCGCCATCTCCCGTGTGGTCGCGCCGACTACCTGCTCCTGGAAGGAGACCCGCTCCCAGCCACGGATGTAGGGGTTAGGAGTCTCCCGGTCGATGCGGAGGCTGATGCCATCGAGCGAGATGTCATACGCATTGGCGCTCATGGCCTACCCCCTACCATTCGATTGACACGCGGTTCGCGTACTCTTCCCCAAGGTCTCGGGCGTACTCTCCACGGACGGTGAGGAAGTCACGCCACAGCAGAGCGGCGGGGTCTGCCCGCTGCATCTCAGCCTGGTTGTCCTTGTTGGACGGCTCCAGCGTGCGCTCAGGCATGTTAGCCCCGAGCGCCAGGGCTGCCGTACCCAGCCCGGCGATGGCGATGACCGCAGCATCGTGGCTCTCGTCGTCCTCGTCCAACTTCTCCCTGGTGCTGATGTAGCAGGCAGAGGCGTCGAACCACTGGAACTCACCGATGACCCCGGTGGCCGACAGAGTGGTATGCAGCCTGCGTTCCAGGCGGTAGGGGATTGGCGTGACCACGCCACCGATCTTCTGGTACGCCCCCACGATGTCCCTGACGGCAGCGTTCAGAGCGTACTGGCCGGTTGCCAGGTTGGGGGTGAAGGTGTAGGTGTTCCACTTGAAGATGTCAGGCCACAGGTGAGCAGCGAAGACGGTCTCGGCCTTGCGGTGCAACTCGTACAGCGTGACCGCGGGGTTCTGCTCCAAGATGGCGCTGTTCAGGTCTGTGCTGCCGTTGGAGATGGCGGGCGCGCCACCCCACCCGTTGTAGGCGGTCACGGCATCGGTGGACATGGAGATGACCAGGAAGGTGTAGCACTTGGCCTTGTCGGTGGGGACGTAAGCGGCGAGTACGTCACCGGCCCGTGTCTTGGCCCCCTCCCCAGCCAAGAGACTGAAGGTGACGACGCTGCCCGACACGGACACGGATGCGGACGCGGCGCAGCGCCGCATGGCTGGCTTCTCCCCGAAGTGGCTTCCGTAGAGGATGGAGTGCGCTTCGGTGATGATGTCTGCCCTAGCCATTGGGTACCTCGATGCCTGCCTTGTCCAACTTGCGGCGTGCCCGGTCGAATGACTCGACACGCTTCTGTGCTTGCTCTACACCTTCAACCGTTGTGGAGTCTGGTTGTTCCCCCGCCCGACGAGCCTCCCGGTAGCGGTCCATTCCCTGCTCAAATGAGCGGGTATACGCCATCTCCCGGTCTACCTGGCGGGAGCCGCCTTTCATCCAACCGCCGATGATGGGCGGCTTGTTCTTGCGGTCCTCCATCAACTCGTCTGCCATCTGCATGACGAGCGAGCAGGTGCCGTCGTAGGGCGGGCATTGGGAGCGGGGGCGCTGGTGGACCCAGCACCAGTAGTTCGGCATCAGGGACCACTCACCGTGTAGCCAGCGGCCTCCAGGATGGTGTGTTCCTCAGCCGTCACCGTGTAGGTGGTGCCGCCAACGAAGATGGCCTTGCCGTCCCTGCCCGAGCCAGCGTCGGCAGCAGCCAAGGCATCGATGGTGGGGGACACGTCACCGGGGGACGTGGTGGCTACGCCACTGGTGATGATGACGATGTAGGGCGTGGGGATTCCGTCGTAGTAGCGCAGCAGGCGCTCGTCGGCTTCCACCCCGCTCTCGACCTTGAAGGGCGTGAAGTAGGTGGCGGGGGTGAAGGTGTATGCCATGCTCTACTCAACGCCTCGGATTGCCGCCCCATTCCAGCCAGGACTGGCGCTAGGCGCTAGGACAGTCCCCGGTGCCAACTCACGGCTCCAGGCCCGCCAGGGGGCGCTGAGTGGCCTCTCCGATGGCCCAAGACGCCGGGCGGTACCAGTCCACCGTCGCAGACACCAGATTCCAGTCGAGGCTGTACCGAGTCCCCGAGGGGGCCAGGGCACGCAAGTCACCCTTGGTGTTCTCACCTGGCCGTCGTTGCGTGTAGGTGATGGGCACCAGCGGCCCACCATGCTCATGCACGCGGGTACGCACGAACTCGGCCACCCGCTTCACCGACACGCCCATGCCTGTCCCGGCATGGTAGGTCGCTCCGTCGCCTGGCCCCATCAGCGCCGTCACCAGGGCGTGAGCCACGTCCCCGGCGTAGATGAGGTCAACCAACTGCTCCCCGTCGCCGTTCACCAGCAGCGGCTTCCCCCGCCACGCGCTGTCCGCGAAGGTGGGGATGATCTTGCGGGGATGCGTCGGCCCCACCGCCTGCCCCGGCCCATACGCGTTGTACGCACAGACCACCGACAGGGGGATGCCGAAGTCAAGATGGAACCCGCGAGCCATCCTGGTCGCCGCTTCGTGCGTCGCCTCGTACACGTTGTACCAGATGTGCGGCTGTTCGATGATGACCAGCGGCTTGCCGGGGTCATCGTCCGCGAGGGCTTCCAGCACGTTCACCGTGCCATGCACGTTGATGTCCACCGCCTCATGCGGATTGGAGTAGAGTTCGGCGGTGCCCAGGAGAGCGGCCAGGTGGATGACTCCACCGCTCCAGCCGACCGCCTCGGTCAGCAGCCGCTTGTCCAGGATGTTCAGCCCGCCCACCTTGTCGTAGGCCCAGGTCTTCACGCCCAGGCGGTCGAGCAGTTCGCAGACATAGCGACCAATGAACCCTTGCCCGCCCGTGACCAACACATTCTCAGGAAGTTGCCGCATCGTCTACGACCTCCGCTTGGACTACACCCTCTTCTGCCTTGATCTGCGCCATGCGCGTCTTGACCTGACCCAAGTAGTTGAGCCACATGTTCTCGTCCACGGCGAACATCTTCATGTGGCCGGTCTGAGCGTCCGCACAGTAGCGGACGCGATACCCATGCTTCGATGCCTCGTAGAAGAAGTGGACATCGTGGCCCATCTGAACCCCAGTGTCGGGATGCTTCACCCAGTCCTGGTGGTAGGGGGAGCCAACCGCATCGAAGACCTCTCGGTGAATGAGCGTGAACGCCACCCCCGTCGCATCGCACCAGAACCGCTCCCCCTGGCGGTACTCGGCCCGAACCTCATGCAACCCGTTCACCGGGTTGCGGAAGAAGCAGTTCGGCAACACCTTCTGCTCGGCCTCCGAATACATGAACGCCAGGGCGTTCGTGATGCCACACTGAACGCCGTTGTGCCGCTGCGTCAACATCTCTTCGTAGATGAGGGAGAACGTCTGCGGAGTGAACACCATATCGCTGTCAATCCACAGCAGGTACTCAGCCGGGGAAGGGAGGAAGGCATCTTCGATGATGCGCTGACGGCCCAGCGCGGAACGAGCCGTCCGCGCCCCGTGGTATCCGATGATGGCGTTGTACGGATTCTCCAGACACAGCATGGCGAGGCATTGGGCGTAGCCCGCCGTCACCATCTCGGGCCGCAACGTGCAGATCAGGACGGAGCCTTCGATCATCTTGCCCTTGCTCTTCTCGTTGAAGAAGATGGGCCTCGGGGTCCACAGTTTGCTAGGACGAGGCTTCTTGCTCATGGCCTGCATAGTAGCACCGGCCCCCCCGTAGGGGGGCCGGTGAGAGAAGGTCACGGCTCGTTCTGTTCCCAAGGAAGCCGCTTTCCTCGGAGGCTCAGTCAGTTATCAAGTGCGCATCCTGGTTAGGCCAGAATACCGATCAGGTACGACCAAGTGACCGCGCCCGTGGTTGTGGCACGGGTCACAGTCAGCGTAGTCGCATCCGAGGCCCAGGTGAGGACGCCTTCCCCGGAAGTCTGGAGCAGCACGAAATCGGGCGCAGCGCCCAACCCATGAGTCAGAGCATCCGTGGCGGCGGTAGCACCGAAGGTCAACGACCCGGCCTTGTATTTGCCAGCGGCAAATAGGGCCATGAGACCCGCGGCGTCGGTCAGGTTGCGACCGTACTCAGCAGGCATTAGGAGTTGCTTCCGATGCTAGACGCAGAGCCGAGTCGCCGCGATGCGGCGCTCCGCAACTGCCCCCACCCCTGGTAGCAGTACCAGCCGATAGGCTGGAACCGCTGGAGCCGGTCGGTAACCGGGCCGATGACGATGTGCGGGGCGATGGCAACAGCCTTCGCAAGCGCCTCACGACCGAGGAAGTAGGTGTAGTAGAGGTCTACTGCACTTGAACCCCCGTCAGCCAGGAGATACGCCCGTGGAGACTCGACCCATCGCATACTGGCGAAGCGACCGATCTCGTTGTTGAGAACGGCCCCGTAGTTGTTCACCACGGCAGGGCTTACCCACCCCGCGTCGCCGGTCTCCTTCTTGAGATCGTATGCGACATCGGGA
>Ga0079037_100001336_pt1 | contig 12739 bp, 8 predicted proteins | sample Mud3Dept4metaG_FD_71479 | JGI IMG/M metagenome (GOLD analysis project Ga0079037, IMG submission 71479) | Freshwater wetland microbial communities from Ohio, USA, analyzing the effect of biotic and abiotic controls - Mud 3 Core 4 Depth 4 metaG | ecosystem: Environmental > Aquatic > Freshwater >... | reverse complement strand
CCCCGCGTCCAGTGGCGCGGCCATGTCGACGGCTCGATGGTGGCCGATCGCCTCGACCCCGTGCTCGACCTCTCGCCACCGTTCGACCGCGTCGCGAGAGACTCCTGGTTCCTCGCCGCCGCCGGGCGCGTGCTGGGAGAGCCGGCCGTCGTCTTCAAGGCCAAGCTCATCATGAAGCGGCCAGGCACGATGGGCTACGGGATGCACCAGGACTATCCGTACTGGGAGTTCCTCGGAGCGCCGGCCGGCGACTACGTCATCGCCTTCGTGGCCATCGACCGCTTCGATGCCGAGAGCGGCGCCACCGAGATGTTCAGGGGGTATCACGGCGCCCACGTGCCGCCGCCGCCGGACGATCCGCTCGACACGGATGAGCGGCACATCGATCCGGGTCGCGGTGTCCTGATGGAGCTGGCCCCGGGCGACGTGACGCTCATGCACAGCCTCACCCCGCACCGGAGCGCACCCAACACGAGCCTGCACGGCCGCCGTTCGCTCATCCTGACCTATGTGGCCGCCCGCCATGCCGACCTCGGCGCCCGTTACGAGCGCGGGCGCCCCAGGGCCGCCGGTTGAACCGCGTTAAGAACCCTGTGCTGTTCCTTACTCGATCGTGAACGCCGCCACGCGCCCGCCGGTATAGGTCGGGACGACGAGCAGGCGGGATCCCGGGGCGTAGGCGAAGTCCGCCAGGTTCATCTTGATGGCGGTCGTGTCCAGGATCTTGGTGACGGCGCCCGCCCGCGTCACCCGGAAGAGCCGCCCCTGGTTGTGGGAGACGAGGATGTCGCCGTCCGCGTCGACAGCGATGCCGTCGACGATGCCCGCGCCGAGACGCGCCACCGTGCGGACGGACTTGTTCGCAAGGAAAATCGACTTGAGCGATCCATCGCCCGTCGTCCCGACGAGGAGCGCCCCGTCATGGACGAGAAGCCCGTTCGGCTGCGGGATCTCGTCTCCGGCCAGCCAGGTCTCGACCTTCACCCCGTCGAACAGGTAGATCGTGTTCTTGCTCGAGTCCGAGACGAACACATGCCCTGACGATGGGTCCACCGCCACGTCGTTCAGGAACCCTGGCGCCGGCACCTCGTAGCGTCTCGTCACCTTTCCCGATCGAATGTCGATCTCGGCCAGCTGCGACCGCTCTGCGACATAGAGCCGGTCTTCGAACACGGCCAGCCCAGTCGGATTGTTGAGACCCGCGATCCACGCGGGATCGATCCCCTTCCCGTCGGCGGAAAGCCGGGCGACGGCCTGGAGCCCCTGCCCGCGGCTCGGCGTCGTCGCGTCGTAGATCGACACGTAGAACGCATTGCGCTCGGGGTCGTAGGCTGCCGACTCGGGCATGCGGAAGGTCGCCTCGGTCCGCCACGCCTCAGCGACGCCGACGGCGGTGAATACGGCCCCGGCATCCCGGACCATGAAACCCCAGCCGCCGAAGCTCTCGGCGACGGCGAGCAGGAGCTCGTTCTCACCCTTGCGCAGCGGCAAGTTCACCGAGTCGAAGTAGCCGATGATGCCGAGGAAGGAAGAGTCGCGGAGCCGGTACGAGCTGTCGCCGGAGTAGACGAGGACGCCGTTCAGGAAGATGCTCACGGCGTCGCTGTAACCGAAATCGATCTGCATCGTGTCCGCGCGCCCCTCCGCACGGAGGCGCGTCCGGGCCAGCACGCACTCCGGCTCGAGTCCATTGAAGGCGAGGAAGCGGGACACGTCGACGAGGCCCGAGGGCTCGGCGGTCACCTCGCGCCACTCCGATCCGGCGCGCGCCAGGAGATCGGGATAGCTCTCCGTGTCGAGGAGCAGGGCGCGGAGGCCGCGGCTCAGCTCCCAGTCTCTGATCACGCCGGGCGCGGCATCGGCCGGCGGCGGCGGCGCAAAGGCCGGAACGCCGTCGCTGTCGCTCATGCATCGGACATGGGAGAAGTACGCGGCACCTTCGCCGTAGAGCGCGACGGCTCCCTTGCTCGCGCCGTGCATGAGGTCGTGGATCTCGAGGGCTGGGGCTCGAGATCCGCCGACGAAGACCCGGGCCTGGCGGCCGGCCACTTCGAGGCGCACGAGAACCCACTCGTTGAGGGGAAAGGCGAGCGTGCTCGTGAATCCGTCGCCGCTGTAGAGCTGCCACCCGGCCACTCCGTTGAACAGGGGCGTGTACTGGATGGCGTCCGCATAGAGACCGGCGCGATGGGGGCGGATGTAGAGCCGCTCGGCCTCGAGAGGCGACTGCATCCGGAATATCACTCCCGGATAGGCGCGGCCTCCCGTTTGCCGGACGTCGGGGGCCCAGACATCGAACTCGATGACCCCGTCCGCGAACTCGACATCCTTGAGGACAGCGAGCCCGGTCACCGCCGGGCGGCCCGCGTGCTCGACGACTCGGGCGTCATCCAGGATCCAGTGCTCTGCATCGAAGGGAATGAAGGCTTCTGCGGCGAGAGCGGAACCAGAGGCGAACGAGATCCCGATCACGATCAGCAGGCCTGTCTTCATGCATGCCTCCCGGGTGGAGCACTACTACGGCAGCATGGTCATGTAGACGTCCAGACACGCGCGGAGCTTGATCTCTCGGCCGCGCCAGAGCAAGGCGAGTCGCCACCACGGCTGGACGATGCGTGGTCGATCGCCCCAGGGGGAATCCCGGAAATCCAGCCGTCCTGCCGGCTCCAGACCGCCGCCCGCGAGCTGGACGACCGCCGTCCGGAGCGCGGAATAGGCGCCGCACAGCGCGGTCCAGTCACGTCTCCGGTAGAGCCGGGTGTCGGCCACCGGATTGGCGAAGACGAGGGCCGTGAGATACGGATTGCGGTCCTCCTCGGCCACGAACACGAAGCGCACTCCGTGCGGGCAGATCGCGAGCTCCTCGACCACGACCTCGTCTTCCCGCCAGAAGTCTGGAGTCCGCGTATTCGAGTCAGCGAACAGGAGCCAGTTGCGACTGGTCTGCGGGCAGGTGCAGGAGCCGTCTTGGGCTCCAACGGCCCCGGCGGCGACAGCGGCGGCGGCGACAGCGCCGGCAGTGAAGGAAAAAGTCCGCAGTCTCATCCCGCACCCGCATGGGGGAGTTCCTCTCCTGGAAGGAGAAGACGGAATCGGCGGGCTTCATTTTGCGGGACCGCGGCGCGGAGAGCCCTGACGCGAGCGACCGCTAGACTAGCGGCCCCCGCGCTCGAGCCGATAGAGCACGTCGCCGCCCGAACCGGCGCCGGTCTCCGCCTGCACGGTCACCTTCTTCGAGACGAGATAGCGGGCCCGGAACGTGCTCACCTGGTCGAAGAGCCCGTAGCCGTGGCTCACGTAGAGCTTGGGCGAGAGATACTTTCCGGTGACGAGCGCCGCGTCGTCGAGGCCGCCCTCGGACTCGATGCCCGCCTCGTCGAGCCCCACCTTGCTGCCGAGGCTCCGCGCCATCGTGTTGCCGCCCTTGAGACCCATGCTGACCGCGGCATTGGCCAGCATGTCCGAGTCGCCGCCGCCTTCGCCCGCCTTGCGCCCGAGCAAGATGTAAGAGAGCACGTCGGCATCGGCCATCGCCGGTTCGGAGAAGAGGAGGATCTCCGGCGCCCTGGCCGTGCCCTGGATGTGGAGGCCGGCGATGGTTCCGTCCTCGGCCTTGCGAAAGGCGCGCATGTCGAGCCCCGGGTTCCCGATCGGCCCTCCGGCGAAGCTGATCCGCCCCGGATCCCCTTCCCCCGAGAGGCTGTCGCCCCAGGTGCCGAGGGTGAGATCCTGTCCATATGCCTTGTAGCGCCCATCCACCACCCGCAGCTCGCCGCTGCCGCTCGTCGGTTGCCCCGGCTTCTCGACCACCTTGATGCTGCCGTTGAAGCGCGAGAAGAACCCGAAGCCCTTGAACGACACGCTGTCGCCGAGGACGATGCGCACGTCGGCCGTGACATCGAGCGGCGGCTCCTTCTCCGCGGCCTCGGTGTCGATGAAGCGGACATCGGAGGACGGCTTCTTCGCCGACGGCGGGATCTCCTTGAGCTCGATGCGCGTGTACGGAATCGCGACCTCGCCCTGGACCTGGACCTGACGGCCCGCGACGGCGGCGTCGAGATCCGGGGAGATCATCACCTCGATCTCGGGTGTGTTCATCACGGTGAAGCGCTCGCCCTCGATGCGCACCGTGGCGTGCAGACTGTCCGTGGCCGCCCCGGTCGCCGCGGCGGTGAGCCGGAGGCTGCCGGCGCCGGAGCGCAGGCCGCCCTCGATGTCGATCGGCCCGCTCGTTCCGCCGCGCGCCGTGAGCCCGATGTCATGGAGCTCGAGGCCGGCATCCGGAATGTGGACCTGGCCGTCGCTCAGGGTCGCCTGTCCCTTGATGTCGGGCTTCCTGAGATCGCCGCCCGCGTCCACGGTGACGGCGACGCGTCCGGCGAGACTGTCCACATCGGGAACGAGCATCGCGAGCGGGCCGAGATCGGCGAAGTTGACCCGCAGCTGCGCCGACAGCGGTTGCGGCGCGAGCGTGTCGGAGAGGCCCGAGAGGTGCGTGAGCGCGGGCAACGCGGCCTCGCCGGCAAGATCGCCGAAGACGGCACCGGCCCGCGTCAAGTCGCCCGTGAGATCGGCGCGGACGCCGCCGGCGCCGGCCGTGGCCGCCACCTTGGTCGCGAAGCCGATCGTGTCGGTCGTATCGCCGAGCGCGACGGTGAGCGCGCCGTCGGCGATGGCGAGCGCCACATCCCCCTCCACGCGGGTGTCTGCCGCCACGGCGAGGTCGGCCTCACCGCCCATGGCGCCCGCGATCGTCCAGTTCGCCGGCAGGAACGGACCGACGAGGGCGAGCGGTAGCGCGGCGATCTGGAGCCGGCCCGCGCTGCCGGCGACCTTGGACCATGTGCCGTCGACACGGACCCGGGTCGCGGGATCCGCGGGCACTCCGCCCGGCAGGACGCCGCCCCGCGACTCGAGACAGAAGCCTTCGAGGGCGGCCTCCGACTTCGCCGCGCGCACGGCGGCCGGACCGGCGAGCCCCCAGATGCCGTAGTCGCGGGTGTCGATGTCGAGACGGGAAAGCTCGCCCTGCCAGGTCGAGTCGGCGAGTCCGCCGGCGATGCCGAGATCGAGGCGCGCACCGAGCGAATCGCTGCGCAAGTGGACGGCGAGCTCATGGTCGCCCTTCTTGCCGCCGCCCGTGACGGCGAGCGAATCCACCATCTTGCCGGCGGCCTCGATCCCGCGCGCGACGAGCGCGATGTCGCCGCTTCCCTCGCCTCCGAGATCCGCGGTGACGTGGCCGCTGACCGCCGCGATCCGGTTCTCGGCGATGGCGATCGAGTCTCCCGCAAGCTCGACGTCGAGGCGGGGCGCGGTGCGCGTGCCGGTGGCCCGGCCTGCCACGTGCACGGCACCTGCGGCATCGGGGATGGCGATGCCGAGGTCCGCCGTATCGACGGCGAAGGTGAGATCGACCGTCTCCTCGGCCCGCCCTTGCAGGCGCAAGCCGGCCGCGCCCCAGCTCAGGTCGACGGCCGCGATGTCGAGGCGCTGCCCCGTGAGCGCGAGTTCCGCCATGCCCGCCAGCGGGTGGCCGCGGAGCGTTCCTGCGAGCGACTCGAGCGCCACCTCGGCATGGGGCACGCCGGCGCGGATCTGCCCTTTCGATTGAGCACGCAGCGAGACCGCGCCCGGCCAGGCCGCGGGGCCGGGCAGCAGGGGGCCGGGAGCCATGTGGTCGACCGCCACGGTCACATCCCACCCCGGTTCCGGGAACCAGGCGGCGCGTCCGGTGAGATCGAGCGTGCCGTCGAGAGCGTTGACCGCGAGCGACTCGATCACCGCGTGATCGGACGCGCCCTGCGCGCGCAGGGACACGGCGGCTCGCCCGATCTTCGGCGCGGACACGAGGGCGGCCGCCGCGACCCGGTAGTCCTCGAGCGTGCCCCCGGCCCGGAGCGTGTCGAGGTCGACCGCGATGTCCCCGGGCGCCGTCACGTGCGCCCGCTCGATCCGGAGCACGCCGAGCTCGATCGCGATCGGGAGTTCGATCTTCTTCGCCGGCGTGGAATCGGCGGGGGCCGCCTTCGTCTTCTCGCGCGGCGCGGTCTCGCGCACTGCGACCTCGACGCCACTCACCTCGATGCGGTCGATCTGGAGCTTCTTCCTCGCCAGCGCGAGGGGCCGCCAGGTCACCGCCAGGCGCTCGACCGCCGCCGCGGCCGGGAGCGAATCCGCCTCGACACGTATGCCCAGGAGCTCGAACCGGCTCCCGAGGCGTCCCGAGAAGCTCTCGATGGCGAGCGGCGTCCGCGGGCGGTCGAGATTCGAGACGAGGAGACGCCCGCCGGTCTCGGTGCCGAGGACGAACAGGACCAGGAGCACGACGAGGAGCAGGAGCGCACCCACGGCGAGCGCCGCCCAACCGAGCGCGCGGAGCCACAGCGGGCGCCTGGAGGACGGGGTTCGGGTCGCTCCGGATTCCATCGTGCTCATAGGTCCGGTCCGATCCCGATGTGGAGCCGCACCATGTTCGGCGTGCCGACTGCGTACGCGCCGTCGACGCGGATGAGGCCGACCGGCGAGAGCCAGCGGATCCCCGCCCCCGCACCCTGCTCGAGCGTGAACGCCGATCCCTGCTCGAGCGCGTTCCCCGCGTCGTAGAAGGCAGCGACACCCCACGACTTGATGACCTGGAACTCGAGCTCGGCGCTGCCGTCGACCACGATCTCGCCGCCGATCACGTTGCCCGCGGCGTCCTCGGGTGCGAGCGACTTGTAGCGGTAACCGCGCACGCTCTGATCGCCGCCGGTGAAGAAGCGGAGGGTCGCCGGGAGATCATTGAACTCGTCGGTGAAGATGCGTCCGGCGCCGGCGCGCGCGAGAAAGCGCATCCGACCGCCGAGCGGGCGGATGACCTTCACGTCGCCCCGGAGCTGGAGCAAGGTCGAGGTCGAGAGCACCTGGTCGTGGGCGCCTCGCACATCGAAGCGCAGGCGATAGCCGCGGCGGGTGAAGATGCGATCGTCGGCCCGCGTCCGTTCGTACCCGAGGGCGGGCAGGAACAGGCGCGACCGGCCCTCGTCGAGGCCGACCACGAAGTCCTCGATCTCGTAGCTGAGCGAGAAGGTCTCCTGGAAGCCCCAGCGCTCATGCACGACGTTCCCGCCGATCATCCACTGATCGCTCTCGCTCGTCTCCGGCTCGAAGTGAGCGTAGCCGAAGTAGAGCGAGTAGACGGCCGTGCTCGGATGCATGCTGGGCATGATGTAGCGGGCGGAGGCGCTGCGCTCGATCTGCGACAGCTTGACGTTGCCTTCGGCCCGATGCCCGCGCTTGTTGAGCCGGCGCAGCTCGACATCGAAGGCCCCGCGCACGCCGGTGTCGGTGCCGTAACCGAGCCCGACATCGAAGCGCTGCGTCTTCCGCGGCTCGAGCGCGACCGCGATCGGCACCCGGAGGCTGTCGGCCTCCTCGGGCAGCGGCCGGGCCTCGACCCGCGCGAAGTAGGGGCTCGCGCTCAGCCCGGATTGCAGGGCGAGGAGCTTCTCGACCGCGTAGGGCTCTCCCTCCTCGAAGGTGACATAGCCGGCGAGAACTCGCGGATCGAGAATGTCCTGCTGCAGGTCCACCGCGCCGAAGGAGTAGCGCGGACCGGTCGAGAAGTGAACGACGATGTCGGCCGCGAGCGAGTCCCGATCGACGAGGATCGCCGTCGAGTCGAAAGCCGCGTCGAAGTAGCCGTTGTCGGCGGCCGCGAAGGCGAGGTCGGTCTTCAGTTGCTCGTAGTCGGCATGGCGGAGGCTGTCGCCGGGGGCGAGCGGGAAGGCGGCGAGCGGCGTTGCGAGCTCGGGGTCCATCTCGCCGTCACCGCTCATACGCACATCCACGCTGCGGACGAGCACCGGAGAGCCGGCGTCGATCGCATAGCGCGCCTGCCACCGCTCGGGCTCCACCTCCGCGAGCGTGCCTTCGATCGCCGGCCGGTAGTAGCCGTAGGGTTCGAGGGCGAGCGCGATCTCGTCGGCGGCCCGCGCGTGGAGGCGCGCGATCGCATCAGGCGCCGGGTCCTTCTCGACGTTGGCGATGCCGAGCGCGAGACGCACGTTCTTCGCCGGCTCGCCCTCGATGCCGGTGATCTCGACATCCACCTTGTCGGCCCGGGCGATCGGGACCGAGCCGCTGAACGCAACGCCCACGCCGAGCAACACGGCGAAGCGCCAGGCAGATGCCCACCGCTTCCTGGCTGTCGATGGCGGAGCCTTGTGCTTCATGAATCCTGCCGGAGCGGCGCCAGGGTCGTCGCGAAGAGGACCAGTGAGTATACGGGCCGGGATCCCGACGTCCAAGAACTCGCCAGGTCGCGCCACCGCCTGCAGGTTCCTCTGCGGGCTCCTCGGGGGGAGTCGCGTCACTCTCCGGCGCGCCGGGCTTCGGCGGCGGCCGTCTCGGCTTCCACCTCGCGCACCAGGGCCATGAAGGCCTGCGCCGCCGGGGACAACGACCTCCCGCGCATGTACGCGAAGCCGTAGTTGGTCTGCATCCACGGCTGGTGGAAGTCGAGCTGGACCAGGGCGCGGCTGGCGGGATCCGCGCTCGCCGTGGCCGGCGTCCACGGCGCGAGCGCGTCGCTGCCCATCGCGATCTGGCGCGCGAGCGCGAGCGAGTCGACGGTGATGGGCGGCGCAAAGGTGCCCGTGTGTCCGTCGCTCACTCCCACCGCTCCGGCGGCGGAGAGCGCCGCGCCGACCGCGCCCAGAAAGCGCGTTGCGGCCACGGGGTATCGGAAGATCTCCGCAGCTCGTAGACCTGACCGACCGGCGAGCGGATGGCCTGGACGGACGGCGATGAAGATGGGGTGCCGGGGCAGGGGCTCGATGTCGAGCTGCTTGTCGCCCTCGAGCATCCGGAGATCGACGATGCCCAGGTCAAACCGCCCCGAGCGCGTGGACTCAGGGATCTCCGTCGGATCGGCCGTCACTACCTCCACCTGGAGCCCCGGGTTGGTGCTCAGCAGCCGCCCTGCCGCCGCGGCCACCGAGATCTCGGCAGGGAAGGGAGCGGCGCCGACCGCAAGAGCGCCCACTTCCAGCCCGGCCAGGAGCTGGATCTCGCGCCGCAGCTCAGCTTCCTCGCTCAGAAGCGCCGCCCCGCGCCCGAGAAGCAGTCGCCCGTAGGCTGTGGGTTCGACGCTCCTGCGATCCCGGTCAAAGAGCCGCACCCCGACCGATCGCTCGAGCGCCGCGATGCAGCGGGAGAGCGTCGGCTGGGACATGCTCAGGGCTTCCGCGGCGCGCGCGAAGTTGCGGTGGCGGGCCAGGGTCTGGGCGCAATGAAGGAGTCTAAGATCGATCATGATACGAATAACGTATCATGGTCGATCATTTTTTTCATTAGACGAATCAATCGGAATCATGATAGAAGCATGGGTTTCTCGCCTTCTCTCCTCCTAACTCTCATCCTGGCAGGCAAGAACCCGGTCGGAACCTGAGTCGCTCCCTCTCGCGGTGAGGCGGGGCTCGCGCGGCTGCGGGTCGCCCGTGGGGTGGTCCAGTCCAGCCGTTCACAGGGGCTCCGCCAGCCTCGCGGGGCCGGCAGGCGGGGAGAAGGACGCTGATTGCCAATCAAAGTAGGCCAAGGCGACGCGAAGTGAAGAAGAAAGAAGATGGCAAGGGGACGAGGAGACCCGGGAGATGAGGAGATGAAGCCGATGAGACGATTCCAGATGAACCAGACCGCGATCACGGTCGCCCTGGCCCTGCTGGCCACATCCGCCGTGGCGCAGGTGCCGGCGGCCGCCGCCGAGGCCGCTCTCGACGCGGGGGCAATGGCCGCCCTCCAGAACATGGGGGCCTACCTGCGCACACTGAAGGACTTCCAGGTCGAGGTCAAGACCACCGACGAGGACGTGCTGGATGACGGCCAGAAAATCCAGTACGCCGGAGTGACGAATCTCCTGGCTCAGATGCCGGGCCGCCTGCGGGCGGAAGTGGCGAACGATCGGCACGATCGTCTCTACCTGTACGACGGGAAGAACTTCACGCTGTATGCTCAGCGGCTCAACTACTACGCGACGGTGCCCGCCCCACCCACGATCGGGCAGCTAGCCGACAAGGTGGAAGAGGACTACGGCTTCAGTGTGCCGCTCGCGGATCTCTTCCGGTGGGGCTCCCCCAGCTGGACAGCGGACGGCATCACAGCGGCCACGGACTTCGGCCCCGGTGTCGTCGAGGGGACGACGTGCGAGCAGTACGGGTTCCGCCAGGCCGACATGGACTGGCAGATCTGGATTCAGAAGGGCGACCACCCGTTACCGCGCAAGCTCGTGATCACGACGAAGACCGACGAGGCCCGGCCGCAACACACGGCCGTCTACACCTGGAACCTCGCGCCCTCGTTCAACGACAAAGCGTTCACATTCGACCCGCCGGCCGAGGCCTTGAAGGTCGTGCTCGCCGAGATCAAGCCGGTTTCTGCGAAATAGGAGATGCGACATGAACCACACTAGCCGACTTCTTCTTTCGATCGCCCTTGCCATCGTCTTCGCTGCCGGGGCCGCCCTGCCCGCACAGGCCAAAGGGGCCAAGAAAGAGGTCCGCAGCAGCGCGCGCAGCAACGTCAGCTCGAACAAGAATGTCAACGTGAACAGCAACCGGAACGTCAACAAGAACGTCAACGTGAACCAGAACGTGAACGTAAACCGGGACGTCGACATCGACGTCGATGTCGACCACCACCACGGTGGCTACTACGGCGGCTGCTGCTATCACGACGACTACCATCCGATCGCCACGGCCGCCGCCGTGATGACCACGGCGTTGGTGGTGGGCTCGATTGTGAACACGGTGCCGCCGGGCTGCAGCACGGTGGTCATCAACGGTTTCGCCTATCAGCAGTGCGGCAGTACCTGGTACCAGCCGCAGATCTCGGGCAACTCGACGACCTACATCGTCGTGAACCCCCCGCGCTGAGCGTGAAAGCAACGATCGCCCTCGGGCATATCTGCGGCGTCGCGGCGATGGCGGCCGGCTCATTCGCGCCGGCCGCCATCGCCCGCGCCGACCGAGGCGCGCAAGAAGCGACGGCCGCAGTCGCAACGGCGCCGGCAACCGCCCCGGCCGAGCCCGTGGAGAGCCAGCAGGACGAGCTGGCCCGCCGCGCCACCGACCCGACGGCGTCGCCACCGACCTTCTCGTTCATCAACGACGTCACGACCAGCTACCGGGATCTCGAAGACGGCACGCCGATCGACGACACCGGCTATCAGCTCCGCTTCCAGCCCGTGATCCCGTTCAAGGCCTGGGGTGCCGCCAACATTCTTCGGATGACGGTGCCCTACCAGATCTCGGGCCCTGGCCCCGAGGGGCTCGGAGACGTCACGGTCTTCGACCTCGTCGTCCTGCCACAATCGTGGGGGCGACTCGGCATCGGCGTGGTCGGCTCCTTCGCGGCAGCCACCAGCGACGTGTCCGCGCACGCGGCCGCCGGCCCCGCGATCGGCTTCGTGGCCCCAGTCTCGAAGAAGCTCAACCTGGGCCTCTTCAACCAGAACTTGTTCGGGAACGACGTGGCGATCTCCCAGATCCAGCCGATCGCCGCGTACCAGCTTGGCAGCGGCTGGTCGCTGAGTCTTGGCGACCTGCAGTGGCCGTACGACTGGGACCGCAGTGAGTTCGTGTCGATGCCGATCGGGATCCAGCTCGGCAAGGTGCTCCCGGTCGCGGGCCAGCCCATGCGCTTCTCGGTGAACCCCCAGTACGATTTCGAGGATCTGCCGGGCGCCAGCCGTTCCAAGGTGCTGGTCACGATCCAGCTGCTGTTTCCAGAGGGTGGAAAGTGACGTTCGCGCGTCGCACGACTACGACCTTGCTTGCTGGTCGGGGGCCTCGTCGATGCCAAACCTCGTGATGATACTGAGCACCGTTCTGAAAGGAAAACGCGTGTGACCACTGCGACACCTCGTTCCCGATTGCAGGCGGCTCTCTCGGCCTTGAGCCTCCTTGCCGCCTCGTTGCTGATCGCTTTCGCGATCCCGCAGCCGGCGGTCGCCGGCGAGGGCGCCGGCAGCCACTACATGCCGGGCACGATGGGAGACTTCGCGATGGCGCTCATCGGGCCCCAGGGCTTCTACCTGCGGAACGACGTCCTGTACTTCCAGGGCAACATCAACGCGGTCACGCTCGGCGACCGGATTTACAGCTCGGCCAGCCAGGATATCTGGGTCGACACGGTGAAGGGGATCTACCTGGCGAAGAGCGGCGTGCTCGGTGGGCGCCTCGGCTTCGTCGTGTCGCTCCCCATCGTCCTCAACGCGAAGGTGGCAGGCCAGCTGGTCGAGCCGTTCGAGGGCGAGGCTTCCGGGAGCCGGAGCGGCATCTCGGACCCCTCGCTCACAGCCTTCAACAACTGGTCGTCCGGCAACCACCACGTGAGCACCGGCCTCACGGTGTTCCTGCCGCTCGGGGCGTACGACGAGGACCGGATCGTGAACCTCGGCCGGAACTACTGGTCCTTCGACCCGCTCGTCACCTACACCTGGCTCCACCCCAAGCGCGGCCACGAGGTCTCGGCCACCACGGGGTTCATGTTCAATACGGACAACGACGCGACCGACTACTCGAGCGGCACCGAGTGGCACCTGGACTTCATGGCCGCCCAGCACTTCTCGCCGCGACTCGCGCTCGGCCTCGAGGGCTCGGTGCTCCAGGGTGTGAGCGACGACGAGGGGCCGCTCCTCGACCAGGCGAACGCGATCCTCCCGGCGATCGGCCTCGAGCCCGTGGACGGCTTCAAGGCC
>Ga0079037_100001335_pt1 | contig 12740 bp, 11 predicted proteins | sample Mud3Dept4metaG_FD_71479 | JGI IMG/M metagenome (GOLD analysis project Ga0079037, IMG submission 71479) | Freshwater wetland microbial communities from Ohio, USA, analyzing the effect of biotic and abiotic controls - Mud 3 Core 4 Depth 4 metaG | ecosystem: Environmental > Aquatic > Freshwater >... | reverse complement strand
GATTGCCAATAAATATTCTCAGAATTAGTTTGCCCCGTAACTTATTGAGAATTCGCATAAGTCAACAATTGCAATTATGTTTCCATGAGCTTGATTTATTTCTGTTATCCTTATAAATGATTTATCAGATGAGGTATGAGGTTATCCTTCTTTCATATTGTATGCACTACACACTACGTTTCGGCTTGTGCTATTGAAACTATAACAATTGATATTAATCAGAATATGATTGTTTTAAGATTACGAAATCACCGAAAGTGAGAAACAGAAAATGAGAAGCAAAACAGCAAACAAGACAGCTGATCTTCGACGTCTTCATACATACGCGTCACCCGCCGATTTCAGACATGGCTGTGAGATGCCCGGTTGAGGCAGCAGTATTTTCATTAATTAAATGTCTCTGCGGTTTTATTCTGATAGCATGATGGAAGAGCGCATCAATGTCCTCATCGGTTGCACCGCTTCTCATGGGGGTCCTGATATCTATCTCTTTCGATGAAAACAGGCATGGTCTTATTATGCCGTTTGATGTCAGGCGGAGTCTGTTGCAGTACTTGCAGAAATGATCTGACAGCGGGCTGATAATCCCGATTACTCCTATAGCTCCACGCAGTTTGAAATTTCTTGACGGCCCGTTTCCTTTAAATGTGAAGGGATAGAGTTCGCCAAGGGGTGAAATCTTTTTTAAGACATCAGCAGATTTAACATATTTCTCTTTAGACCATGAACCATCACCGATTGCAGGCATGAATTCAATAAACCGTATATGAAAATTGTTTTCCATGGTAAGAGAAGCAAACGAGAGTATCTCATCGTCATTCAGGCCTTTCATAGGGACAATGTTTATTTTTACCGGAGAGAGACCCGCCTGCTCTGAAGCCCTTATTGCTTCCCATACCCGGGTCATGTCTCCCCCTCTGGTAATTCCTCTGTATCTCTCTGCGTCCAGGGTATCAAGACTTATATTTACCCGGTCCAGGCCTGCCTTTTTCAATTCAACCGCCATTTCCGAAAGCATAATGCCGTTTGTGGTCAGACTCAGGTCCCGAATCCCTATCTCTTTAATGGATGCTACAAGAGGGAGGATGTTTTTTCTCAGCAGCGGTTCTCCGCCTGTTATGCGGACTTTCCGGAGACCATTCTTATGGGCAATACGGATAAACCTCACGATTTCATCATCGGTCAAGATATCATCACCAGAGAAATGTTTTATATTTTTCTTGGGGGTGCAATAGATGCATTTAAGATTACACTTGTCAGTTACAGAGACCCTGAGATAGTCTATCCTTCGATTATATGAATCTTTGAGAGGCATCGTTCTATTGTCTATCAGCTTTTCCATATCATTTAGTTTGCCATTTCCATTGCTGAAATGACTGCTTGCATTATTTACCGAAAGGACACACAGGATATCTGCACGTTTCACATTTTAAACATAATCCTCCGTGTCCAAGTTGGGCAAGTTCCTTTCTGCCGATTTTCTCTCCTGCAAGAATTCTCGGCAATATTAAATCAAAAACAGTTGTGTCAGCATACATCCCGCAGGCCGGGATACCGAGGATGGGAATTGGATGAGAGTTATGAGTTGTGAGATCAGAGTCCGGTATTCCGGATAAGGAGGATTTTTTACGCTTAACGCCTGACTCTTGACTCTTAACTTGATCATAGTACGCTACCAAAAACATCGCTCCCGGCAGAACAGGTGAGCCATAGTACATTTCTTCGCAACCCAAATTCCTTATAGCAAATCTCGTAACATCATCAGGGTCAACAGACATGCCGCCTGAGGTTATGATAATATCAGCGCCGCCATCTATCAATTCTCTGATCCTGTCTTCAATAAATTTAGTATCATCCGGGGCAAAGTAGACCCCGACGATATCTCCGTGCAGTGCCTTTACTTTCTTTCTGATGACCGGCTCAAAGGCGTCTTTGATCTTCCCGTAATATACTTCATTACCTGTTATAACGACCCCTGCTTTTGCCTTCCTGATTTCTTCTACGCGCAGAATGCCTCCGGCGCTGTCAGCTATTTTCACCGCCTCTTCAACAATCTTTCTTTTCAAAACCAGAGGGATTGCCCTTGTCCCGGCAATGACCTGCTTCTCTTTTACAACACTGTTATTGTGGATCGTGGCGCACATTACGTCCCCAAGCATGTTGAAATTCAGCAGGGCTTCACGGTTAATTTTAAGCAGCCCGCCTTTTTCTGCAACCAGATTTATCTTCCCTTCATTTGGCTCCCCGGCTATCGCTACCCCTTTGCCGGCAAGGGCACGGGCCAGGGCACAGGCAGCATCATTTTCATGCATCTCATCATCTTTTAGTTGAAGAATATAGATGTTTTCTTTTCCAAGTCTCTGCAGGTGCTCGATATCTTCTTCACGTATAATATGCCCCTTTTTAAATGCCCTGCCTTTAAACTCACCCGGCCTTATTTCTGTGATATCGTGGGACAATACGGTTCCGACGGCTTCGTTTACCGGGACTATCTTTGTGTCTGTGCAGCTGTTTTTATCAGGCTGTTCTTTAATATCACACATGGTCTCTCCTTTGGCCCTCTTATCTTTGATTAGATGTAATTTTTAAAGCGTCATGACTTTCCTGGTTAAGATTATTATTGCAACTATTACTACCGCTCCCAATATTTTTTCCATAGCCTTGGGAGAAAATTTAAAAGATCCCATATATGAACCGAATGTTCCTCCAGCTAAAACGGCCGCGATGAGCGGAATATAGTTTGTCAAATCGATTGAATTGTACTGAACACGGGACAACAGCCCTGAGAATGAATTGAGCCAGATAAATATAGCACCACAAGCCGCAGCTTCTTTTTCCGATCCTAATCCTAAAATTATTATTAAGGGAACGAGGTAGATGCCGCCACCAATACCGGCAATACCTGCAACCAGACCGAGTATTGCCCCGGCGATTAAAGAAATAAATATTTTCCCATTTTTATTGATATTCAGTTTAATCGCTGTGTTCTTCCAGAAATATATTCGAAAAGCCACAAAAAACAGGGATAGCAGGAGCACCCAGTAGAATATTGCTTGTGGCAGTTGAAGCGACCCTCCCACATAAGCCATAGGGATTGAAGATAATAAGAAGGGTAAAACCAGTTTTATCCTTGCATGCCCGTTTCGTATGAAGTTATAACTCCCTACTGTAGTAACGAATAGATTCAGTGATAATGAGATCATGGGCATGGCCAGTGTACTAATCCCAAAGATTGCCATTAAAGCAGTATAAGAGGACCCGCCGCCGAGCCCCACCGAAGAATAAGTGAATGCCACAATACATAACAAAACTGCTAAAAAATATGGCGATGTAAGGTGTTCCATAACACACGCTTCCTTTCACGCGCTTTTAGCATCATACCGCGAGCTTGAGCTTAAGGGTGCTGTTTCCCGTGTGACTCTTGAACTTTGCAATAAGCATATTCAACTTAAGAGGGACAGTTTATCAATATGCCTGTCTCACTATGCTTTCCCATATTTTAAACACTTGCAATAAAAATGCCATCATAGAAAAATTACTGTCAAAGCCATCTCTTTAGTTTTCGGTCAGAGATACAAGATATCAAAGTGTCGGGAAAAATTACTGATTTCAGGAAAATACCTTCCGAAAAGAATTTTATTATAAATTTGTATGGCGGAAGGATTCACTGAAATATCTCTGTTCTGAAAGTGTATCCTGCAAACATTGTTGCTTTTTCGTAACAGAGGTGATCTGTTTAAAGAATCAGAAATGCAGAGCATCATGGCAGACAGACTTTCATTATCTATACAGCTTATCCTCTTCTCGTCTTCCTGTTATTCTGTACATGTATTAGCAATTCTAATAAAAATTATTATACAATGAGTTGAAAAGAGACATATAATGTCAAAATTTTTTGTACTGTTTACATCCATCGTTCTTCTCACTCCTGTTCTCTTTGCTCAAGATAAAGACAAGCCGGTAAAAATCGGCGTTGTCTCGATGATCACGCCCCGTCATACGGTTGAATATTACCAGGAAATCATTGATTACATGTCAAATAGACTTCATATGCCCGTAGAGATGGTCTTCAGGAAGACATATGATGAGATGGACAAGATGCTTCAAAAAGGGGAGGTCGATGCAGCCTTCATCTGTTCAGCCCCTTATGTGGAAGATAGAAAGAAATTCGGGGCTGAACTGCTTGTTGCCCCTCAGGTAAACGGAAGTGTGATGTATAAATCATTTATTATCGTCCATAAAGACAGCGCCATACAAAGCTTTGATGACTTAAAAGGTAAGACTTTTGCCTTTACCGACCCAAAGTCCAATTCCGGGAGACTGTACCCTGTCTATCGCCTTGCAAAGAAAGGGCTTAACCCTGAAGAGTTTTTCAAAAAATTCATTTATAGTTACAGCCACAATAAATCCATTGAACTCGTAGCCAAGAAGATGGTTGACGGAGCTGCGGTGGAAAACCTTGTTTATCAATATATGGTCAGGGAAGGTTCTCCGTTTGCAGGTCAGGTACGCATTATTGAGAGATCACCGGATTTTGGAATTCCGCCATTGGTCACGACGCCTCGCGTGCCGTCATTGCTCAAAGAGAAAATGAGAGAGATACTTGTCGGCATGCATGAGGACCGCGCAGGAAGAGGCATACTTTCCTCCATGCTCATAGAGAAGTTTGTTAGAGTGTCCGACAGCACCTATGATTCAGTGAGGAAAATGCTGGAGTTTGTATCGACACTCGGTGCCACTGAAAATGTTCAATCCGCAAAATATAAAATGGTGCTCGTTGGCGTGGTACCGAGAGACAATCCCAGGATTGCCTATGAGAAATACCAGCCGATCATCGACTATCTCTCTGAATCTACCCCATACAAGTTCGAGCTTTCCCTTAAAAAGACGTATGACGATATTGTTCATGCATTGGGACACGGTGATATCGACATGGCCTTTCTCGGTCCCCTGACCTATCTCATCGCCCACAAGGAGTATGGGGCAGTTTCTATTCTGAGAACTATTACTGATAAGCAGGAATCGTTTTATCGCAGCGTTATCGTTACGCGGAGCAACCATTCCGTGTCGCGGCTGTCTGACATGAAAGGAAAGGATTTTGCTTTCGCAGCGCTGGAATCAACTTCCGGAAACCTTATTCCTCGGCTGGTCCTGGCGGAAGAAGGCATTCACCTCAAAGAATTAAGGAGTTATCATAATTTCAACTCCCACGAGTCTGTCATTAAATGGGTTTTAAAGGGAAAGTATGATGCCGGAGCTGTCAGGGAATCGGTTGTGCAGAAGTATCTTCCCCAGGGATTAAAGATCCTTTCGACATCCGGTCCAATACCTACAGGCCCCCTTGTTGTCGGTCCAAAGACTCCGTACGCAGTTGTTGAGGCGGTCAAACACAGTCTTCTTAATATGAATAAAACCGGGCTCGGGAAAGATGTACTGAAAAAAGTTGACGCCGATATGAAAGGAGGATTTATCGAAGCGGACGATTTTGACTATGAACACATACGGCAACTGATCAATAAGGTGCCGTCTTCCTGCGGGGTGGGCTGTCATCCGAAGATAAAGCTATGAAGCCGGAATTAATAAAAAATATATCTCTTCAGACAAAATTTATTATTATCACATTCTCAGCAGTGATTATTACCATGATTATTATGGGGACTCTAAACATCAGAAGAGAGGAAGCCATCCTGTATCGTGATATAGAGAGACAGGGGAGAATACTCGCGGAAACACTTGCCATTCCGGTGCTGAATGACCTTATATATGAAAAACTCGGTCTTGTTGAAGAAGGCGGATTGATTGATAATTATGTTACAGAAATATTTAAGAGGAAGGACATTGACCTGCTCTATATAACCATTCTTGACGTAAACGGGAAGGTGATTTCCCATAATGAATTCAGTGAATACGGCAAAGTGTACAATGACTCTGTTACGCTAAGGTCGCTGAATTCAAATGTAACGGTCATCCAGAAATTTCATAATGATGAAACCGGATATGGAGCCCTTGACGTGGCAACCCCGCTTTCTATTGGTGATAAGAGGTGGGGCACGCTCAAATTTGCCCTGTCGCTGGAAAGTTTGAACCGGGAGATACGGGCGGTAATTATCAATGGGATAATAATAACACTGTTGTTGCTTGCTGTGAGTTTTTGTGTCATTATCCTTTTGAGCCGGCGTTTTATCAGGCCGATTGCAGAGCTGGCAAAGACAATGGAAAGAGCCGGAGGTGATACCCTTGATGTCCAGGTTGATATAAAAGGAAACGATGAGCTTGCATTGCTTGGACAGAGTTTCAACCGTATGATCGAAAGGATCAACAGATCAAACACTAAACTGAAACGGACCCACAAGGAGCTTCTCCAGTTTGTCGGGGCAATAGAAAGAACGGAAATAGATGTACTCGATACCAAGGTGGAAATAGAAGGCTGCGATGAGATTTCACTTCTTTGCGACAGCTTTAATAATATGATCGACCGGATTCGCGAATCAAATATTGAATTGAAGAAGACGCACGCGAAGCTTCTCCACTCGCAGAGACTTGCCTCTCTGGGCATCCTCGCCTCAGGGGTTGCGCATGAGATCAACAATCCTTTGGGAGGCATGTTCAACTGTATTGAAATGATCGAACAGAACTGGAACAACGAAGAGTTTAGAAAACGTTATCTCGGACTGCTCAAAGACGGGCTGGAGAGGATAGAGACAATCGTTGGGAAATTGTTGTGGATGTCGAAAAAGGATGAGAGAAAGCCCGGGTCTATCGGATTAAGAAAATCATTGAAGGACACATATCAGCTCATAGAATACCGGATCAAAAGCAAACATATTATATACAGGGAATATGTGGAAGAAGACGCTTCTCTGGTCATGGACCTTCACGATTTCTATCAGATGATGACAAACCTTATGATCAATGCTATTCAGTCAATGAATGAATACGGGGTCCTGGACGTAAACGCTTATACCACGAATTCGAGCACAATACTGGAGGTCTCCGACACAGGGACCGGTATAGACCCGGATGACCTCCACAGGATATTTGACCCCTTTTTTACAACAAAAATGCCTGGTGAGGGGACCGGCCTCGGCCTCTGGGTAACCTATGAAATTGTGAAGAATTATGGCGGTGAAATCCATGTTGAAAGTGAAAAGGGAAAAGGGACCAGATTTATCCTCAGGTTTAACAGCGGGGGGAATATATGAAACACAGACTGCTGATCATCGAAGATGACCGGATTATGAGAGTTACCATTGAAGATGCGCTTAAGTTGCAAGGGTATGAGACCCGCGCTTTTGACAAGGCGGGGGAAGCAGTAAATGCATTTGATGAAGGTAAATTTTCTCTTGTCATTACCGATGTCCGTTTGCCTGATATGACGGGCCTTGACGTTCTGAAGAGGGTAAAAGAGAAAGCCGAGCATGTCCCCGTGATTATCATGACCGGCTTCGGGACAATAAAGGACGCGGTGGAGACTATCAAGCTCGGGGCCTTTGATTATATTACGAAACCGTTTTCCCTGGAGGAATTTATCCTTATTGTAAACCGGGCGCTCGAAATCAAGGACCTGAAAGAGGAGAACGTTCGATTAAAAAGAGACCTGTCTGACTTTTACAGTTATCCGAATATTATTGGCGAAAGCGAGAAGATAACCGCAGTATTTGCACTCATCGAAAAGGTGTCCCAGACAGATTCCACGGTCCTGATCACCGGGGAAAGCGGTACCGGCAAGGAACTGATTGCAACAACCATTCATCATCAGGGCAAGCGCAGAAACGGTCCTTTGATTAAGGTGAATTGCGCAGCGTTTCCGGAAAACCTTGTTGAGAGTGAACTCTTCGGGTACGAGAGGGGCGCCTTTACCGGAGCAGCAAAGACAAAACCGGGCCGCTTCGAGCGTGCAGATAAAGGGACGATATTCCTTGATGAAATCGGCGACCTTCCGCCTTCCGTACAAGTTAAAATTCTCAGGGTGTTACAGGACGGGACCTTTGAAAGACTGGGCGGAACAGAGACATTGAAGGTTGATGTACGAGTGATAACCGCGACAAACAGGGACCTTGACAAGGATGTGAAAAGCGGCAGATTCAGGGAGGACCTTTATTACAGACTGAATGTTATTCCGGTCCGACTTCCGGCCCTCCGGGAACGGAAGGAGGACATCCCCCTGCTTATGGACCATTTTCTTGATATCTACAATTGCAGATTCGGAAAGAGACTCAGATTCCAGCCTGACGTCATAACCACGCTCATCGATTATGAATTCCCCGGAAATGTCCGGGAGCTCGAAAATATTGTGGAAAGATGCGTTGCGCTGTCAACAGGTGACATTATCGAAGTGGCCGATCTCCCTCCACATACGGTCAAATTGGAGGAAAAGACGTCCGCCGGTATCAGGCTCGATGAAGTCTCAGCCCAGGCTGAGAAAGAGCATATAAGGAAAATTCTTGTTACTACAAAAGGCAATAAGACAAGGGCGGCTGAAATTCTTGGTATCAGCAGAAAATCGCTCTGGGAGAAAATGAAGGGCCTTAATCTTGAGTAAGGTCACTTTCCCACTTTTTCCTGTTGACGCTCGATACAAAGAAACTGTGACTGTTCAGGCATATCGTTACCGGAGGGTAACCAAACACTTCCGGTACAGCAGGATTGTTACAGAATCGTAGCAGTATTTGTAAATATAAAGGACCCCTTCCCTCAATACATTTTCGTAACTCCATATTTTATCTCTCATGGCAGGGAATAACGGATTGTCCCGGACCACAGGCATCTAATTTGCTGGGTTTTATATAGAGGATTAACCTTATTGTCCGGCCAGCGAACTGGCCAGGGGAGGAATTATGAGTAATGCAAGACTTGAGTTTAAAGAAGGGAGCGCCCTGAAAGGGGTGACCCCCGAATTGATCACCATGCATGACATGATTGTGCAGACAATGGAATGCATATCTCTAATTCAAAACGCGTTCATCTACAACAGGCCGAAACCACTTGATGAATGCGGAAGACAGGTCAAAGACATGCTTGCAAAGGGAGCTGAACTTGTCCAGGATACAGCAGAACTGCACAGTGGGGATGCAGCATGGAAGCCTTATGTTCTCATTCCGCATCATATCCTGAGTATCGCACAGGGAATAGAGAAACTATCGCGGCTGATCAGAAAGAAAGTTGATGAAAAAATTCTGTTTTCTGACAAGGCGGTAAATGAATCAACATACCTGCTTCAGCGGCTGACTGAACTGCTCGCCCCTACAGCTGACATTGTGCTGGCCAGAAATATATTTCTCTGCATGTATATACAGGAATCGCAAGCCAGCGTGTCAACTATGGCGCTGCAATATGCCACTCTCCATGAGGAGCGGCTGATACGGGGCGCCTGCAATGACCTGGCATCGCCAGTCTATATCGGCATGCTGGATGCCATTAAAGACATAGCCTGGCATTCACGCGAAATCGCGGTCAAGCTTGCCGGTAAATAATTCACAGAGAACAATGCGTTTGCTGTGAATAGCGCAGGCATATCGAGGTTAAACCTCGATAGAAGGGCAATGTGTAGGGCCTTTTTCCTGCCGTGGGCAAATAAGCTGAGGAAGAATGAGGGGGAATACAATGCATGAAGAGAACAGGGGCATGGAGACGGGGAGGTCTTCTGATCTGAGACAGGACATGATCAGAATACTTGACTGTCTGTTAAACAGTGAGGGGAGAAAATGTGAAAGTTGTAAAAAATGCGAAGACGTTGATGTCTGCTGTTTTCTGACAGATGCGGTCATTGTCTATAAACACAGGGGACGGAAAAGGACTGATTCGGTCTTATAACAGCCTGCTGCTGTCAGATTCATACAACGGTAAGGTAAAGGAAGGACAACGTTTACAGTAAAGAGCGGTTTATGTCACGAATAGTCATATTGACAGCAGTGGCCGTACTGATTGTTATCACCGCAGCAGTATTGTTTACTGCCGAGTACTATACTTCACAGGCTTCTGTCTGCGGGTCCTGCCATATCATGAGACCCTATTATAATACGTGGGACAAGTCAGCACATGGTGAAAAGGACGTTGCCTGTGTTGAATGCCATTACCCTCCCGGCGAACGCCATTCCCTGAAGGCCAGGTTCCGCGGCCTCGGCCAGCTCTTTACCTATCTGGGAACAGAGGCAAAGAGCGTCCGGAAACAGGCCAGGGTAAGCGACAGCAGCTGCAAAACTTCCCAATGCCATCCTGATGAGAAATTTCTTGATAAAAAGCTGCTTGTCGGCGAAAAAGTCCCGTATGTGCACCGGACCCACATGGACAAGACCATTGAGGGACAGACGCTTCATTGCGACACCTGCCATGTCCATGTAAACAGGGAAAGGCATTTTGAAGTCCCCCTGGAGGCATGCTATCTGTGCCACTTCAAAGGGGAGAAGTTTAATGAAGGCAGGGCCAGGTGCTCACTATGTCATGAAATACCGGGGAAGCCGCTTCAGAAGCAGAAAGAGGACGCTGGTAGCACGGATGAAAGACCGATTACGCATCAGTCCCTGGAAAAAGCCAGAGTGCCGTGCCGGAGCTGTCACTTTGAGCTTGTGCAGGGTAAAGGCGAGGTCAGAGCGGAAGAGTGCTTTGACTGCCATGAATATTCAGATGAGCTGCAAAATAAAGCACAGGAAAAGAAGCTGATGCATACAGAGCATGTGTCAGGACAGAACGCAAAATGTTTTGATTGTCACAGGCCCATTCAGCATAAAGAAGTGCCATTTTTAGATCCTGTGCGCGAGGCCTGCGTGACCTGTCATCCTGATCATCATAAATATCAGACGCTTCTTCTGATTGGTGACAAACGAAAGGATGTTACAGAGGTCCCGGCCCTTATGTATGATGTTAAGACCAACTGTATCGGGTGTCATCTGGACGAGAGACTGGTCAAGGGGGAAAAGGTCCTTCATGGCTCTGCAGAGGCCTGCGCAGCCTGCCATACAAAAAAACATGAAATGATGGTCAGGACATGGAAAGACAAGTCTCAGGAGGAAGTGCGGATTGCCAGGGAGATCGAGACAGAGGCAATGGCCGCTATCGAAAAAGCCGGGGGGAATGTGCCCAAAGAGAGATTGAACAGGGCCATCAGGATGCTGCGTCAGGGGCAGGAGAATCTGCGTATTGTTGAATATGGAGGCGGAGTACACAATCAGAAATATGCTGTGATACTGCTTGACACCGCTATGAATAATTTTGAAGATGCGATAGATCTGCTCAAAGAAAAATAAAGTCTCAGCGTTATAATCGACATCATGGATAGTTAACGGCAGGGCGTTATTGGTGGCTGGTCATCGGTTTGCAGATACTCTGCGGAAAAGCGCTCCTCAAGTTACGAGTCCGTAACAGCCACGAATGCATGAAAGACTATTAATCCTGATGTTGTATTCAGGCAGACTATTTGCTTTAATACAGAAGAGACTAAGGATTTTTGCGAATCGAGTTAATTATGATTCCAACAGTCATGTTGAATTTAAAATGTATCCCGGGAAAAAGAGGAAAGCTCTTCGCACTCATTTTATATCTTATAGCGGTTCTGCTCATCGTACCTGCTTATTCAATTGATATCTCTGTTGGTATGGATGCCCCTGATTTCACTTTAGTTTCTTCGGAGGGCAAGGTGGTCCCTTTGTCTGATTACAAAGGCAATGTGCTCGTTCTTATCTACCTGCGAATGGACCAGGACCGATCCCTCCAGGCCTTAAAGGACGGCAACGATGTTTTCGAACAGCTTAAAGACCAGGGTGTTCATGTTATCGGGATCACGTCCGATACCGAGAGCGTAAACATTATACATAAGATAATCGTTGATTATAATATAGAGTATCCTCTTTTACTGGACTGGGACAGGAATGTATTTGGGGCCTACGGTATTCACGTTTACCCTTCAACAATCATTATTGACAGAAGTGGAAAAATTGCTCATTCAATCCCGAGTCATCCGCTAACCTATAAAACTATACTCGAAGGACACATCAGGTATGTTATTGGTGAAATCGATGAGAAGAAAATGCTTGAAATTGTGTCTCCTAAAAATGAGCAGGTTAAGTCATCTGTATTCCTGGCCATCAGAGAGTATAACCTGGCATTAAAATTTACTGAAGAAAGACTTTTTGATATGGCTGTCAACGCTGTCACTAAGTCGATAGAAGCTGATAAGGGATTAGCACAGTCTCACATACTTCTGGGCTTTCTCTATCTTGAGGAGAATGAGACTGATAAGGCTTTCGCAGAATTTAATGAAGCCCTTAAGCTGGACCCTCATTCACATGATGCAAAGACAGGGCTTGGAGGAGCGCTTATTTTAAAAAATGATATTGACAACGCTATAGAACTGCTCACTGAAGCTGCATCAGCAAACCCCTATCCTGAAATGACCTACTATGAACTTGGCAGGGCATATGAAATAAAAGGCGAGGACAGTACCGCAAAAGAAATGTATAAAAAAGCATTACAAAAAATTATTCACAAGAAGGTGCTTCCCTCTGCTGTATCAAGGTGCAGATGAACTGCGTGAGAGGCATTCAAATTGCTTAATGATAATAAAGAAAACAGGGCATCATAACAATGATCCTTCATGTGAAATGATGACAAGAAAAAAAACATCACGTATCGAAACGGGGCAAAAAAATCCTCTTCCCGCTTCCTCCCCGTTGTCCTCGCTGTCTGAGATAACAGCAGAAGCAGAAAAGGAACACATCATAAAAATTTTAAAGAAAACAGGCGGG
>Ga0079037_100001333_pt1 | contig 12754 bp, 18 predicted proteins | sample Mud3Dept4metaG_FD_71479 | JGI IMG/M metagenome (GOLD analysis project Ga0079037, IMG submission 71479) | Freshwater wetland microbial communities from Ohio, USA, analyzing the effect of biotic and abiotic controls - Mud 3 Core 4 Depth 4 metaG | ecosystem: Environmental > Aquatic > Freshwater >... | reverse complement strand
ATCTGACAAGGATGGGCTCTGGGTCAATTACCGACTCACGGATGGTAGCAGCAGCCCTTATGCAGCCACCGTACTGGGCAATCTTCGCCACTGGCTGAACGATGACAGGCAGATCGTAGACTTGGTAAAAAAGATTCCCTCCATTCATCGTGAGGACGTATGCAAGAGATAGTCCTCCCTATTCTATATATTGCCGGATCGAAATGTAGTGATAAAAGGAGATCCTGAGTTGAAAGAACGAACAAAGCTCCTGCTCATCATTCTCATTTTTGCGTGCGCGTATTATATCCCCTGGGATCATCCCACCATCCGGCAATCGGGACTTGAAGCCTTCATGATGCTTCAAGAGTATGCCAGGGAGCATGTGCTGACTTGCCTGATTCCTGCCTTTTTCATTGCAGGAGCCATCGCCGTCTTTGTTTCCCAGGCATCGGTCCTCAAATATTTTGGAGCTACGGCCAACAAGATTCTCTCTTACTCTGTGGCTTCCATCTCAGGCACGGTTTTGGCCGTCTGCTCATGCACTGTGCTTCCTTTGTTCGCGGGCATTTACATGAGGGGTGCAGGGATTGGTCCGGCCACAGCCTTTCTCTATTCTGGGCCAGCGATTAATGTCCTTGCCATTGTCCTCACGGCCCGGATTCTCGGGTGGCAGTTAGGGCTGGCTAGGGCTCTCGGTGCGGTTCTTTTTGCGGTTCTGACCGGGCTTCTCATGGCCTTTTTCTTCAGGAAAGATGATGCAACACGCACAGCCGGCCAAATATATCTTCCTGATGCAGAGGAGAGGGGAAGAACTCTGACCCAGGACGCGCTGTTCATGCTCACCATGGTGCTTATTCTTGTCTTTGCCGCCTTTGCAAAACCGGTGGAAGGCGATTCCGGTCTCTGGTCGTCAATCTTTGCGGCCAAGTGGTACATCACCGCGGCGCTTTTGATTGTGTTGGCCTTCATACTGAAAGGCTGGTTCAGAGGAGATGAGCGACTGACCTGGGTACAGTCGACCTGGGGATTCATGAAACAAATTTTTCCCCTCCTGGCCGGAGGCGTGCTCGTCGCAGGCTTCATGCTCGGCAGGCCGGGCCATGAGGCCCTCATCGCTGAACACTACATCCAAAGCCTGGTGGGCGGCAACTCCCTATGGGCAAATCTTTTTGCATCCATCGCCGGCGCGCTTATGTATTTTGCCACTTTAACGGAAGTCCCCATCCTGCAGGGGCTCATTGGTGCGGGTATGGGACAAGGTCCAGCCCTTTCATTGCTTCTCGCAGGGCCTGCGCTTTCGCTTCCCAATATGGTGGTCCTTGTCGGGATCATGGGAGCAAAAAAAACTTTTGTCTTCTGCGCTATCATTGTAGTCCTCTCAACTATTGCAGGAATGATCTTTGGATCCATGGTTGGATAAGGGTTTCGATTAATGACCGACGTTGATGTGTCCCAGATCAAAGTGGGTAAATTCACAGCGGGTATCATCGGCCTCAAGTCGGTTCTGAAGGATATGGCCGGAGAGTGGGCTGAAAAGCCCGATGCTCAAGTTGCAGCAGAACTGGTCGAGCGCCTCTCGCTCAAGAACTATATTTCTGAAAGCGCGAAGGTGTCATACGGCATGGCTTTCTTGCGGGAATTTAAAAAGTCCATTGGAAAACCATTCGAAGATGAACCCCTCGGAGAATTGGAGATAAAGATCCTCGGACCTGGGTGCGCGAATTGTGATCGACTCGAAAGGGAGGTCATGGAGGCGGTCAGCGAACTGGATCTCCCCGCAGGCATCGACCACGTCAGAGATATCCGAGAAATAGGCAAATATGGGGTCATGGGCTCCCCTGCTCTGATCATCAACGGCAAGGTCAAAACCGTGGGCAGAGTTCCCATGAAAAGCGAGATTAGGAAATGGTTAATAGAATCACAGAAGAAGTGAAACGGAATGATGGAATAGTGCAATTAACGTAAAGGATGGAACTAGATCGACCGAGCATTGAAGTCATGGTGACTCATTCGAGGAGAATCGTTAAATGGTTTACACCAATACTCCATCACTCCATCGCTCCATTACTCCATTACTCCATAATTTTGACTGAAGGAGGTTGCATCATGGAAATCAAAGTTCTGGGGCCTGGTTGCCCCAAATGTCAGCAAACTGAAAAGAATGTCAAGGGGGCTGTAGCAGATGCCGGTGTGGACGCCAAGGTTGACAAGGTGACGAACCTGTTGGAGATCGCCAAGTACGGCGTTTTTGGTACGCCCGCTGTTGTTATTGACGGTCAGGTCAAATGTGTAGGCAAAATACCCACGAAGGATGAGGTCAAGAAATGGATAGAAAGGAAATAATGAAACATCCTGAAGATAAGATCCGCAACTTGGTGAAGGAAAAATACTCCGGTATTGCAAAGAGCGATGCCAGTGGATGCATACCCTCCTGCTGCGGCGGATCTACTTCATTCGTTAACATCGTGAATCTTGGGAAAGCCCTGGATTACACTGAAAAGGATCTCTCCTTGGCGCCCGGAGAGGCAAACTTGGGGCTGGGGTGCGGGAACCCCATCGGAAAGGCCGAGTTAAGGCCTGGAGAGACCGTGCTAGACCTTGGAAGCGGTGCAGGGTTCGATGCGTTTCTAGCCGCGGAAGGTGTAGGGGAGTATGGAAAAGTGATCGGTGTCGATATGACGCCCGAGATGGTTGAGAAGGCCAAGCTGAACGCCGAAAAACTCAAGATATCCAATGTGGAGTTTCGCCTCGGGGAAATCGAGAGACTTCCTGCAGAAGACCACTCCGTAGATGTGGTCATTTCCAACTGCGTGATTAACCTTTCCCCGAATAAATCGGCCGTCTTCGGGGAAATCTATCGATCATTGAAACCAGGGGGCCGCATCGTTATTTCAGATATTCTCCGTTCCGGAGAAATGCCGGAGGAAATCCGCAGCAACCCTGCTGCATACACCGGCTGAGTCTCCGGCGCTATTTCACCCGGTGAGGTGAAACAAATTCTTTCTGACTTGGGCTTTCAGAGGATTACCATCATCCCGAAAGAGCAGAGCGATGAGATCATCCGTGCATGGAATGTGGCGGAATCTGCTGAAAAGGTGGTCTTTTCCGCCTACATCCAGGCCGTGAAACCATGATCAGCAATCCCGATCACGAGATGGGGATCACAAATGAAAAGCATCTTGAAGGAGGATTAAAACATGGCTGAAGAATGCTGCGTACCGAGTGGCAATGTGATGATCCTCGCCTGTTCTGGCGGTTCGAATGTGGGCCAACTGGCCAACCAGGCCGCCGTGGAACTGACCCAGGAAGGCTTCGGCAAGATGTATTGTCTTGCCGGAATTGGAGGACATCTAAGCGGGTTTGTGCAATCGGCAAAAGATGTGCCCCAGATGATTGCGATCGATGGTTGCGCAACCTGCTGCAGCAAAGCGACTCTGGAACATGCCGAAGTCCCCATTAAATCTTACATCATCCTGACAGACCTAGGCATCGAGAAGAGCAAGGACTTCAACTTGAAGAGAGAGGATGTCAACAAAGTCAAAGAGGCCGTCAAGGGAGCTTGCAAGGGCTTGTAACGACCTTTTCACGGGAGAATCCGATTGGCTCACTCTGCAGATAAAACACCATTTCGCAAACTTGAACATCATCATAAGGATTTTAACATGTCACTTTTTCATAAAGTTCCAGAGAGAACCATCCGATTACCTTTGATGCTCCAAATTTTGATTATGGGTACTTTGCTCACTGTTTCCGTAGCCGTTTCCGCACCGGCAAAAGATCTGACCGTAGAAGAAGCTTATCCCGGGCTGGCTACGGCCATGCTGAAGCTTGCAAGGTTGAGCGATCTTGATAAGGGCGTGATTCTGAAGACCCAGGATGTTCTGATCAAAGAATCTTCTCTCAACGAAGTCCTCAGCAGAACAGAACCCGCCATGCAAGCACAGCTGGCGAAGTACAAATTTTTTCTTCTGGAAGAGCATGCAACGAACAAAATTTTGCTTCATGAAGCAAAAAAAGCCGGGTTCTATGAAAATGCGCATGAAGAAGAAATCATTTCGAAGTTCCTTTTTCAAAAAGTATCGTCGGTTACCGTAACGGAGACAGAGGTGAGGGAGTTCTATGCTCAAAACAAGGACGCTCTTGGAGGACTCCCATTTGATCAGGTCAAGGACACTGTTGAAGGCTATGTCATGGATGAAAAGAAACAGCAGGCCATTGCGGTTTACATATTGGGACTCGGCCGGCAAATACCGATCCAGGTTGACGCTAAGTGGACTGAGATGCAGAACCTCCATGCCAAAAACAATCCTGTCGACCAAGCCCGCAGTTCTGGTAAACCCACCTTGGTGGAATTCGGCGCCGCAGGCTGCGTACCCTGCGACATGATGCAGCCCATCCTTGAAAACCTCAGGAAAAAATATCAGGACAGGCTCAATATCGTATTCGTTCACGTCGGCCAGGAACAGATTCTGGGCACACGCTATGGCATCACATCGATTCCCGTGCAGGCCTTCTTTGATCGTTTGGGCAAAGAAACGTTCAGACACACAGGTTTCTTTCCACAGGAAGAAGTTGAAAAAAAACTCATTGAAATGGGAGTCCGCTAAATGAAAAAGATTCATGCGACCGTTTCCTTTTTTGTTGTACTCATCTTAAGTAGTGTATTTTTTCTAGGAAGCCCGTCGGTACTGTCCGCTGATCCGGGCAAACCACCTGATGTGCCCGTAAAGGGCATGGTGACGATGGTTGATCTCGGTGCGAAATCGTGTATCCCTTGCAAAATGATGGCTCCTATTCTGGAAAAACTTGAAAAAGACTACAAGGACCGAGCCGCCATTCTCTTTCTTGACGTGTGGAAAGATCCTGAGCAGGCCAAACGATTTGGGATCAGCGTGATCCCCACCCAAATTTTCTACGACAAACAAGGGAAGGAAGTCCTTCGTCACACAGGATTCATGAGTGAAGAAGCCATTGTTGCGCAACTCAAGAAGATGGGAGTCAACTAGAGCTGAAACGGAGATATGAATGCTGGACACGATATTCCTCACCATTAACAGCTGGATCGTTGCAGAATCCGCCATCGCCGGCGTGGGTTCCTTTCTATGGGGCATGGTCAGCGTGCTTTTCAGCCCGTGCCACCTCGCGTCCATTCCTCTCATTATCGCATACGTCGGAGGCCAGCAGCAGATCCTGGGATCCCGTCAGGCGTCCTACTATTCCATGGCCTTCACCTTAGGTCTTTTCATCACGATCGCCCTTATCGGAATTATCTGCGCAATATTGGGCCGCATGCTCGGAGATATTGGCAACTACTGGCAGATCCTGGTCGGCCTGGTGCTCGTTTGGGTTGCTCTTGGTATGTTCGGTGTTGAGAAGTGTTCCATCTCAGGGAGCTTGCTTTATCGCCTAAACCTGAAGGGTATATTTGGAGCCTTTGGTCTCGGCCTGGCTTACGGCGTTCTTTCCGGCTCCTGCACCTTTGGCTTTATCGCGCCCATCCTGGCGATCATTACGGTTCAGCAAAAGGTGGCCGCGGGTGTTGTCCTCATCCTGCTCTTTGCGATCGGCCACTGCCTCCCCATTGTGGTCGCAGGCGGCTCTGCCGCTATGGTGAAAGGAGTGCTTGAAAACAGCCACTGGCAGGGAGCCACACAATGGTTCCGGAAAGGCGCTGGTGTCGTGATTGCCGGGCTAGCCGTTTACTTCATCGCGAATCCATTCTTCTCGGCCTAAGGAAATTGATCATGCTGTTGATCAGTTACACAAAGGAGATCTTCAGACCCGAGTGCAATCCAAGCTTTCAGTCCCTTCACTGCATTGCCCACCTCGATCAGGATGTCACGGCTGTTTTACCGTACCTGAATACTGTACTCGGGGGATTTGAATATCTGAAAGAACCTCCTGCGGTCACATTCAAAGTTCATGGAAAGTTGATCACGATCCATCCGCGCCAGATTGCGGTCAATGCCCTTAGGGATGAGGAGGAGGCTGACAAAATTCTGGAGTGGTTAAAGGCGGAGATCAATGAGACTTGGGAAAACCGAGATCGAATTGAGCCGAGGTTTGAGGGCTCACCCAAGCCCAAGATTTTGGAGATTCTAAAGCTTTTGCCGAAGACCAATTGTCGGGAATGTGGTCAGCCCACGTGCATGGTCTTTTCGACTTTGATCGCCCAGGGAGCCAAGGGTCCTGACGATTGTCCGCAACTGGGTGAAAAGGATAGCAAAAAAATGCGGGACTATATGTCTCGCTTTTCCTTGGAAGTGTGAGATCTGCAGGAGAATTCACATCGATTATCGCGGAGGGAAGAAAAATGGCAACAGAAATCTCAGGCAGCAAAGAAACTAAAGGACTCGGCTTTTTCGAAAGGTATCTCTCCATCTGGGTTATCCTGTGCATCCTGGCGGGTATCCTTCTGGGTAAGGTGGCTCCCGGAGTGGCAATGTATCTGGACAGTCTCTCGATATATGTCAATGAAGCTCCTGTGGTTTCCATTCCTATCGCAATTTGCCTCTTCTTCATGATGTATCCCATCATGGTGAAGATCGACTTCGGGGAGGTGCTGAAAGCAGGAGGAAACATAAAGCCGGTGGGTCTCACCCTTTTCGTCAATTGGGCGATCAAACCTTTCACCATGTATGCCATATCCATTTTCTTTCTCGGCTCTCTGTTTCTTAGCTTTATCGGCCCAGACGCTGTCGACTATGTGAAGATGCCTTTTGGACTGGATTTGCCGGTTGGCGCTACTTACGGGGTCGGAAAAGTCATTACCGTCGACGGCGCAAGAGTCCTCGAGGTGCCCCTTTGGCGAAGCTATCTAGCCGGGTGTATACTTCTCGGGATCGCGCCCTGCACTGCCATGGTCCTTGTCTGGGGATTCCTTGCTAAAGGCAATGACGCCCACACCCTCGTCATGGTGGCCATCAACTCGCTGACTATGCTCTTTCTCTACGGCCCACTCGGTGGCTTCCTCCTGGGGGTTGGCAGACTCCCCGTCCCCTGGCAGGCCTTGGTCCTTTCGATAGGCATTTATGTAGCCCTTCCCCTGGCGGCTGGGTACATGTCCAGAAAAATGATCATCCAGAGTAAAGGAGAATCTTGGTTTAAGGAAAAATTTCTTCACATCTTGACGCCCATAACTATTGTGGCGCTGTTGATTACGCTGGTTCTTCTCTTTTCCTTCAAAGGCGAGGTGATCATCTCTAATCCTTTGACCATTCTCTGGATTGCTATTCCCCTTTTCATTCAGACCAACTTGATCTTCTGGATTGGATATGCCCTCGCCAAGGCGCTCCGCTTCAGATATGAGGACGCAGCCCCATCGGCTATGATCGGCGCCTCCAATCATTTTGAAGTGGCGATTGCAACAGCGACAATGCTCTTCGGGCTATCGTCGGGTGCAGCTCTTGCCACCGTCGTTGGGGTGTTGATCGAAGTGCCGGTGATGCTCATGCTTGTGAAGATTTGCTTAAAGACTACGCACTGGTTTCCCTCGACTCAAGAGCGCCAAGGAGAAAGACGGTGAAAAATCTCTGACCGTTAGGCTCAGGAGCAGTATGGCCAGGAAATCGAGAGAAAACTTATGAGGTTGAGACTCAGGTCGCAGCTGCTATCGACTGCAATGACTTTGGCATTCGTGTTGTTGCTCAATTCGCCGGCCCCATGCTCTGCAGCTCCTCAGATGTTGCTGAAGCTGCAGATTCATGATTTTAAGAATGTGCTCGAAGGGGAAAGTCTGAGCCATACCTTTGAAGTGTTTAACCAGGGCGATGAGGTACTCAAGATCGAGCGGGTGAAGCCGGACTGCAGTTGCTCAGTTGTGCATTTTGATTCACTCATCCCGCCAAATGGGGAAGGCACGATAACCGTCAAAATCGATACACGGGGATTTGACGGCCCAGAACGATGGGGAGTGAAGGTTTTTACGAATGACCCAAAATGGAGAGAAGCCGTCCTGGATTTGAGGGCGAATATTAATCCGGTCATCGTTATTACGGGAACCGCTGTCCTCTTCACCGGCAAGAACGACACCCCTATGACCAGGGAGGTTGAAATTAGCACGGGATTGGACAAGCCTTTAATCCTCACCCCGGACCGATTCACCCTCTCAGGCAAAGTGACCTATTCCATCTCAGAAATTGAAAAAGGGAAACGCTACAGGGTGACCTTCCAAAACGTTGCCGGTAAACCCGAAAATTATCGAGGGTTACTTAAATTAATAACGAATTTTGCTGAAAAACCCGATGTAACCATATGGATCATAGGACGATTCGAGAACTGACCGAGGCGAGATCTTCTGCTGATCTGACCCACCTCCTGAAAGATCAAGAACCCAAGAGAAACCGAACTCGCGTTATCTCCCTTTTATCTCGTCTGTTCTTGGGAGGAATCTTTGTTTACGCCAGCTACGACAAGATCATCCACCCTGTGCCTTTTGCGGAAATCGTTTACAATTATCAAATTCTTCCTGACGCCCTGGTCAACCTCGTCTCCCTCTTTCTGCCCTGGATCGAGCTCCTGATGGGTCTCGCATTGATCCTAGGCGTCTGGCTCCCCGGAGCTATTCTAATCTGTAATCTTCTTTTGATCGTTTTTTTCAGCACCCTGGTCTTCAATATGGCCAGGGGTCTCGACATCGATTGCGGATGCTTCACTGTGTCTGTCGGTAGTTCTTCGGGCGGGCATATGCTCTGGTATCTTCTTCGAGATGGTTTTTTTCTTTTTGTCGGGGTTTTTCTTTTCTTTCCTTTCTTCTTTTTGAAGACTCCGAAAGGCTCGCGATTCGGCAGACCTTGGAAGACCCCTTTTGGGCAAACACTCGCTCTCGCACTCTTGGCTGCTCTCTTAGGCCTCTTCGTAAACCAGGTCCGCTCCGATTCCATCCCTCTCCTCGGGGACTGGTCTCCGGAAGCGCGGATCACCTTGAAGTTCGGCAAGAACATCCTGATCCCTTTCGAAGAAGCAAAAGATAAGTTCTTGGCCGGCTCTGCGGTTTTTTTGGACGCCCGGACGCCGGAGCTTTACCAAAAAGGCCACATCGAGGGTGCGCTCAATTTGCCCATTGGAGAATTCGACCAACTGGCGGACAAAGTGTTCATGGAATTCCCTGAGGATACCCTTTTCGTGACTTATTGCGATGGAGAGGACTGCGTACTGAGTACGGAGCTGGCGCAGAAGCTAAAAGAAATCGGATACGAAAATGTCCGTGTTCTTTACAATGGATGGAGTTTGTGGAAAAGCCATCAGCTCCCTTTCAAGGGAGGAGAGGGACAGGAAGAGTGAGGGGGCTTTTATCCCTCAAGCAGAGAGGTTGTGCTCATGAAGGGGTTTCCTGGAGTAAGCAATTGGGAGGTTAATTATGTCACAGGATAAAGAGGATATATCGAAGAATCCAGATAAGATATCACAAAATACAGAAATTATTTCACAGGATGAAGAGAAAGGATGAAAAGATGGATGAGCTACCCCTCCGCCCCCAGTTGGCCGGCGCATGTTGAAATTTTTCGATGATACACAGGTCGGCGTCATTGGTCTGGACGACATCATGGCTGAACTTTACGCGGAAGGCAGAAAGGCGACCGATGAGACCGCCAAAGAGATCATCGAAAGGCTGGAAGCAAAAAAGAACTATATCCCCTGGTCTGAACGTGTTCGCAAAGAGTACGCTTATGTCCTGCTGATGGAATACAGAGCGTACGTTAAGGAACGATCCGGCAGCGGCGGGTAGCGGCTTGGGAAGCGACTGGGAAAAAAGCATGGTTAACTTGTATTTGCTAGGACTGTCCGGACAGTCAGGCCCTGCCCGATTTTGATATTTGAGCCGTTTTATTCATGCTCCGTTTTTTTAGAGGCTGATAGCCTTTATTTCGTCCGAAAGGAGGAATGACATGCAAAATCTTCTGAATCAATTCAAGGCCCTGACAAACGAGGAAAAGCTCGCCTTCATGAAAGAAGCGATGCCCTACATGGCGGAGATTTTTACAAACGACCCCCAGAAGATGATGGCCGAAATGATGCCGTTCTGCATGGGATGGATGAAATCCTGCGGAATGGACATGGAGAAGATGCGTTCCATGAGGAGGAGCATGATGCCGTAAGCGGGAGTTGCATTGAGCAGAATACGAAGCCGTAGCTCTTAAAGAATACAGAAATTTTTTTGAGGCAAGAAAAAAGGGCGAAGCCGGGAATCTCTACCCGCAGGAGGTACACTAGGATGAGTATAAAGCTATATCTTCCGAGTCGCTTCTATTACCTCTGGGAAGGCAAGGAGGTGCTCGATATAACGGGGAAGACCGTGGCCGAGTGTCTGGACGACCTCGTACGCCTCATCCCCTTAATGAAAAAGGCCCTCTCTTATGAGTCAGGGGGGTTGGATCCGCATATTAAGGTTCTGATCAACCAAGAGGGCGTCGGTGCAGAAGGTCTGGCACGAAAAGTACACGATGGCGATGAGATTCATTTCGAGCTCGGAACCCACTGATGAGGAGGAGGCGCTGATGGCTAGTTTAGCCATATTTAACTGAAAAATGATGACCACAAAAGCCCCGATAAACTATTGTGTACCCTTGTTGACTCCTTTGATTGACTTCTACTTGAGAGGGAAAAATCTACGGAAATGGAGGCGAAGTTTTTGCTGTTAGAAAGCGTGTGGGATCTTCCGGTAATCACAACGGCGAGTCCGTTCAGGGCTGATCTGATCTTCATTGACAGGGCTCTGTCAGTCAGGAGCATTGAATCTTCTGGACTTGATTCTGCTGATCGCTATAATACGTTTGATATCGTTGAAGGTGCTTTTTCGTCATCCGAAAAATGAATTCAAGGAGGATAAAGCATGAAAAAAATCATCAAGATTCTGGCCATTGTTGTTTGTTTGACCTTTACCGCTGGCGCCGCATTTGCCCAGCTTCTCCCGGAAACCATGATCAAGATGCGCAAGGCCGGCTATGACTTTTCGGCGTGGAACATGGCCAAAATCAGAGGTATGGTTGAGTACAACCCAGCCTCATTCAAAAAGGATCAGGTGATTGCCGCGGCCAACGTCATCGCCGCCATCGCCAACTCGGGCATGGGCGCACTCTTTGGCCCTGGCACTGACAAGGACGTAGGCGGCCAGAAAACGAGCGTTAAGCCGGAGTTTTTTCAAGAACAGGACAAGGTGAAGAAACTGGCACTCGCCTACGCCAAAGAGACCAATAAACTACAAAAGGTCGCCCATACCGGTGACATCAAGGCGATCAGTATCCAGTTGGGCAAGGTCGCGGATTCCTGCAACGCGTGTCATGCCCGATACAAGAAAGATTGAGTCGCTGCGGAAGTTTCAGTAAATACTGACCTGTCGCCCTTTGCGAGACAGGTCAGTAGTATCGACCCTTCTTTCGATCTTCAACTGGATTTCCAAGACTGATGCTTCGTCTAAACCCCACTGTGGATAAAATGGAGATTAGTCTTTTTGCGTGCATCAGGAGCCCTCAAATTCAAATTGGCCGACGACGATTTTCTCGCCCCCCCGCGACACGACCCTGCTTGTGATTTATGGGCCCTTAGGGCAGGCAAGCCGGTTCCCTGTGTAGCCTGTGCCTCGCCTCCTTGCAATCTCCGGCCGCATAGATCTAGGCAGCATTCGTTTTCGTGGCGCGGGTAACGTGGATGGCGTCATTGATCGCAAGCGAAATTCCGGCGGAGGCCGGAATCCAGTTTTTGACAGACTTCCATGACAACCAGACTCCGATTCCTGCCCCGGACCCCATCCGGAGTTTACCCGCCTCTGGCGGTGCCAAAGGCGACCAGGGTTCACCGGAGTGACGACTTTTTGCGAAGGCGTCAATCAGCGGAATGTGACCAAAAACTTTTACATGGAGAAAACCGATGACGAAGAAGTTCGATACCCTTAGGACGATCTCCCTTATTGTTCTGGGGACCGCATTGCTTCTGAGCCCTATGGACGCGGCTTTTGCTGAGCCGGCTGTCCCTCCTGAGGTGCCTGTGAAAGACATGGTGACCATGGTCGATTTCGGAGCGCCGTTTTGCACCCCCTGCAAGGCGATGGCTCCTTTTCTGGAAAAGCTTGAAAAAGACTACAAAGACAGGGCGGCTATTGTCATCCTTGACGTGGGAAAAGTTCCCGAGTTATGCGAACGATTCGGCATCACCGAGATCCCCACACAAATTTTTTACAACAAACAAGGGAAGGAAGTCCATCGTCACACAGGATTCATGCGTGAGGAGGCTATTGTTAAACAACTCAAGAAGATGGGAGTCAAATAGATCTGGAGGTGTGCGCGGGGCTTCTTCTCCTGGGCTTGCTCCTCGCCGGGGCAGTCTTCACTTGCAATATGCTACTTGCGGTATTTTTCGTGGCCCTCGCCTTCAATTTGGTCAGAGGGCTTGATATTGACTGTGGCTGTTTCGTAACCTCTATTGATGCTTCAGCAAGATCGCCGATGCTCTGGCACCTCCTCAGCGATGCTCTCTTTCTCGCTATAGGATTTTACCTTTTCTTCCGCCTGTGCCTCGAGAAAGACAAAAGAGTCGATCCTTCTTTCGATACTGGTATTTCCATGTAATTACTTCACTTCCACGGTCAGCCGAATTTTCACCTTTGCAAGAAATACATTCCTCACACTCCAAAAATACATGCTTCACCGTATTTACCCGTCATGACGGAAAGGCAAAATGGTAGCGTAATGGCCGGCTCTGCGGCTTCAAGATCGTAAGATTCACGCAGAAGGCCCCATGTTTAGCGCGGTCCGAGAAGGATCAAACCGTTTGTGTT
>Ga0079037_100001331_pt1 | contig 12756 bp, 13 predicted proteins | sample Mud3Dept4metaG_FD_71479 | JGI IMG/M metagenome (GOLD analysis project Ga0079037, IMG submission 71479) | Freshwater wetland microbial communities from Ohio, USA, analyzing the effect of biotic and abiotic controls - Mud 3 Core 4 Depth 4 metaG | ecosystem: Environmental > Aquatic > Freshwater >... | reverse complement strand
ATCCTTTTGGCTGTTCTTCGCCCCTGGCGTTTCCTGCGCTGGCTGCCATCCGGCTGGGCGGTCTGGCGATTCGCCCGAGTCGCCCTCCGGGCAAAAAATATCCTGGATGGTTTTTGAACCTCCTTCTATCGGCCTCCCAAGAAATCTGCCTCCCCCTTCCTCCTCCACCCGGTGGACAGATTCGGGCAAGATCTGATAAATTGTTCAGGAGTTAATAAGGAAATCCCTTAACCATCTCTGGAGGAAAAATGTCCCTGGTTCTCTTCGCGAAAGAAAAAGAGATCCTCCGCGTATCGCTGAACCGCACCGCGGCTCTCAATGCGATCAACAGCGAGCTCCTTCACGAACTTGAAGGCGGCCTGAAGGATCATTACGACGGCCGGGATATCCGGTCGCTCCTCCTTTTCGGCCAGGGAGGCTGCTTCGCCTCCGGGGCCGATATCCGCGAACTCTCCGGCCTGAATGAAGAGGGAATCCGCGACTTCCACCGTCTCCGGGAGAGGACCTTCGCCCTTCTGGAAAATTTTCCCTGCCCGACCATCGCCCTGATCCAGAGGTATGCCCTCGGGACCGGCCTGGAATTGGCCCTCTGTTGCGACTTCCGGATCGCGGCTGCCGATGCCCGTTTGGGAATCCCTTCCGCGAGGCTGGGTTTGGTGGAAAGCTACGAGTATTTCACCCGGGCCGTCCGGGCCGCCGGTCCGGCTTGGACCAAGAAGATGGTCTTCACGGGAGATCCGGTCGACGCCGAAACGGCGCTGCGGATCGGCCTGGTCGAAGAAGTGAGCCCCCCGGAAAAGATTTTTGAGAGGACCGAAGAGCAGCTCGCGAAGATCCTGAAAAACTCGTTCTCCTCCATTCGCCAAACGAAAGGGGTCATTGCCGACTGTGCCCGCGACCCGAATCTCCTTTTGATTTCGGATCCTGCTTTGCCCCTCGTGGATTCCACCAAGACGCGGGATTTCAAGACGGCTACCCAGGCTTTTCTCGAAAAGCGGGAGAAAAAATGAACGGCCCGTCTTCTCTTTCGCCCGGCCGTTTCCGGGGGAGGAAGCTCCCCCTTTGCCTTCTGCTGCTCTTTGCGGCCTGCGCCTCCGACCGGAAAGTGTCTTACGAGCCGCTGGGAGACGGGAAGTCTTTCCGGTACAAAGAAACCGGGATCGCCTCTTGGTACGGGAAAGAATATCATGGCCGCAAAACGTCCAACGGCGAAATCTACGACATGTACGCCCTGACCGCCGCCCACCCGACCCTCCCCTTCCATACCCGGGTGCGGGTGACCAATCTGGAAAACGGGAAAAAAGTAGACCTGCGGATCAATGATCGCGGTCCCTTCGTGGAAGGGCGGGTCATCGATCTCTCCTATACGGGAGCCCAGGCCATCGACATGCTTTCCAAGGGAACGGCGGAGGTCGCCTTGGAAGGCATCCTTTTTGCCGCCGGCCGGGTTTCGCCTTTTGAAGGGAATTTCGCCGTCCAGGTCGGAGCCTTTGCTGAAAAGCATAACGCCGAGCGTTTTCAAAAAGAGCTGGAAAGCCGATACTCCCGGGTTCGCACGGTTTCCTGGGAAAACAACCAGAGGCGCCTCTATCGCGTGCGCCTCGGGGAGTTCCGAACCGAGGAGGAAGCTCGGCGGTTCCTCGAAGGACTGCGAAAGGATGGGCTCGAGGGGATGGTTCTCCGCGAAGACTGAGGACGGGAGGTCTTTGGCCGCCATCCTTGCCAAACCTCTGCACTCATGGTAATTTTGAGAATCCCGTAAAAAGTATCCGGAAAACAGTGACCTCGTAAAAAGCTCTCCCGCCATAGGCGGGATAAGGCGCGCAATCCCCCTCCGAGCGGGACAGAGGGACTTTTTGCGAAGTCATCCTGCTTGGAGCAGGAGAAATTATCTTTTTAGAAACGGATCCAAGGATTTCCCATGGCTGAGGCCGGCTATATCGAACTCGGACCTATCCGCCCTCCCAGCGAAGCCCAGAGCCTCCTGATCCGGGTAACCCGCAATTGCCCCTGGAACCAGTGCGAGTTCTGCCACACTTACAAGGGCGAGCGCTTTTCCTTCCGCCCGGTGGAAGAGATCAAAAAGGACATCGACCAAGTCGCGGAGATCTGCGAGCAGATCAGGAAATTCTCCTGGACCCTGGGTTATGCCGGGGAAATCAACCGGCAGGTTTTGACCCAGGTATATCGCCGGAGCGGCCGCCATGACTCGGGTTGGCAGAACGTCATCGGCTGGCTCTACTGCGGCGGGCAGCAGGTCTTTTTGCAGGACGCCAACACCCTGATGGTCAAGACGTCGGACCTGTTGGAAATGCTGAGACATCTGAGAAGCCGGTTCCCGTTTATCGAAAGAATCACCAGTTACGGGCGCGCCCGCACCCTGGCCAAGAAGACCGTGGATGAGCTCAAGGAACTTCGCGCGGCCGGCCTCTCCCGGATCCACATCGGCATGGAAAGCGGCTATGACCCCCTTCTGGAATACGTGAAAAAGGGAGTGACCGCCGAGGAACAGGTGCGGGCGGGACAGAACGTCGTTCAGTCCGGAATGTCCCTTTGCGAATACGTCATGCCCGGGCTTGGCGGCACGCGCTGGTGGCGGGAGCACGCGGTCGAAACCGCCCGCGTCCTCAACCGGATCAACCCCGACTTCATTCGTTTCCGAACCCTGTATGTCCGCCAGGACATGCCCCTCCATGAAAAGGTCGCCCGCGGAGAATTTGAACGTCCCTCCGACGACGCCATCGTCCGGGAAATCCGCCTCTTTATCGAAACTCTGGAAGGGATTCAGAGCACCCTCGTGAGCGACCACATCCTGAACCTCCTCGAAGAAATTCAAGGAAAGCTCCCCGAGGAAAAAGAAGCCCTGCTCGCGGTCATCGACCGTTATCTGGCTCTTCCGGACGAGGATCGCCTCCGGTACCGCGTGGGCCGCCGGATGGGGCACTACCGGACCCTGGAGGATCTGGGTGATCCCGCAGCGCGCCGGCGCATCCAGCAGATCATCGAAGAAGCCCGGTCTTCCGGAACAAACGGCCCCCGCTCCCCGGAGGAGATCGAGAAAGAAATATACCGGATGATGGAAAACTATATATAAATTCAAGGGGCCGGGGGCCGCGGGTTTCAAGGGAAAATATTTTTCTCTTGAATCCCGGACCCCTTGAACCCTCGTTTTCTCAGAGGCTTTTATGATCAATATGACCCTTTTAACCGACCTGTACCAGCTGACCATGGTAGGCGGGTATTACCTCCTGGGGAAAAAGGATCAAAAAGCGAGCTTCGATTTTTTCTTCCGGAAAATTCCGGAGAACGGCGGTTTCTGCGTCGCGGCCGGTTTGGAACAGCTGGCCCGGTACATTCAGGGAATTCATTTCGAACCGGAGGATATCGATTATCTGAAGGGTCTGCAATTGTTTCCGGAGGAAGTCCTCGGTTATTTCCGGGAACTCCGTTTCACCGGCGATGTTTATGCCGTCCCGGAAGGAGCCCTCGTTTTCCCCCAGGAACCCGTCATTCGGGTCACGGCTCCCCTGCCGGAGGCCCAGCTCATCGAAACCGCCCTCTTGAACATCATCAATTTTCAAACCCTGGTGGCCACGAAAGCCGCCCGGGTCGTGATTTCCGCGGCCGGAGACCCCGTCGTCGAGTTCGGGGTCCGCCGGGCCCAGGGGCCGGATGGAGGACTGAGCGCCGCCCGCGCCGCTTTTATCGGCGGAGCGGTCGCTACTTCCAATGTCCTGGCCGGAAGAGTTTTCGGCATCCCGGTCCGGGGAACCATGGCTCACAGCTGGGTGGAATCGTTCCCCTCCGAGCTCGATTCGTTCCGGGCTTTCGGCCGGGTCTACCCCCGCAACTGTATTCTCCTGGTGGACACCTATGACACGCTGCGCAGCGGAATTCCCAGCGCCATCCAGGTCGGAAAGGAACTGCAGGAAGGGGGAAAGGGCGGCCTGGCGGGGATCCGCCTGGACAGCGGCGACCTGACTTTCTTAAGCCGCGAAGCGCGCCGGATGCTCGATGAGGCCGGCTTTGACCGCACGAGGATCATGGGCTCCAGCGACCTGGATGAATGGCTGATCGAGTCGATCAAGAAACAGGGGGCGGAGATCGATATCTGGGGCGTAGGCACCCGCCTGGTCACCTCTTATTCCTGTCCGGCTTTAGGGGGCGTCTACAAGCTCTCGGCGGTTTTTGAGAATGGATTCATGCGGCCCAAGCTGAAGGTCTCGGACGACCCGGATAAGACCACCAATCCGGGAGTCAAAAAAATCATCCGCTTTTTCGACGAGAAGAATTTCATGAGGGGCGATCTGATTATCGCCGAGGAAGAGGAGCTCCCCCGGGGAATGCCGATCAAAGCCTTCCACCCCATCCTGCCCCACGTGAGCAAGACCTACCCGGAGCAGTTCCGGCGGGAAGAAATCCTGGTTCCCGTTTTCCGGAACGGAAAGCTCGTTTATTCCCTCCCGAAGTTGCCGGAGATCCAAAAGAACACCCTGGAGAACCTCAAGACTCTGCGCCCGGAGCACAAGCGCCTCCAGAACCCGCACCTTTACCACGTGAGCTTAGGCGAAAAGCTTTTTCAGAAGAAACAGGAGCTCTTAAAGAAGGCGGCCGAGTGAGAGCGCAACGGCCTATCCCGCGGGGTCAAACCGGGACGATCTTTACGGTCCCTGAGCGGGCGTGGGCTTTTTCGATGCGGATGAGGAGCTGGTCTCCCGGTTCGAAGCTTCGTCCGGAGACGACCGGCATGTCCACCTCCAGCAGGTACTCGTTCAGGTGGACTAAGTAGCGGTTGGGAAAACGGTCCAGGATCACTCCCTTGGTGGTGGCGCCGGGGCGTTTTTCCAGGTGGCGCAGGACCCAGTAGCGCTCGCTCATCTCTTCGACCAGCCCCACCTTGGAGAGGGTCGGCCCCACCTCGGTGATGATCTCCTCCATCTGGGCTTGGCTCCAGCTCGGGGCGCCCCTCAGGGCGGAAAGAATCTGCGCCTCCACCAGGAGATCATAGAAGCGCCGGATCGGAGAGGTCAGGGTTACATAGGCCTCGGCTCCGAGCCCCGCATGGGGCAAGGGACGGGTGCCGAATTCCACCCGGTTCATGACCCGCCGGAGGCGATAGGCCTGCAGGGGATCGAATTTGTCGATGGGGGGAATCTTCTCCCGGGGTTCCATCTGGCTGCGGTAAATGGCGGGGATCCCTCTTTCCTTCAGAAAGGAAGCGGCCAGGCAGTTGGCCAGAATCATGAACTCGGAAACCATTTTCTGGGAAGGGCTCTCCCGCTCGCGTTTCAGAATGGTAATTTCCCGTTCCCGGTTTACCCGGATCATCCGTTCCGGTCGGGGGATAAAAAAGGCCCCGGCTGCCATCCGCCGCCGGAAGAGCTTCTCGGCGATCTGGTACAGGCGCGACAGCTCGTCTTCCCCTTCCTCCAGGAGCTGGTCGACCCCCTCGTAGGAAAGACGGCGCTCCACCTGGATAATGCTGGGCGCAATCTGGTATTCGCGGACCTTCCCTTCCTCGTCGAATTTCGCCAGGAAGCTGAGCGCCCGGCGCTTCTCCCCCACGATCAGGCTGCATACCCCTTCGGACATCGCCGGCGGGATCATCGGAATCCGCTGCTCGGGCAGATAGATGGAGATCGCCCTCTGCCGGGCTTCCTCGAAAATATCCTTCCGGCCGTTCAAAAACGTCGCCACGTCGGTAATGTGGATTCCGACCTGGACGGTCCCGCCGCTGACTTCCAGGCTCAGGGCGTCATCCACATCCCGGGTGTATTCGCTGTCGATGGTCAACGGATGAAGGAAAGTCAAATCCCGGTCCTTGGGATGGAGAGGAAGGCTTCCCGCGGCCGTAACCAGGATCTCCCCCACCTCGTTCAGAACGTTTCCCCCGAAGGTCTGCGGGACCCGGTGGCGAAGCAGGAACAGATTCTCGTCTTCGCTCCACTCCCCCAGCCGCACCAACAGGTCGAAGGGAGCGGTCGGCGCCTGGATCTGCGCCCTTTCCAAAATAGCCTTGGCTTTGGCCGCCTCCGGAGCCTCGGGACCGAACAGGGCGTATTCTTTCAAGAGGTGCAGGAGGGCCTCTTTTTCCGCCGGGGGAGCCGCCGGCTGGTTCGCGAAGACGCCGGCAAGCCAGGCCGCGGCTTCCTGCATCTCCCGCTCCTCTTCCTCCTGCCTCTGCAATTGCCGAACGATCTCCTCTACTTTCTCCGGAGATCGGGGTTCGTAGAGCTCCCCTTTCTGCTTGAAATACAACCGGTCTTCGAAAAGAACCCGCAGGACCGCCATTTCGTGGTCGCTCGTGGGGCGGGGGGGGAAAACCAGTTCGCTCATCTCCCGCAGGTCGAATCCCCTCGCCTCGCCGGAAAGAACTTCCCACAGCTCCGCGAGAACCACCTCCCGGGCCAGCGCCTTCTGTCTTTCCACAATTTTTTTCAGATTTTCGACCAGGGTCTCGCGGGAAGCCTGGGGCTTAAGAGAGGAAGAGGAAACATGGACGATGCGGTTGACTCCCAGGGTTAATTCCCGGTTTTCTTCGCTCAGCAGATGGACCCTGTTGTCCTTGATCTCCAGGCAGACTGCGCAGAGGACTTTTTTCTGCTCGAAGAAGGCGACGACTTTTCCGATTTCCATCAATACCCATTCTAGCCTTCTCCGGTCGGGGAAAAAGGCGAAATACTTTTCTTATGTATAAAATATCATCGCCGCAAGATGAAATCAACCTTTAGGTTGCCGATTCAGACTTAAGAAAGTTTGTAGCCGAATTTTCGCAGCAGATCTTTCCGCCATTGGATCTCCCCCGGTCCCTCGACCCCTTTGGGGGAAGCCCCGTCGATGACGCCCATAATCCCTCTTCCCTGGGAGGATTCGGCGACGATCACTTCCAAGGGGTTGGCGGTGGCGCAGTAAAGTGAACAGACCTCGGGGCAGGATTTGACGGCATTCAGGACATGGATCGGGTAGGCATCAAGCATCAGGAGGACAAAGGTATGGCCCGCTCCGAGGGCCAGGGCGTTTTCCACAGCTTTTTTCTTCAGCCCCTCGTCGTTTCCCTCCCCCCGAACCAGGCAGGCCCCGGAAGCCTCGCAGAAGGCGATTCCAAAGCGGGCTTTGGGCATGGCCCCCACCATGATTTCATAAAGGTCTTCAACGGTCTTGATAAAATGGGTCTGGCCGACGATGATATTGGCCCCTTCCGGGATATCCATCCTTACGCTTTTCAGTTCCATCGTCCTTCCTCCACCGAGAAAAAACTCATTTTGTTTTCAGGCTGCCGACCAGGGAAGAAATATCGCTCAAATTCTGGGCCTTTAGATACCTGGAGATGCCGTCGATAATTTTCAGGGGCGCGCGGGGGTCGAAAAAGTGGGCGCAACCCACTTGCACGGCCGTGGCGCCCGCGATGAGATATTCTAAGGCGTCTTCGGCGGTGGCAATTCCCCCTAAACCCACGACCGGCACTTTCACGGCCTGGGCGACCCGCCAAACCATGGCCAGCCCCACGGGCTTGATCGCCGGGCCGGAGAGGCCGCCGGTGATGTTGCCCAGAATGGGCGTCCGCGTGCGCACATCGATCGCCAGCCCCACCAGAGTATTGATCAGAGAGACGGCATCGGCCCCCCCTTCCTCGGCCGCCTGGGCGATTTTTCCGATGTCGGCAACATTGGGGGAAAGCTTCACCATCATGAAGCGGGCCGCGGCCTGGCGGATTTTGGCAGTGACCTGGAAAACCGATTTGGGATCCGCGGCAAAGAGCGATCCGCCGGCTTTGAGATTCGGGCAGGAGATGTTCACCTCCAACCCGGATATGCCCTCTACGTCCCCCAGCCTCCGGGCCATCTCGGCATACTCCTCGACAGAATTCCCAAAGATGTTCACGATGATCGGACAACGGAATTTGCGCAGGCGGGGGAGCTTCTCCCGCAGAAACGCCTTCAGCCCCACATTCTCCAGGCCGATGGCATTCAACATCCCGGCCGGCGTTTCCGCTAAACGTGGGGGGGGATTCCCCTTGCGGGGGTCCAGCGAAAGCCCCTTGGTTACGATCGCCCCCAAATTTCTGAGGGGGAGCAGCGGGGCGTATTCCTCCCCGTACCCAAAGGTCCCTGAGGCGGCCATGACCGGGTTCTTGAGCTTCAAGGACCCCAGGAAAATCTGCAGCGACGAATCATCGTTTCGAGATTTCATCCCTGCTCTCACTCCCACAGGATTTCCTGAGCCCGAAACACCGGGCCTTCCAAGCACACCCTCCCGTACCGAAAATTCGGCGCGGGGGAAATCCGGGCGGCCATCTCCTCCGGCAGGGGAATTTCCGTCTCTTCCTCGGGTCGGCAAAGGCCTCCCTTGGAGGCGGAAAGGTTTTCTTCTTCTTCTTCTTCTTCTTCCCCTTTTCCCTCGGCCCGGATCTTCACGGCACATCCCAGACAGGCTCCCACGCCGCAGGCCATCCGCGATTCCAGGAGAACCTGACAGGGGACATCGAACTGTTCGGCGATCTGCGCCACTTTGGCCAGCATGGGCATGGGTCCGCAGGCATAAATAGCCTTAGATTCGTCGCCTTTGCTGAGGAGATCCCGCTCCAGAAGATCGGTCGCCGTTCCCCGCAGCCCCGCGCTCCCGTCCTCGGTGGCGATCTGCGGTTCCAACCCCATTCTCTTTATTTCCCGGACCCCCAGGAGACGATGGGCATCCCTGCCGCCCAGAAGAATTTCCGGTTGAACTTCTCGGGTCCCGGCTTTTCTTCCTCCCAGTTCTTCCGCCCAGGGGAGAAGAGGGGCGATCCCGATGCCCCCCCCCACCAGGATCAGCCGCTCCCGGCCTTCTTCCCGCCAAAAACCCCTACCCAACGGACCCAGGACATCCGCCCGTTCCCCTTCCCTGAGGCGAGTGAGGCGCGCGGTCCCCCGCCCCACTACCTGGTAGCAGATTTCAAAGCCGCCCTCGGCAAAGCCCCCTCCCCGCTTCTGGTTCGGAGGCAGGATCCTGGAAAACCCGAACGGCCGGCGAAGGAGCGGGTCGTAGGTGTCGTCGAGACGGATCATGACGAACTGCCCGGGCCGGGCCGCCCGGGCGATCTCCGGCGCCTGGATCCTCAGCGTGTAATACTCGGGAGAGATCCGCCGGTGGTTAACAATTTTCCCTTTGACTTCTCTGGGCTCTGTTTTCATGGGTAATCGTGGAGGGGGAGTCTGCCAGGCGGAGCCCCATGATGATGGCATCTTCGCCGCTGTCCTGATAATAACGCGGCCGGATGCCGCGAGGTTGAAAGTGAAATCTGCGGTAGAGGGAGATGGCCCGGTAATTGGAGCGGCGAACCTCGAGGTAAATTTCTTCCGCCCCTTTGGCCCGCGAGTACTCGACCACATACTCCAGCAGCCGCCCCCCGATCCCCTGCTGCCGCCACTGCGGGTGCACGGCCAAGTTGAGAATGTGGATTTCTTCCGCCACCAGCCAGAAGCAGAGATATCCCCGAATCCGCTCCGGAGCCTCCGGGTCGGCCGCTGCCAGAAGGTGCGCCTGGGGAAACTGAAATTCCTGTTCGAACAAGACCCGGGACCAGGGAGCCGGGAAGCACATTTTTTCGATGGCCAGGACTTCGTCCAGGTCTTTCCGCATCATCCGGCGAATTTCGGTCTGCCCTCTCGGCTCCATGGCTGCTTCGCCCTAAGATCTCTTCTGGAGGATTTCGCTGGCCAAGTTGATATTTTTTTGCCCGGCCTCTTTGACCATCCGCGCCAATTCCCTCAGCGGCCGCCCCTCCCGGCAGTTGGATATTTTGATCATCATCGGCAGGTTTAGTCCGGTCACCACCTCCACCCGGTTCTCCTGGAGGAAGGCCAGGCTCATATTGGAGGGGGTTCCCCCGAACATATCGGTCAGGATGAGCACCCCGTCACCTTCATCCACTTTCTTTATGGCCTCGGCAATCCCGCGGCGCAACTCTTCGACCTCCTTGCGCGTATCGATACTTACGGTGAGAACCCGGGGTAATTTCCCGCAGATCATCTCCGCGGAACGAATGAACTCTTCTCCCAGATGAGGATGGGTGACTAAAACAACGCCCACCATAGAACCTCCCACCCCTAAAAAGTGCCGGGGTCCAGAAAATAACCGTGTCCGGGTGAGTTAAAAGGCCTCAATCCGGATGATTCCTGAAACGTCCAATCCCGAAAAATTTGTCGTTCCGGCTGAGGCGCAATTCCGCTATTTCTATGCGCCTCGGGCCCTGCGCTCCTTCGGTTACGCCGACAGGTCCAAATCGCGGTGGCGGCTCTGCACCGGATAGCGTCCGGAAAAATGTTGGGTCAGAAATTCGGTAATCGCCACCGAACGATGTCTCCCGCCGGTGCATCCGATGGCGACGGTCAAATAGGCTTTTCCTTCCCGCTCATAAAGCGGGAAGAGAAATTCCAGGAGTTCCTGAAACCTCCTCAGAAAATCTCGCGTCTCATCAAAATCGAGCAGGAATTCCTGGATGCGCTTCTCCTTGCCTCCCAGAGGCTTCAGCTCCTCCACGAAGTGGGGGTTGGGAAGAAACCGAACATCGGTGACCAGGTCGGCTTCCTGGGGAATCCCCCGGCTGAACCCGAAGGAAAGGAAGGTCAAAGCCATTCGCCGGGCGCCCGCTTCCTCGCCGAAAAGATCCCGGATCGCCCCTTCCAGCTGGTGCACGTTGAACATCGAGGTGTCGATGATCCGCGTGGCCAACGCCCGCAGCGGGATCAGCATTTCCCGTTCCTGCCGGATCCCTTCCAAAACCCGGCCCCCCTCCGCCAGCGGGTGCGTCCTTCGCGTCTGGCTGTAGCGTCGCCCCAGGGCCTCGTCGGTCGCCTCCAGGAAAAGGATCTCCGGCTTCAGGTCCCGAGCCTGAAGGTGTCGGAAGACCTCCGGAAAGGTCCGGAGCAGCGCCCGGTCCCGCAAATCCATGACCAGCGCGATCCTGGAATATCCCGGCGAAAAACCCGAAGCCAGCTCAAAGAGGTTCGGCAAAAGGGCGATGGGCAGATTGTCGATACAATAGAATCCCAGGTCCTCCAGGACCCGGGAGACCGTGCTCTTCCCCGAGCCGGAGAGACCGGTGATCACCACCACCCGCAAATTCCGCAATTCACTTCGATTCATGGACCTGAAAAGGCAGGAGAGCGGGGGCGGCTAAAACATCTCGTCCCCTTCGGCAAAGATTGCGAAAAGCTCGTCTCCGGTTTCGGCTTCCATCAATCGCTTCCGCAACGAGGCGTCCTTCATCAGGCGGGAGATCCGGGCCAGGGCCTTCAGGTGGATCCCCGCCGAATCCTCCGGCGCCACCAGCAGGAAAAAAAGATGGGTGGGTTTCCCGTCCATGGCCTGAAAATCCAGGCCGGGAATACTGCGCCCGAAGGAAGCGAGGAGTTTCTTCACCGTCTTGCTCTTCCCGTGGGGGATCGCCACCCCTTCCCCGATCCCGGTGCTGCCCAGGGTTTCCCGCTCCAGGAGAATCTCCAGCATCCGCTCCTCGTCCACCTGCTTTTCCACCTGGGTGATCACGTGGACCAGCTCCCGCAGGACCCCTTCTTTCCCCCGGGCGGCAAGATGGGGGACGATAAACCGCTTATCCAAGATTTCCAAAATTTTCATGGCCGATAAAAAATCCTCAGCCCGCGCCGGCTCCCATCCCGGCCCGGGCTCTTTCTTCAAAGGGTTCGCGCGGGGAAAGGCGTCCGTTCCCCGAGCTTGGCTTTTCCCGCCGGTCAATCGATCTGCGGCTCGATGAGCCCGTAGTGCCCGTCCTTGAGCCGGTAAATGATGTTCAGGCTCTTCGAACTGGGGTTGGTGAAAACCAGAAAGTTGTTGTTGAGCAGGTCCATCTGCATGGCCGCTTCCTCGATCGACATGGGTTTGGCGACGATCTTCTTGCTTTTGATGATCCGAGGTTCGTTCCCTTCCTCGAAGCTCTCGGCGGAGTAGACATCCATGCGCAAACTCGCCTCCGGCATCCCCGGATGGTTCTTGTGGCGCTTGATCTTGTCTTTGTACTTCAGGATCTGGCGCTCCAGCTTTTCCAGGACCCCGTCGATCGCGGCAAACATGTCTTCGGTTTCCTGCTGGGCGTTGATCGTAATGCGGTTGGCCACCAGCGTCACTTCGGCGATCTGACGGTGCTTCTCCACGGTGAGAACGGCATTGGCCTCCAAAGGATAGTCGAAATATTTTTTGAGCTTAGAGATTTTTTCCTGCAGATAGTCACGGAGAATTTCTTTGGATTCCGTATTACGGAAGGTTACGGAAACTTGCATGCTTCACGCCTCTCTTTCCTGGGTTTAAAGGATTTGCCTCCTTCGCGTGGAAGGAAGAACCCCCAGCATCTCGCGGTACTTGGTCACGGTCCGCCGGGCAATGAGGATGTCCTGCTTTTTCAGAATTTCGACCAGCTCCTGGTCGCTGTAAGGCTTCTGCGGGTCTTCTTTGCTCAGGATCTGGCGGATCTTTTCTTTCACGCTCTCGGAAGCGATATTTTCGCCCCGGGCGGTGTTGATGCTGCTGTTGAAGAAATATTTGAGCTCGAAAATCCCCTGCGGAGTGTGCACGTATTTGTTGGAGGTGACCCGGCTGATGGTCGATTCGTGCATTTCCACGTCCATGGCCACATCCTTGAGGACCATAGGTTTCAAATAGGCTACCCCTTTGTCCAGGAACTCCCGCTGAAATTTGATGATCGATTTCGTGACCCGGTACACGGTCCGCTGGCGCTGATGGATGGATTTGATCAGCCAGAGC
>Ga0079037_100001330_pt1 | contig 12767 bp, 11 predicted proteins | sample Mud3Dept4metaG_FD_71479 | JGI IMG/M metagenome (GOLD analysis project Ga0079037, IMG submission 71479) | Freshwater wetland microbial communities from Ohio, USA, analyzing the effect of biotic and abiotic controls - Mud 3 Core 4 Depth 4 metaG | ecosystem: Environmental > Aquatic > Freshwater >... | reverse complement strand
TCTTGTTTTTATTCAACTCTCCAACCATATTAGTCTTTTTATAAATAGAGATTTTATGTCCTTTTAGTTTTTGATGCCCTTCTTTCCTCTTAAGATTCCCGAGCACCCAATGCCTCGAACCCCCGGATCCCATTCTTCAGAGGGACTTCCCCTGCGCCGCGGTAAGGAGCGGAATCACGGATAAAGGACCTCTATCTCATGACCTTTATTGGTTTCTATTTTTCTATCACAGAAAACGGGGCGGCGTTAGAACAAAATTGTTTGCTTCGGCTGGAAAGGAAGTGTTATACTTCCCCTCCATAAGAAAGCCATTTTCCGGATGAGACGGTATGGATTCCCAGCCATTCCTTCTTCTGCAAGGCATAACCAAGAAGTTTCCCGGCATCCTCGCCAATGACCGGGTCAATTTGGAAGTCCGCCGAGGCGAAGTTCACGCCCTTCTGGGCGAAAACGGGGCCGGGAAAAGCACTTTGATGAAGGTACTGTACGGCTTTTACCGCGCCGACTCGGGACAGATCCTGCAAAGCGGCCGGCCCGTCCAGATCCGTTCGCCCCAGGACGCGCGGAGTTTGCGAATCGGCATGGTTTTTCAGGATTTCATCCAGATCTCCGCCCTCACCGTAGCCGAAAACATCGCTCTCTTTCTGCCCGATCTTCCTTTCCTCCTCACCCGGGAGAGACTCTTCCGCCGGATCGAGGAAATCTCGAAACGTTACGAGCTGACGGTGGATCCGGCGGCCCCGGTGGGCCAGTTGTCGATCGGCGAGCGGCAAAAAGTGGAATTGTTGAAATTGCTCCTGGCCGAAGCCCAGGCGCTTATCTTTGACGAGCCTACCCGCAGTCTGGCCCCCCATGAAATTGAAGGGCTCTTCCGCGTCTTCGCCAACCTGCGCCGGGATGGGTATGCCCTCATTTTTATCACCCACAAACTTCAGGAGGTCCTGGCCATCGCCGACCGGATCACGGTCATGCGCCGGGGGCGAAACGTGGAGACGCTCCGCAGAAACGAAGCCGACGCTGAAAAACTCATCGCCCTGATGTTCGGCGAGAAGGAAGTCGTCCTCTCCCCTCCCCGGAAAGAGGCTCGCGGAGAAAAGCAGCCCCCGGCCCTGGAGCTTCGCGGGGCCAGTTCGCGCGGCCAAGGTCTGAAGACCGCCCTGCAGGATATTCATTTGACGATTTCTCCGGGCGAAATCGTTGGCGTCGCCGGCGTATCCGGAAACGGCCAGAAGGAACTGGGAGACCTCATCCTCGGCCTCGAGACCTGTTCGGCAGGACAAAAATTCCTCTTTGGCCGGGAAGCCACATCCTGGCCCGTTTCCAGGATCCGCAGCCAGGGGGTCGCCTTCATCCCCGAAGATCCCATTCAAATGACCGCGTTTCCCTGGCTGACCGTCCAGGAGAACATGGCGGTCGGCCATATTTCCAAGTATTCCCGAAAAAAAGGCCTGACCATAGACTGGGAGGCGGTCCGCAGCGACCTGGATCGCTCGCTGAAACGCCTTGGTTTTCAGATTCCCTCTCTCTTCGCGCCCGTAGGAATTCTTTCCGGGGGGAATGTCCAGCGGGTGACCCTGGCCCAGGAGACCGCACATGACCCCCGTTTGATCGTCGCCTTTTACCCTACCCGGGGCCTCGATGTCCGCAGCGCCGCGGCGGCACGGGAAATCCTTGTCTTTTTTCGCAATTCGGGTAGCGGGGTTCTTCTCATTTCCGAGGACTTGGACGAGCTCTTTTCCTTGAGCGACCTCCTGGTCGTCCTTTACCGAGGCCGGATCGCCGGCATTTTTCCTCCGCAGGAAACAACCGTGCGGGAAGTGGGATTTCTTATGACGGGCAGCAAGGAGGCCTCCCGTTCATGAATTCTCCCTCGGGCGGCCTTCAGGCTCTCAGGAAAATCTATTCCCCCGGCGCTCTTCGCGCCTTTGTCCTTCTTCTTCTGGCGCTCGCGGCCTTCGCCTTAGTCCTTCTGATCTTCGGCAAAAACCCGATCAAGGCCTACATCGATATTTTCGGAAACACCCTGGGCAGCGGTTACGGCCTGTCGGAAACTCTGGTCAAGATGATCCCGCTGATTCTGACCGCGCTGGCTGTGGCCGTCCCTTCCCGCATCTGGTTGATCAATGTCGGGGGGGAAGGACAGCTTTACTTAGGCGCTCTCTTGGCCACCTGGGGAGCGCTCACCTTCGGCTCGCTCCCAACCTGGCTTCTTATTCCCTTAATCACGGTTCTGGGATTTCTCGGGGGAGGCCTGTGGGGAGGCCTGTGCGGCTATCTTCGCGCCCGAGGCTGGGTGAGCGAAACCATTTCCACCCTCCTCATGAATTATGTGGCCATCCTTTTGGTGAGTTTTTTTGTCTTCGGCCCCTGGAAGGATACGGAAAGCGCCAACTATCCCCAGACCCCCGAATTCAGCGAAGCCGCGGTTCTTCCGGCTTTCTTCGGGACCCGGGTTCATATGGGTCTTGTGATAGGCCTTACGGCAATGATCCTTTTCTTTTTTGTTCTCTCGCGAACGCGCTGGGGATTGGAGATGCGCGCCATCGGCGTGAATACCGAAGCCGCGAGGAGAAATGGGATCCCGATAAATCGGTACATTATTCTTCTCCTTTTTATCGGAGGAGGTCTCGCCGGGCTGGCGGGGATGAGCGAGGTTTCGGCCATCCAGGGCCGGCTTAGACCCAGTCTCTCCCCGGGGTTCGGCTACACCGGGTTTTTGATCAGCTGGATGGCCGGCGGCAGCCCGCTCGGCATTTTGGCCGCGGCCTTTCTGCTCTCCGTGGTGACGGCCGGCGGAGACATTCTGCAGATGACCCAGGCCATTCCGGGGGCCGTGGTTAACATCCTGATGGCCCTGATTCTTTTCGTCGTCCTGGCGCGCCGAGGCGGGAAGGGAGCGGTGAAATGATCGAGTCTTTTTTCGCAGGCCTGATAGTGGGGTCTATCCATTCCGGAACCCCCCTGCTTTATGCCACCCTCGGCGAGGCCGTGGAGGAAAGGGCTGGAATCGTCAATTTAGGGCTGGAAGGAGTCATGCTGATCGGGGCCGTGTCGGCCTTCATCACCACCGTTCAGACCGGCAGTGCCTTTTGGGGGGTAATGGCGGCGGCTGCCGCCGGCGCCCTTTTCAACCTTCTGTTTGGCTTCCTGGTGATCAGCCGGCGGGCCAATCAGCTTGCCTGCGGCCTGGCGATGATGTTTTTCGGCGTCGGCTTGAGCGCCCTCCTGGGGGCTCCCTATATCGGCAGCCGCATCGTCGGCTTGAACGAGATTCGTCTTCCCTTTCTTTCCGACTTGCCCCTTGTGGGCTCCGTAGTTTTTCATTATGATATTCTCGTTTATTTGGCTGTTCCTGTTGCCTTATTGACTTGGGGGGCTCTTTTTTTTACCCGCTGGGGGCTGAGCCTCCGGGCGGTGGGTGAAAATCCCCTGGCCGCCTTTGCCGCAGGGAAAAACCCGCATCGAATCCAGTATCAGGCTCTTATCATCGCCGGGATTCTGGGAGGAATTGCCGGGGCCCATCTCTCGATCGGCCTGGCCAAAACTTGGGCGGAATGGATGACCGCCGGCCGCGGATTTATTGCGGTCGCCCTGGTAATTTTTTCCAAGTGGCATCCGCTTCGGGCAATTTTAGGCGCCCTCCTTTTCGGAGGGGCGATTGCCCTGCAGTTGCAGATGCAGGCCCGGGGATTGCCGGTGTCGCCTTTTCTCCTGGATATGCTTCCCTATCTCCTCAGCATCGGGGTTCTGGCCGTTTGGGGAGGATCCCGGCGGCAGGCCGCGCCGGGCAGTCTGGGGCGGGTGTTTCAGGGAACGGAATAATGAGAGCGGGGGGCAAGGGTTCGAGGACCCTAGTGAAAATTTCAAAATCTTCAACCGTCATAAACTTCTGAACAAAGAAAGGAGTTCCTAAAATGAAGAGCAAGAATTCTCCTCTGGGGAAGAAGGTTTTTCCGGTCCTCCTGTCTCTTGCCCTGGTTGGTTTTCTGGGCTCTGCTCGGGAGGCTTCAGCCCAGGCCAAGCTGAAGGTCGGGATCCTGCACATCGGCTCCATCGCCGACGCCGGTTACAACCAGGCCCACGCCGAGGGGGTTCAGGTAATGAAGAAGAACCTTCCCGAGGTGGAAGTGATCGAAGTTGAAAACGTGCCCGAGGGGGCGGACGCCGAACGGGTCATGGAAAACATGATCAAGCAGGGGGCCAAGCTCATCATTCCTGCAAGTTTCGGATACCTGGAGCCCGCCCTGCGGGTGGCGAAAAAATACCCCGAGGTAAAATTCGTTCACCCGGGCGGATACCGGCTCGCCCCGAACTTAGGGACCTACTGGGCCAGCACCCCTGAGGCTTTTTATCTGATGGGCATCGCCGCGGGTAAAACTACCAAAACGAACAAGATGGGTTATGTGGTCGCTCTGCCCATTAGTTTCTTTCTGGCGAACATCAATGCTTTCCAGATCGGCGCGCAAAGCGTCAACCCGAGGGCGGAAACCCGTGTCGTCTTCACCGGCACCTTCCTGGATCCGGGCAAAGAGGCCACGGCGGCCAACGCCCTCCTCGACCAGGGAGTCGACGTCGTCGGGGTCATCGTAGACTCCCCCATCACCGTCGTTCAAACCGCCGAGAAGCGGGGTGCTTATTCGATCGGATACCACTTCCTCGGGGTGCAGAAATTCGCCCCGAAAGGCTGGATTAGCGGCATTGCTTTTACCTGGGGCGAGCTTTATACTCGTTTTGCCAAACAGGTCATGGACGGAACCTGGAAGAGCGAAGCTCTCTTAGGAAACCTCGGCGGTGATTTTCTGACCATTGCCCCCTTCGGCCCGGCCGTTCCGGCCGAGGCGGTCAAAATGATCCAAGAAAAGAAACCGGACCTCATTAACGGCAAGCTTCATCCCTTCCAGGGCCCGCTCAAGGACAACAAGGGAGCGGAGCGGGTCAAGGCCGGAGAAGTCTGGCCGATGACCAATCTCGGGAAAATGGACTGGCTGGTCCAGGGGGTGATCGGACAGGCGCGGTAGGGGATCATATCAAGGTCCGTGATTCGGAGCGGATCGGAACCTTGGAGAGGATGAATCTGTCTCGGAAAGAAGTTCTACCGGCACAGGAATTGGGAACCGAGGCCGGGAGAATCGTCTCCCGTAAAGGATCTGCCGGAAAGATCCTTGCCTCCCTTTCCGGCGGCGTTTATTTCTTGACCGACGATCAGGAAATCTTCTGGGTATATCCGGATTCATCTCCGATGCACCGGCGTTGCATCCGGACCGCATTTCTGCCGGAGAGTTGCCGTTTCCAGCCGGAACAAAGGTTCCGCATCGAGCCTTGTCTGATTAGGGGAGATTCCTTTGGCGTTGATCTGCGCGGGGCGAAGGAATGGAATCCTCTTCTTCCGGAGCAGGTCCTTCCCGCGGCTTCGGTAAAGGGAAATTGCGAACAGCTGATTAAATTTTTGCGATGCCTGAATTCAAGGAGCGGGCTGAGCCCGTTGATCCCAAGCCTTTGGCTCCAAGGGAACCAGGAATTTGAGCTTTCCCGGGCGACAGATATTTTTTTTAAAATATTTCCGGCGATTTTCGAAATCGCCCAAGCATGCCGGGAGCGGGACCTATCCGGAATTTTGGAAAAGGGAAGAGGGCTGATCGGATTAGGTCCTGGTCTGACTCCCTCCGGCGACGATTTTATGGGCGGACTCCTGTTTTCCGTCTCTTTATTACAGAAGCTTTATCCCGAAGCCTTCTCCCGGGATCCGGACCGCCTAACGGAGTTCCTTACCCGAGCTCAGTCCCAGACGCATCCGCTCAGCTATGTCTTTCTTAGCGATTTGGCTTCCGGCCACGCCCCGGCCCCTTTGGGCGAGATAATAAATTTTCTCCTTCAAGGGCGTGATTTCGAAAGAGCCCTTTCGGCGGCGGGCCAACTCCTGCGTTTCGGCCATTCTACCGGAGGGGATATGCTCGCCGGAATGATGGCCGGAATGCTTATGGTTTCAAACAGGGACTTTGTCGGCGGCCAGCTCGCAGCCCCAAATTCTTTCTGACCGCCGTTTTTCACTTCCACTTTCACCTGTATTTTGGAGGCCGATCCCATGGCATCGGAAAACATCAAGAAGAAAATCGAAGCGGCAAATGAGGAGGCGGTAAAGCGGATGAACGCCGGAGACCCGGTGTTGGTGGACATCGCCCCGGCCGGGGAAGTGATCCCAGGGCTCAAAGACCGAATGATCACCCATGCGGGCCCGCCCATCGACTGGCCGCGCATGTGTGGGGCGCAAAGGGGGGCCATGATCGGCGCCGTGCTTTTTGAGGGGTGGGCAAAAGGCCCCGAAGAAGCTTCCCAACTCCTGGAAGGCGGAGGCGTGCGCTTCGAGTCCAACCACCATCACCAGGCCGTGGGGCCCATGGCCGGGACCATTTCCCCTTCCATGCCGGTCTGGGTCGTGGAAAACAAATCTTTTGGAAACCGCTCCTTCTGTCGCCAGGTGGAGGGACGGCAACAGTTCGGCGACTACAGCGAGTCCGCTCTCCAGGATCTTCATCGCTGGAAAAATATTTGGGCTCCGGCCCTGCGGCAGGGGCTTCGCCAGATGGGCGGTCTGCCGTTGAAACCCATCATTGCCAAAGCCCTGATGATGGGGGACGAGCTTCACAACCGGCCGGTTGCGGCTTCCAGCCTGTTTGCCAACGCCATGGGCAGCGCCATGGTCGAGGCCGGGGTGGCCAAGGAGAACCTCGTCGCCACCCTCAAATATACCGCCAACCACGAGCTCCTTTTCCTCGGGCTGGCGATGGCCTGCGGAAAGGCTATCGCCGATCCGGCGGCGGGGATCGAAGGCAGCACCGTTGTCGTCGCCATGGCCCGAAACGGGACGGATTTCGGAATCCGGGTCGGCGGGCTCGGCGGGGATTGGTTCACCGCCCCCTCGCCGCGGGTAAAAGGTCTCTTCTTTCCGGCATATAAAGAAGAAGACGCCGGTTTCGACATGGGGGATTCAGCTATTACCGAAACCGTCGGCTGGGGCGGGTTCGTTCTCGCGGGCGCCACCGGAATTCTGAGCTTCGTAGGCGGGACCCCGGATGAAGCCATGGCCTACAGCCGCGAGATGCGGGAGATCGCGGCCGGAACAAGCGTGAATTACCGCCTGCCGGTCTTCGGTTTCCAGGGCGCCCCCCTGGGTATCGACATCCGCCGCGTCGTCCAGACCGGGATCACCCCCATCATCGACACGGCCATCGCCCACAAGAACCCGGGGTATTCGATCATCGGGGCCGGGCTGGTCCGCGCCCCCCTCGAATGCTTCCAGAAGGCCCTCGTCGCCTTCAGCCGCAAGTATGGAGCGGGGAAAAGGGAAGGATAGAGAGGGCCCCTTCTCGCCGCAGACAAACAAGAAAAAGTATGGTTTCAGGATCTGTCCTCCGCAAAAATTCTTACTTCGATTCCGTTTTCCTGATGCGGGTTGCGAAGAACCTTTCCCTGCAAAAGGGAGTGATTCAGGCGGCGGCCCTCATGGGGACCGGAAAGAACAAGGATTTGCTTCGGGAAATTGGGGTTCTCGGCTCCGAGGCCGCAGGTGCTTCGCCCCAAGATCTGATCATTGCTCTAAAGGCGGACAGCAAGGAAGTTCTTGATGAAATTCTGAAGAATATCGATCTATGGCTCCAGCCGGCCACGGAAAGTCGCGCCCGCGTTTCCGTTCGCACCCTCGAAGAAGCCCGGCATCGCCAACCCCGTTCCAACCTAACTGTGATTTCCATTCCGGGAGAATACGCCGCCCGCGAAGCGAGGAAGGCCCTGGAACTCGGGCTGAGCGTATTTCTCTTCAGCGACCACGTCTCTCTCGAAGAGGAGATCTTTCTCAAGAAACTCGCCCGGGAAAAAGGACTCATTGTCATGGGGCCGGATTGCGGAACGGCCCTCATCGGGGGCGTCGGCATCGGCTTTGCCAACCGGGTGCGGCGGGGGCCGATTGGGGTCATCGGGGGCTCCGGAACCGGGATTCAGGAATTTACTTCCCTCGTGCACCGGGCCGGCTCAGGGATCTCCCACGCCATCGGAACCGGAAGCCGCGACTTTTCCGACGCCGTCGGCGGCCTCTCGTTTCTCTCCGCGTTGGAAGGTCTGGAAGAAGATCCCGGAACCAAAATTATCGCGATCCTCTCCAAGCCCCCCGGAAAGGCTGCCCTTACCGCCCTTCTTCCCAGGATATCCGCCTGCCGAAAGCCGGTGATAACCTGCTTTCTCGGGTTCCGGGAAAGGCTCTGGCCAAACGGGGGCAGGTTCAAGGAAGTCCGCACTTTGGATGAGGCGGCTTCACTGGCCGTGCAGGCGGTTTCCGAAACCGCCCCTCCTCTTCTCTCTTTCGATTCCCGGCTACTTGAGGAATGGACCCAAAAGGAACGAAACGGAAAGGCTTCCGCCCAGAAATTCATCCGCGGGCTCTTTGCCGGCGGGACTTTTTGTTATCAAGCCCAGCAGGTTCTACGGGAGCAGGGCATAGAAGTTTATTCCAACGCCCCCCTTCCGGGGAACCCGGAGCTCCCCGATCCCTTTTCCAGCCGGAAACACAGCCTCGTGGACCTGGGCGCGGACGAATTCACCGACCGCCGTCCCCACCCCATGATCGACTCCCGGGTTCGCTGCGAGCGGATCCTCAAGGAAGGCGAGGATCCCCACGTGGCTGTTCTTCTTCTGGATATTATCCTGGGATTCAATTCGGCTCCGGATCCGGCCGGCGATTTAGTCCCGGCAATCCTGGCCGCGAAAGGGACGGCTTCCCGGAGAGGGGGTTCCCTTTCGGTTGTGGCCTCGGTTTGCGGCACCGATGAAGATCCCCAGGACTTGAAGCGGCAGGTCCGCCGCCTCGAGGAAGCAGGGGCGCTCGTATTTCCCAGTAGCGCCCAGGCAGCCGGCGCCGCCGCCTTCTTGGCTAAAAGACTCTGAGGAACAATGGAATGGAGAGCCCTTTGAAACAACTTCTGCAACAAGGCCCCATAGCTATTAATCTCGGCCTTCAGATTTTTGCAGCCAGCTTGGAAATCCAGGCCATTGAAGTAATTCACGTGAATTGGGCCCCTCCGGCCGGGGGCGATCCCGAGCTGATGGCGATCCTGGACGAACTCCTCTGAGGAAGAAAGGCGGGATGACATGAAGGCCATGGTCTTGGAGCGAATCCGGAGTCTCAAGGAAAACGATGTTCCCCTGAAGCTCGTCGATCTGCCGACTCCCAAGCCGAAAGAAGAAGAAATCCTGCTCAAGGTCTCGGCCTGCGGCGTCTGCCATACCGAACTCGACGAAATCGAAGGACGAACCCCCCCGCCCCGGTTTCCGGTCATCCCGGGCCACCAGATCGTCGGGCGAGTGGAGAAATGCGGAAGCCGCGCCGGCCGGTTCAAGATCGGCGACCGGCTTGGGGTGGCGTGGATCTACTCCGCCTGCGGGACCTGCAGGTTCTGCCGAATCGGGAACGAGAATCTCTGCCCTGAATTTAGAGCTACGGGCCGGGATGCCGATGGCGGCTATGCCGAGTATGCCGTAGTCCCTGAAAAATTTGTCTACCCCATCCCTCCGCCTTTCGCCGACGAGGAGGCCGCCCCCCTGCTTTGCGCCGGCGCCGTTGGATATCGTTCCTTACGTCTCACCGGGATGAAAGACGGACAAAATCTCGGGCTCGTGGGATTCGGGGCTTCCGCCCACCTGGTTCTGCAAATGGCGAGGTATAAATTTCCCTCCGCCCGGATATTCGTCTTTGCCCGCAGCGAAACGGAGAGAAGTTTTGCCAGGGAGCTTGGCGCGTTCTGGATAGGGGGATTTGAGGAGACTACTCCGGAAAAACTCGCTTGCGCCATTGATACAACCCCGGCCTGGCATCCGGTCGTGGAAGCCTTGAAAAACCTCGACCGCGGAGGCCGATTGGTCATAAATGCCATCCGCAAAGAGGAGAAGGACAAGGAGGCGCTCTTAAATCTGGATTATGCCCGCCATCTTTGGCTGGAAAAAGAAATCAAGAGCGTGGCCAATGTTGCGCGAAAGGACGTTGAGGAATTCTTAGACCTGGCCGGCAGGATTCCGATTCGGCCGGAGATTCAGCTATACCCCCTGGAGAATGCCAACCAAGCCCTCATCGAGCTTAAGGAGAGGAAGATCCGCGGAGCCAAGGTTTTGAGGATTTGATCCGGTTCGAGGGGAACCCTTTTGTTCTTGACATTACCTTCTCTTATCTCTTAGATTGAGCCTATCCGCGGAGAGACCCGGCAGGCGGACTCCTGCTGATCGATCCGGGCACCCTGACGGATGCTATCGGCATCCTTATGCTCGGGGCGGGGTTGTTCATTCAATGGCGAAAAAGCAAATCTTTGAAAAGAGAAAGGGGGTAGGGTACAGGGATGGGGTGGAGCGAAAAAATGAGAACCCGGTCTTTGCCCACCCCCTGCCCCCAGCCCCCTAAACCCCCGCAAGAGAGGAAAGGCAAATGGATTTTAAAGACCTGGTTCTGCAATTGGATCTTCTTCCCTGGGAGCCTTTCGGCGGGAAGACCCGGGAGATTTACCGAAAACCTTTATCAAAGCTTTCCTTCCCCTCCAATTTCAAGGCCAGTCTTACGCTGGCCAAACCCGGGGGGGATTTTCCGGAGCACGCCGACCCCTATACGCATATATTTTATATCCTCGAAGGAGAGGGAGAAGCGTGGATGGAGGGGGAGAAAATCGCCTGGAAAGCGGGAACGGCCCTCACGGTGCCGGCAGGCCGGAAACACGGTTACCGGAACTCCGGGAAAACGGATCTCCTGCTGATCACTCTAAATCTCTATGAACAGGCGGAAGAAAAAAAATAAGCATCATTTCCCCATCCAGCAGTGCACGCAGAGTTTTTCCCGGGGAAGGCCGATGGCCTGGATCATATTCTCTATCGTCTGATACTGCAGAGTTGTCGAGCCGATCTCCTTCCGGATCCAGTCCACCATCTTTTCATATGGGGGCGATTGGGGGTCCAGGTATTCCGCAACATCGTCGATATCCTTCCCCTCGATGCTGCGGATCGCCCGCCGGGCGGCCAACTCGGATGTCGAACGGGTCGAAAGGGCAAACTTGCAAGGAAACATGAGGGGCGGACAGGCGGGGCGGACGTGAATTTCCTTGGCGCCGTTCTCCCACAATTTTTTGATCGTGAAATTTTTCAGTTGGGTGCCCCGGACGATGGAGTCCTCACAGAGGACGATCCTCTGGCCGTTGATGATTTCCCTGATGGGGATGAGCTTCATCGTCGCCACTAAGTCGCGAATCTCCTGGGAAGGCGGCGTGTAGCTTCTGCCGTAGCCGGGCGTGTACTTGGTGAGGGGGCGGCGATAGGGCAGGCCGGATTCCATGGCATAGCCAATGGCATGGCCAACACCGGAATCAGGCACACCGGCTACCAAGTCGGCTTTTACCGTGTCGTTTTTCGCCAAAAATCGGCCGCAGTTTTCCCGGACAACTTCGACGCTGATGCCTTCGTAGCTGGAGGCGGGGTAGCCCGTGTAAATCCAGAGAAAAGAACAGACTTGGCTTGCCGGTTTTCCGGCTTTTTTCTGCTTCAGCCCCTCCGGCCCGAGAAGGACGATTTCCCCCGGGTCTAAGTACTTTACAATTTTGAATCCCAAATTCAGAAACGAGCAGGTCTCGGAAGCGACGGTGAAATCCCCCCCTTTTTCTCCGACCACCAGGGGGGTTCTTCCCAGCCGGTCCCGGCCGGCATAGATTCCTTCCTTGGTCAACATGAGGAGGGAAATCGATCCTTCGATCCGGTCAAAAAGGTACTCGATCCCCTCGATCACATCTTCTTTTTTATTGATGAGCTTGGCCACCAATTCGACGGAGTTGACCCCTCTGCTCGACATTTCCCCGAACGAGTGCCCTTCTTTCATCAATTCCGCCGCAAGAGAATCCCGGTTGTCGATGAGTCCTGCCGCGACAAGGGCAAAGGTCCCGAAGCGGGATCCCACGATCAGAGGCTGGGGATCGCGGTCGCTGATCACGCCGACGCCCATGTGGCCGTTCATCTGGCGGACTTCTTCCATAAATTTGGATTTGAACTGCGATTGGCTGATGTCATGAATCGAGCGGAAAAGCTTTTCCCCTTTTACCACCATCCCCCCGTATTCCGTGCCCATGTGGGAATGATAGTCCGTTCCATAAAATAGAGTGGAGGCGCAGTTTCTTTTTGATAGGATCCCGAAAATACCGCTCATAGGCTTTCCTTCCTTTGCTGACCTTTCCCGTTTTCCCGGACTCCGGATTTGAACCGGCTTTGAATCCCGAATCAAACCCCTCTTTCCCTCCCGAGTCCGAAATGGGCTTGGAACTTCACTCCGGGGTCAGACATAGTTCAGCGAATTAGATCTGGGGAAAGATGTCGTAGGCGGCCGCTTTTGTCCAGATTATAGCAAAAAGGATTCACCTGGGCAAACAAATGAATGGGGAAGTTCAATTTTCGTTATTCTTTCCGGACATTAAATGATAAAATGCTTTTGTTGACATGGTGCCCCATATGATTCAGTTCATTCAAAATATGGCTCGAGGGCATTATATTTGATCTCAAGGCGCCTTTGGCAAAGGGCGACACGATAAAAAGAAATACAAATACTTATAGTTAGAGAGAAGAAATGAAAATTCCCATCCGGGGCTTAAGCGGATTCTTATTTTTTTGTATTTTATTTATTATTCTTTCTCCGACCGAGGCCAGCCAGACCAAAAAGACTTTTTCTTTTCAGCATTTCACCACCAAAGAGGGCCTTTCCA
>Ga0079037_100001329_pt1 | contig 12768 bp, 8 predicted proteins | sample Mud3Dept4metaG_FD_71479 | JGI IMG/M metagenome (GOLD analysis project Ga0079037, IMG submission 71479) | Freshwater wetland microbial communities from Ohio, USA, analyzing the effect of biotic and abiotic controls - Mud 3 Core 4 Depth 4 metaG | ecosystem: Environmental > Aquatic > Freshwater >... | reverse complement strand
GCAGTTTCACCTGGTCAAGAAGATGGAAGAGGTCTTAGAGATCGCTCTCGACGCACCGCTAGGTCCTTCTTGTAATTAGTGATCGGTTTGAAAACTGCATTCCTGGATGCGCACCATCAGAATGGACCTTCTAGCGCTTGACGAAAGCTACATGATTCCCTTCCCCTCATCGATAGGGGAAGAAAATCAAATTGTTGAGCCAACCCTATCGGAATTATCTAAAATAAGTTAATTTAATATAATTTGATATAAATTATTTTATATAGCCTTATTTTTTATCGATATAACCCTGTTTGATCATTTGGTGAATACATTCATATGGTTTGAGAAATGGACCAAACTTGACACTAACGACAAGATAATGATATAGTTTTAAAAAATTTGGATTAAGGCAATACGAAAACTGGCCTTTCTAATGAAAGGCCAGAAAATTCATACAGTTAACTACGGATTTCTTTATGGAGCCCTGAGTCTTGGGAAAAAAGGCTATCCAAGTTCTAATCGTCGATGATGATGAGCTCTTTGCAGCCTCCCTGTCGGATTATCTTTGTGCCAAAAGCTACCACGCGAGTTTAGCCAGGACAGGCAGAGAGGGAATCAGCGTTTTTGAGCGCGAACAACCCTTCCTTGTACTCCTCGACCAAAAACTCCCGGACATGGAAGGGATCGAAGTGTGCCGAAAGATTCTGGAAATGAACCCGCGGACAAAGGTGATTCTTGTGACAGCCTATGCGACGGTGCGATGTGCCGTTGACGCGATAAAGGCCGGAGCCTTCAATTACCTCTCAAAGCCTTTTGAACTGGACGAACTTCTGATCGTTATGGACCTAGCTGTGAAGAATGTGCAGATGGAGGGAAAGATCAGGGTTCAAGACTACGAAAGAACCAGGGAAAGCGAGGAGAAGCAGCTCATCGGTTCTTCGGAACAGATGCAAAGGATCAGAGAGGAGATCCGGCTTGCGGCGACCACGGATTCAAATGTGCTGATCACAGGGGAGACAGGCGTCGGCAAGAACGTCGTGGCAAGGGCTATTCATGATCTTCAGGCGGGAAGAGAGAACTTTCTCATGGTCAACTGCTCGGCGATTCCGGAAAACCTGATGGAAGCCGAGTACTTTGGCCATGAAAAGGGGGTGTTCACCGGTGCGGACACCCGGCGTGAAGGAATTTTTGAGCTCGCCGATGGGGGGACCCTTGTCCTCGACGAGATCGGTGAGATTCCCATCCGCCTGCAGAGCAAGCTCCTCACCATTCTTGAAGACAAGTGTGTCAGGAGGATCGGGGGGAACAGATACATCCCTGTCGATGTCAGAATCATGGCCACAACCAATCAGGACCTTGGTCGGGCCATAAGAGAAAGGCGGTTTAGACAGGATCTCTATTACCGGCTGGCTGTGGTCACGATCGAGGTGCCGGCCCTTAGGGAGCACCCGGAGGACATCCCGGAAATCGCCGAGTATTTTGCCAAGATTTTCTGCAGAAAACCGGTGCGTATCCTCAACCACGACATGAAAAAGATGATGGAGTACCCATGGCCGGGCAATGTGAGAGAGCTTCGCAATGTCATTGAACGGGCGTCTCTTCTCCTCAAAGGGGATATCCTCAGACCCGTCAATCTGCTGGTCGGGAGCGAGTCCGACAACCCATGGGTTGAGGGTAAGCCTTATGAAACCAACACAATCGTTCCCCTGCAGGAGTTGAAAAGGCAGCAGATCCTTGCCGCCCTGAAAGCATGCGCCGGAAACAAGAGCCGGACCGCCAGAACCTTGGGCATCTCCCTTTCCACCCTTAAGAGAACACTGGCCGAAATCAACATAGCCAACCACTAGCAGGCTGCTGAAAAACGCCCATCTACCGCGTTGCCCTCATCCCTCGTCATCCAAAGGAAGGCTTTGTAACGAGTTTACGTGATTAAGCGGTTTTTCGGGTCTCTGTTCTATTAACATCCTGCAAAACAAAAATGGTAAGGCCTTACACTGTGCACCTTGAGGAATTCAAAAAATCTGCACCGATTTTGCTTTTCTTTTCGGGCGAATTATATTATTTTTTAGTGTTCGATTTTCTATCACGGTCCTCTGAAATCTATCAAAAGCCGTTACACCAGAAAAAAGCCATTTCAGGAACGAGTACAGTTTGGAGGGAGACCCATATGTTTCGCAATAGTAGACTTGTCTTTTCATTGATCATGCTTTTCCTATTTGCTTGGTTCTACGCCTGGATTGAACAAGCCGAAGCCAGACGCATGGGAGGCGGACGATCCTTCGGGAGCAGCCCGAGCTACCAGCGAAGCGCCCCTCGGCCCGGCTCGCCGCAGCGAACGCAACCAAGCCAGACCCAGCCCTCGCCGCAGTCCCCTGTGACACCTGCGGCTGCGCCAAGGCCATTTGGAGGAATGCTTGGCGGACTTCTCATGGGCGGACTCATCGGCTCCCTCCTCTTTGGCGGCATGCAGAGTTGGGGCGGTCCGGGCATTCTGGATATTCTCGTCTTTGGCGGGCTTCTCTTTTTACTTTTCCGCTTTCTCAAGGCAAGGCGAATGGCGGTTCAGGGGGCCGGGCAGACATCATTCAGCACCGGTCTTGGTTCTCAGGAAACCCGGGGGACCTCCCCTTCAGGTTACGGCCCCGCTCAGGGCATGCCGTTGCCTGCCGGATCAGAGGAAGTGAAGATTCCAAAACACTTTGATCAAGAGGACTTCATGAAAGGAGCCAAAGCCGTTTACACCAGGCTCCAGAGTTCATGGGACAAACAGGACCTTGAGGACATCCGTCAATTCACCTCAAAGGAAGTGTGGCAAGAGATCAACCGGCAGGCCCAGGAAGATCCCCGGCCCCGCAAGACGGAAATCCTGCGGGTGAACGCCAGACTGCTTGAAGTCGCTTCTTCAAACAGCCACACCGTCGCGTCGGTTCTCTTCGACGTGATGATGCGTGAGAGCAAAGAGGAGGACACTGCCAAAGAAGTGCGTGAAATCTGGCACTTCAGCAAAGAGGACAACGATCCCAAGTCCTTCTGGGTGCTCGAAGGCATTCAGCAGGTGGAGTAATCGCGGAAGCATGCAATTCCAGGCCTGAACCGGTCGACAGGTATTTCATCTGTTCGTTTTACATGAAAAAGAAACACCCGAGCGTCAAACCCAACTGCGCTTCTTGCAACCTGCCCACCTTTGACAGGGCCTGTGTGGCCGAGGCAGGGAAGAGCTCTAAAGGTTGTCCGACCTACACCCGCAAGAAAGTGCTCGAGGACTCAAACAAAGAGTATGAAACAGCCGAAGTGCTGGAATTCGCCCGGCAGGCCTCCATTCAAGAGGCGGAATGCTATGCGAATCGGCATGAGAGGCCTTATGTGATGCAGCCCACAAAGACCCGCATTGCGGAGATCTGCGAGTTTGCCGAAAAAATGGGTTATAGGCGTTTGGGTTTGGCTTTCTGCCTGGGGCTGGTCAAGGAGGCCGGCGTTGTGGAGGAGATCCTTAAGAAGAACGGCTTCGAGGTCATCTCCGTGCTCTGTAAAGCAGGAAGAACGCCGAAGGAGGAGCTTGGACTTACGGAGGAGCACAAGATTTTTCAGGGCAAGCTGGAATCCATGTGCAACCCGATTTACCAGGCTAAGCTTCTCAACCACGAAAAAACAGACTTCAACATCCTTCTCGGCCTATGTGTGGGTCACGATTCCCTGTTCTTCAAGTTTGCCGAGGCTCCCACAACCGTGCTGGCGGTGAAAGACCGCGTGACCGGCCACAACCCTCTTGCCGCCATATACCTTTCAGGAACCTACTATCAAAAGCTAAAAACCCCTTAGGCCCTTCGGTTCTTGGCTATTTCTCCACCATTCATTTCCAGGCTGGAATAGTCTCACCTGTTGCGGCCCTCCACCAGGGAGCCCACGCCAGAACCACGAGTTTCAGTGCGATGTTCTGCTTTGTGGGCTTGATCGTGATGGTCTGTATGGACTCCGCGCCCGGCAATGCTGCAGATTCTGCCTCGGCTTTGAACTCTGCTTCAAGATCCGCCAGCTGCTGCTGGAGAGCCCCGACCGTGTCCTGCGCTCGCCCCACGTCCTCCCGCTCTTTGAGCACACGGCCGGCCCCGCGAGCCGCGGTGGTCGCCCTGCCCAGGGTGGAGGTGCCCACGGTTTTCCTCCCCAGGAATGCGCCGAGGATAGTTGCTCCAATCGAAATAACCGTCTGGACTCCCTGTTGCTTCACCTGTTCAGACTCCCGGGCCACAGCCTGCTCTGCCCTTCGGAGTCTCTCCTGGAGCGCTGCGATTTTGGGCGAGTACTTTTTGCGCAGTCCTTCAACGACCTCATCGCGTTGCTCTCGGCTTGCTTGCTGGAGACGAATTCGGAACTCTCCTTCGGTTTCATTGGCCTGTGAAAACATCCTGAGGCCGGGGCTGTGAAAGGCTTCCAAGGATTGGGCTCTGTACAACCAGGCCACAAAATCCTTGCGCCATTCTTCATAACTCTTCCCTTTCGCCGCCACGGCTGGGAGTTCTCCAAATTCGGCATTGCCCAATGGCGCGGATTCGAGATCCTTTCCGCCCAGTCCGGCATCCTCCCCCTGGTCCCAGTTCACAGGAATGGCCGCGTCCTCCACAGGGGTGAGGATCGTGACGCTCCGCATGCTCTCAAATCCCTTTTTCACATCCGAAAAACGGACTTCCGCTTCGCCGAACAACGCAGGGAGATAAACCAAGGATCCTCCGCTGGGCTGTTTTCCTCTAACAGGGACAAAGTACTGGGGTATCCCCGGGGGAAGAGACGGTTGCTGGTTCTGGACTTTGCCCTCTTTCGCTGTAAGGGGCCGGAAAACGGCTGTTTTTTCCTCTTGGACAGCGGGTGCCGGTTTCAGAGCAGTTGGTGCAGCAGGTTGCTTTATGGGATCCATTAGGCGCTTGATCTGGTTTCTGGTCAATGGGCCCGCCAGATAAGAGAGTGCCCATCGGGTCTCAAATACCTCCGGTCTGTCCTCGTGAACATTGTTCACCAGAAAAACGCGGTTGCCCAATCCTGCAATGATTTTGTCCATGTCGGCCCTTCCGAAACCCTTTCCTGCTCCGGCCGCAGCCCCTTCAAGACCTTCCAGAACTCGCTCCTTATCCCTTTCGGTCTGAAGGCGTCCGATGAACCATGTGCCTGCGTTCGACAGGCCCTTGTAGTCGAGGTCCACGGGGTTCTGCGTCGCCAAGACCAGCCCGATGCCAAAAGCCCTTGCTTGTTTCAACAGGGTGAGAAGAGGCTGCTTTGATGGAGGGTTGGCGACCGGAGGAAAATAACCGAAAATCTCATCCATGTAGACCATCGCCCGGAGACTTGTGGTTCCGGGCAGCTTCCGCATCCATCCCAGCACCTGGTTGAGAAGGAAGGAGACGAAGAACATGCGCTCGTGATCATTGAGGTGGGCAACCGAGAAAATGGCGATTCTGGGCTTTCCCTCAGGCGTGTAAAGAAACCGACTGATATCGAAGGGGTCCCCCTCCATCCACGTTTGGAATCCCGGTGATGCGAGAAGGTTGTTGAGGCTCATGGCCAGCTCATAGCGTTCCTTTGAGGGATAAAAGGACTCCAGATCGAACACGCCGACCTTGGTCAAGGGCGGGTTTTGGATGAGCTGGATCAGCCCCGGCATATCGAGCCCCTGCCCCTTGGCCCACACCGTGGAAAATATATTCGCAATCAGAATATGCTCCTTGCTCCGAATCGGGTCGGCCTGGATTCCGAGCAGACTGAGGAGGCTCGTCGTCGTGTTCGTAATGTACTCCTGAAGGACATCCGCATCTTCAATAGCCGGCGGCTTGGCAAAGGAACTCAGAACGGAAACGGGCAGCCCTGCGGCGCTTCCCGGGGTATAGATCGCAATGTCCACCGCCTCGCGAAAACGCCGGATCCTTTCCTTGTCCTGTCCCCAGTCCCCAAGCCCTTTCTGCCAGAGGGCTGCTTGTTGCCGAGCATACTCCTCCGCGGAAGCCCCTTTTCGTTGCGCTTCGTCAGGGTTGATCCAAGGGGCGAAGTCTTCAGCCTTCATATCCGGGAATGTGAGCATGAGGTTGCCGAGATCCCCTTTCGGGTCAATCACAATGGAAGGAATCCCGTCGATGGCCGCCTCTTCCATGAGGCCGATGCACAGCCCTGTTTTTCCGCTCCCTGTCATTCCAACGCAAACGGCATGGGTGACCAGGTCTTTGGAGTCATAGAGGAACAGAGCTTCCCGCCCTTTCTTCGTCTTCAAATCATAAAGACGCCCCAGATAGAAAACCCCCAGCTTTTCAAAGTCCGGGCTCTTTTTCGTCCCCTTTTTCATGGTCGGCCCCTCCTTTCTTCAAGCGTATCCTTTTTAAACCATTTTCCGTAAAAAGAAAAGGGCCGAACCTCTCGGCTCGACCCCCGTTGTTGCGTTCGCTGAATGACCGTCTCAGTGCACTTCTATTTTCTTTGTACTTGATTCTTCGCTCTTAGGAAGTACAACCGTCAAAACCCCCTCCTTGTAACTCGCTTCGACTTTGTCCGTATGAACTTCGCCCGGAACTTCAAAGGAACGAGAAAAAGACCCATATTGGGTTTCTTTCATGTAGTAATTGGCATCCTTTTCCTCTTTCTTAGACTCTTTCTTTCCGCTGATTGTAATCATACCGTCTTCAAGGGTCACAGAGATGTCATCCTTATTTAATCCGGGAAGGTCTGCGGTGACATGATATTTGCCGTCCTTCTCGAAGAAGTTCACGGCAGGAGTCCACTCTTCACCTAGGTCCCTCCTCCATTCAGGCCACAGGCGATCAAAGAACACGTCGCCCATTCCTTCCATGCCATAAGGAGTCATCCAAGACGGTCTGCGAAACGCTCTGCTCAGTGATAGTGTCATGGCTTTATCCTCCTTTTTGACAGAATCAAACTGTTGAGAAAAATCTAATCATGAGAAGCCGTGTGTCAAGCCTTCGGCAACCCCAGACTTCGTCACCCTTCGCCCCGAGTTTCGCGGAACTGCAGGGGAAGGGCTTGCCCGCCGCAGGTTTGGCGGGTGGAGGAACGGGATTTGCGACGTTGCAGGGCGGCCACCATGCGAGGGTTTATCCGCACTTGGTGAAACCGCAGAAGTGGCAGGTCATGCATCCTTCTTCAAAGCTCACCGTCTGCCCGCACTCGGGGCAGGTCTCTCCGAGAAGGCTGTTCGTGTACTTGCGAGTAGCGGGCTTTTGGTCCTTGAGGTATCTCTTCTCGAGGACTCTGCTGATAGCATCAGGGATGGAAAGCACCAACCCGTCTTTTGAAAACACCGGGTGCTCACCGCAGATTCCTTTGAGCTGCTCCACGACCTTATCGGGGGAGATGCCCGACCGGAGCGCCAGGGAAACAAGCCTGCCGATGGCTTCGGTCTTGGCCATCGTGGATTTGCCGGACTTACCGATGGTGGCGAACACCTCAAAGGGCTTCCCGTCCATTTCCGTCACCGTAACGTAAAGATTCCCCATACCCGTCACAACTTTTGTGGTGAACCCTTCAAGGGTTTCGGGGCGATCACGAACATCCCCGATCAGAGGCCGCAGCTCCTTTCCCTTTTCGTCCACACTGAGAACCTGGTTTTCCCTGCTCCCGTCGCGATAAATCGTGATGCCCTTGCACCCCAGCTCGTAGGACAGGTTGTAGACCTTCATCACATCGTCGACCGTTGCATCTCTGGGCAAGTTCACGGTTTTGGACACAGCATTATCGGTGAATTTCTGAAAAGCGGCTTGCATCCTCACATGCCATTCCGGCGTGATATCGTGGGCGGTCACGAAGACCTCCTTGACCTCTTGCGGAATCCCTTCTATCTGCCGGATACTTCCTGAGCGCGCCACTTCATCCATAAGCTCAGGAGTATAGAAACCCTTCTGCCGTACGACCTTCTCAAAGTAGGGATTCGTTTCAAGGAGCTTGTCGTTGTCCATAACATTGCGGACAAAGCTGAGCGCGAAAAGCGGTTCAATGCCGCTGGAGCATCCTGCAATGATGCTGAGCGTGCCTGTGGGTGCGATCGTGGTGGTCGTGGCGTTCCTGAGCCGGCTGCTTTCCATGCTCTTGTAAATGCTCTTCTCGAAATTGGGAAAAACCCCCCTTTCCTCAGCCAGGGCCCGTGACGCCTCCTTCGATTCCTTCTGGACAAACTCCATAACTTTTTCCGCAACCGCCAGGGCCTGCTCTGAATCGTAGGGAACACCCAGATGGAAAAGCATATCCGCAAAACCCATGACACCGAGTCCGATCTTGCGATTGCCCTTGGCCATGGTTTCGATCTCCGGCAGCGGGTACTTGGACATGTCGATCACGTTGTCCAGGAACCTGATCGAGTTCCACACGAGTTCCTTCAGCCCGTTATAGTCAATGGACGGAAGCCCTTCCTTGAAGGCGACAAACTTGGCCAGGTTGATGGAGCCCAGGTTACAGGCTTCCATGGGCAGAAGAGGCTGCTCTCCGCAAGGGTTCGTGCTTTCGATCTCCCCCAGGTCCGGGGTGGGATTGTCCCGGTTGACTCGATCCAGGAAGACCACGCCCGGGTCGCCGCTCTCCCATGCGTTGTAGACCAGCGCCTCATAAACCCTCGCCGCATTCAGTTCAGTCACTTTCTTTTTTTCGCGGGGATCGATGAGATCGTACGAGGTTCCTGCCTTAACCGCCTCCATAAAGGCATCGGTGAGACCCACCGAGATGTTGAAGTTGGTCAGCTCGCGGTTATCCTTCTTGCAGGTGATGAATTCCATGATGTCGGGGTGATCGACTCGCAGGATGGCCATGTTGGCTCCCCGCCTGGTTCCTCCCTGCTTGACCTGCTCCGTGGCGGTGTTGAAGATCTTCATGAAGGACACCGGCCCTGAGGCGACCCCGCCTGTAGTGCCCACCTTGCTGTTTTTCGGCCTCAACCTTGAAAAGGCAAACCCTGTCCCGCCGCCTGATTTGTGAATGAGCGCCGCGCTCTTCAACGCATCAAAGATCCCTTCCATGCTGTCTTCCACGGGCAGGACAAAGCAGGCGGCCAGTTGGCCCAGCCTCCTACCCGCATTCATGAGCGTCGGAGAATTGGGCAGGAAGTCGAATTCGGTCATCATGGCATGGAACACTTCTTCCATTTTCTTGACGCGGGATTCGTCTCCATAGGCCTTTTCCGCTTTGGCAATGTTTCCGGCCACCCGCCGGAACATCTCCTCGGGAGTCTCGATGATTTTGCCGCTGAGATCTTTTCGGAGATATCTTCTTTCCAGCACGGTCTTGGCGTTTTCGCTGAGAACGAGCTTCCTCTTCCTCACAAAGAGCGAGCTGTCCAGCCGGACCGGGGCGGTTTTGGAAATGCCATACTCTTTGAGCTTGTCCTCTATGATTCTTTCCAGTAGGGGAATGGTAATGGTCTGGATCTCCCTTTTCCGGATTTCTTCCACCAAAGATCGGCTGATGTCCAGGGCCTGAGCGGTGTTCACGCAGTTTGCGCTGGCGAGGAGATCTGAAAACAGGCGATCATCCCAGCTGAAAGACGCCAGATCTGAACCTTGCTCATCTTTGACCAAAAGACGATCCAATTGAGACATGAAGTGCCTCCAGGACAACCCTAACGGGATTAGGTTAGAAAAAGGATTTCGCTCCGATTTGGGTCTTTGAAAGAGGAACTAATGGTTTTCAACTTCAGAATTTGCCTTATTTAAATATCATATGTATCCAACTTTTTATAATAGAGCGCAAGATATAGTACGTCAACAAAAATTCTACTACCACCCCTACTAACCTTGAAATATTCTGATTTCTGTGTGCCTTTTCTTTACTTCACCTGGTTCGAATGCTAAACGGTATCTATCTCCCATGTTTCATACCATCTGAAGGCATCTCCACTGTGCCGAAGGAGGGCTTATGGACGGATCAGGGATCTATCAGACGCTGGAGAGTTCAGAGATTTTCCGAGGGCTCGACCAAAAAGACATTGAAAAGATCGCCGGCCTTTGCCGGGAAGAGACCTTTGAGCCGGGTCAGGCGATCTTTCGCCAGGGAGACACGGGAGATCGCATTTACATCATTGCTGAAGGCCAGGTCGCTCTGGAAAGAACTGTGGATTTGGGAACACGCAAGGGCAACGTCTTGATTGGTATCATCGGAAAAGGCAGAGCCTTTGGTTGCTGGTCAACGCTCTTGGGCAAATCCCACAGTTTCTTGTCCTCTGCCTCGTGCCAGAAACCGACCAAAGCCGTTTGTTTCAAGGGAACCGAGATCAGGGCCCTGATGCTCAGCAACCCCGCTCTCGGGGTATGCATTTTAGAGCGGCTTTGCTTCTTTCTCCGTGACCGTATGCAGAGCGTTTACGGCGCCATGGAGAGAATATGAGTTAGGGAGCAGCAGGGGCCTATGACAGACGAGGTCGGCACTGAAGAACTCCGGAAACTGGACGCAGGTCTCGATTCTTTCGGGGATGACCGTGGAAACCTTATTCCCATTCTTCAGCGAATTCAGGAAAAGCTCGGTTACTTGCCCCCTGAGGCCATCCGTAGGGTAGCCCGACATCTTCACCTCACAGCCGGCGAGGTCTACGGAGTGGCCACCTTTTACAATCAGTTCCGATTTCATCCTCCGGGAAAGCACCCAATCAAAGTCTGTTTGGGTACAGCCTGCCACGTCAGGGGCGGGGAGATTATTCTGGAGAACTTCGAAAGAAAACTCGGCATAAGAGATGGACAGACCACAGAGGACAGAGAATTCAGCATTGACCGGGTGGCCTGCGTCGGATGCTGTGCACTGGCACCGGTCGCCCTTGTGGAAGAGAAGGTTCACGGCCACATGGCTCCGAGCAAAGTGGAGGGACTGATTCTCGGCTTCCGTTTGGAAAGAGAACGGCAGGAAAGAGAAAAAGATGATCGAGCTCAATCATGAGGCCTCTTTCCGAGCGGTCCAGGAAGAAGCCAGAAAGCGTCGGCAAACCTTCAAAGACACACGTCTGCCTAGAATCCATATCGGCATGGCAACCTGCGGCATTGCTTCAGGAGCCCTTGAAACGAAGAAGGCTTTTGAAGAGGTCCTCGCTGAGCAAAACATCCCCGCCCTTATTCACACGGTTGGATGCCTGGGCCACTGTTACGCCGAGCCTGTGGTCGTCGTCGAAAACATCGGGTTTCCCCCAATTCTTTACTACAACGTGACGGCCGGAAAAGCGGGAATGATCGTCCGGTCTTTCCTGAGAGACGGGGATCCTCTCTTCGAACATCTCCTCGGCGCTACCGAGGAAAACGACCTCATTCCTCAGGTCAAGGATTTCCCGAGATTCAGCCGTGAGAAACGGGTGGTCACAGAGAAATCGGGCCTCATAGACCCTGAAAACATCTACGAATATGTTGCTGAGGGCGGATATGAAGCCCTGTCCACATCTCTTGGGCGGAACCCTGAAGAGATCCTGCAGGAAATCCTGGACTCCGGCCTCAGAGGAAGAGGAGGCGCAGGATTCCCTACAGGCGCCAAATGGAGGCTCGCCAGACGGGCTCCGGCCGGCCAAAAGGTCGTGATCTGCAATGCCGATGAAGGAGACCCCGGAGCTTACATGGATCGCACCATTCTCGAAAGCAATCCCCACCAGGTTATTGAAGGGATGGCCCTGTGCGCCTATGCGATCGCTTCCTCACAGGGCATCATCTATGTGCGGGCAGAGTATCCTCTGGCAGTGAGCATATTGACCAAGGCCTTGGATCAGGCGAAAGATTTGGGCCTCCTAGGGAAGAAGATTCTCGGCACGGATTTCAATTTCCAGGTTTCCCTTTTTCAGGGGTCTGGGGCTTTTGTGTGCGGCGAAGAGACCGCTTTGATCCAATCCATCGAGGGTTTCAGGGGCATGGCACAGCACAGGCCGCCTTATCCCGTTGAGAGAGGGTTGTGGGGCCGGCCGACCGTCATCAACAATGTGAAAACTTTTGCTTCGATCCCGCCCATCCTCAGGCACGGAGCAACGCGGTACCGGGCCATTGGAACAGAGAAGAGTCCTGGCACCGCCATTTTCTCGGTAGTGGGGGATATCGTCCACCCGGGATTGGTCGAAATCCCCATGGGCGTGGATCTCAAGACCCTCATCTTCGAAATATGCGGAGGGATTCCGGGCAAGAAAAGCTTCAAAGCCGTCCAAATCGGCGGGCCCTCTGGAGGATGTTTGCCTCATCAGTTCCTGGACACCCCCATTGATTTCGATTCTCTGGCCGAAGCAGGGGCCATGATGGGATCCGGCGGCATGGTGGTCATGGATGAGGACACCTGCATGGTGGATGTGGCCAGGTATTTCCTTGACTTCACCCAGAAGGAGTCCTGCGGAAAGTGCACGTTCTGCAGAATCGGCACCAAGCATCTGCTGCGGATTCTTGAGCGGATCACCAGGGGCGAAGGACGAGAGGGAGATCTGGAACTGCTCGAGAACCTGAGCTGGGACATCAAGAAGGGTTCCCTTTGCGGGCTGGGCAAAACCGCGCCTAATCCGGTGATCACTTCCCTCCGCTATTTCAGGGACGAGTACGAGGCGCACGTCAAAGAGAAGCGATGCCCTTCAGGAATGTGCCGGACCCTGACCGCTTATTACATTGACCTGGAGAAATGCGCCCGCGGTTGCGACGCCTGCGTAGGGAGCTGTCCTGTGGAGGCCATATTCACCACAAGGGATCGAAAGAAAGCGGTGGACCAGAGCTTGTGCGTCAAGTGCGGGGAATGCATGGTTTCCTGCCCGGCGCAGTACAGCGCCGTCAAGAGGGTCTCCCCTCCTCACCTGGCTCCGGTGATTGAGCG
>Ga0079037_100001326_pt1 | contig 12776 bp, 15 predicted proteins | sample Mud3Dept4metaG_FD_71479 | JGI IMG/M metagenome (GOLD analysis project Ga0079037, IMG submission 71479) | Freshwater wetland microbial communities from Ohio, USA, analyzing the effect of biotic and abiotic controls - Mud 3 Core 4 Depth 4 metaG | ecosystem: Environmental > Aquatic > Freshwater >... | reverse complement strand
CGTGAACAGTATAAGACTGAACAGACGTCTAAGGGCGCCCGCGACGTGGGCGCGTCTAAATAACAGGAGGCCAAGATGTCCATGCTTATTTTTCCGCCTTATCCAATATTCACTGATGTGGACGGCGATCCGCTAGAGAACGGGTACATCTACATCGGCGTGATGGGCCTAAACCCACTAGCCAGTCCGAAGCAGGCATACTGGGATTCGGCGCTCACCATTCCCGCATCCAACATCCGTACCAAGGGCGGCTATCCCGTGTACAACGGCAGCCCCGGACGGTTGTACGTCAATGATGCTTACTCGATCCTAGTCCAGAACAAGAATGGCAGCCTGGTGTACTCGAATCTCAATGCCAGCGACTACGTGAACGATCCTAACGGACTCTTGGTGCATAAGGTAAACACTATCGCCGACCTCAAGCAGGTGCTTCCCTCTGCCAACGGTTTCCCCGTGCAGGTAATGGGCTACTACGCTGCGGGCGACGGTGGTGGCGGCCCAGTGCGCTACTGGGATGCCGCATCGGTCGAGGCAGACAATGGAGGTTCGATCATAGCCTCGTCTGTCGTGGCCCCTGGCCGATGGAAGTGGGCCTTCGATGGAGAGGTCAACGCGCTGTGGTTCGGCCTCAAGGCGGATGGCATCACGGACAATCGCGTGCAGTTGCAGGCCGCCATAACGACATCCAAAAAGCTTTATCTTCCGCGCGGTGCCGCTGCATACAGCGTGGTCAACGGCACAGGAAACGGAGCGACCCTCGTCATTCAGCGCGCTGACGCCTTGGCTAACAACACGTTGTATCCGCTCATCATCGACCATGCCATGGAATTGGTGCTAGACGGCGATGTGGCGTTCACGTCCATACTGGGTGATGGCTTCAAGCTCAACTCGTCCAGCATTCGCATCAGCGGAGGCGGGTCGATAACTGGCCCTGGAACGGTGCTGGACACTAACAGCGCGGATCCTCTCTTGCAGTGGCACCCGTCGTTGATTCGTATTACCGTTGGCGGAAACAAGGTAGAGAACATCGCCATCATCGATCCGGGGGCTGACGGCATATACTCGGAAGCCGACTTGAACACGTTCCGCGACCTCAAGTTCCTTGGTGGGTTACTTGTTCATGGTGGAGGCGTCCCTTACCCCACGGTACTCATGGGCATAAATATAGCTGTGGCAACTATCAACAATAAGGTGCTCAATTGCTACTTTGGACCCAGCGGTTCTGGCAAGAATCTGTACACCGGGGTATTCAATGTAGGCGCAAAGACAATCGTGCAGGGTTGCACATTCAAGGGCCAACTTGAACATGGCGTCTACAACTACGGCACCGATGTGATCATTGCCAACAACGAGTTTTACGACGTTGTTGCTGGCCCTTGTCAGTGCTTTGCTGAAAACGTGACCATCACGGGAAATATCATTGTAGGCACATACGGAATATTGGTGGAAAATGCTGTAGGCTGCAAGATAACCAACAACAAAGTCACCGTGTCAAGTCAAGGCGCCATGGGGCTGCGCTCATACGGCACTCCACCTTACACGCCAGCAATCATTGAAAACGTGATCATCTCAGACAACATCATAACACATTCAGGCGTTGCGGTAGACTGCAGGTGCATCGACATCTCGATGTCACAACCTCTCAATCGCGTGGTCATCGCCAATAACGTCATTAAGGGCGGCAATTGCAGCATGTTCATTGGAGGAGGCGGTCCAGGGGCCGACCTTCTCACTGACTGTGTGATCATCGGAAACGTCATGGAGGGATCGCAGGACTTCTCTGTGTACGCATCAAACTGTTCGGGACTAAAGATCGTCGACAACTTAGTCGTAGACGGTCAGGCGACTGCAGGCAATATACGTCCGTTTTACATGCTGAACGTGCTGGGCGAGATCATGGGTAACACTGTCAGGGACAGTCGAACGCCTGCGTTATTCAAGTCGCTAGTGACAGCTCCTGGCACCACTAGGCTGTCTATTATCGACAACCATTGCATTGGGTTTGACCTACTGACCACCGCCAATCCCGTCGTTGATCCTGGTGTTGGCTCGGGTGCTGATCCAGGCCATTCAAGGAATAACCACCCTGACTACCACGGTTGCAGCGCCGTGATAACGGTCGTCAGTGCTGCTTCACCTTCTAGGTCGTTCACTGATGCTAACGCAGCCATGCTCGCCATTCTGCGTAACAATATCAAGGCCCGGATAATCCCGCTCAACAAGGCGGCTGTTGACCTACAGAAGTCGGTGCAGGCGATGTACATATCCGCGATCGGTACGCGCACTATCACGCTCACAACGTCCGACGGGACCAACTACGTAGGGGGCGATGCCACCTTCGTGCTTGAGATTGACATCATATAGGGAGTAAGTAGATGGCTATTGCTTCTGGACTAATGGACGCGGCTGTTGCCGCAGCTGGAACTGGGATGTTCACTGGTTTCATCGCGATAATCAGATCGCAGATGAAGTTGAACAAGAACATCACAAAGTTGGTGAAGATGGACGAACTGCGTGCAGGCGACCTAGAGGCGATCGCTCGCGTACAACGCCCTATGCTGGTGGGTGTTAAGGCGAGTCTAGAGGCTTTGCGTGACGGTGAGAGTAATGGCAATGTCACTGATGCGCACATCGACATCACTGAGGCTATGAGGAACTACGACGGATACTTGGCCAGCCTCGTGAGGAGAGGCAGATGATTGAACACCCCCAACGCGCTGCGCTTGCTATAGGCAAGACTGGCTGTTACTTCTTGTCAATCTTGCGCTTGGCAGAAGAGACAACGCTCGGTCACGCTCGATCTGATCCACTTGTTGAGTATGAAAGTGCCCTGCAAGCTGGTCTTATCAGCGAGGACTGCACAGTACTTGACGCAGGTAAGTTGCTGTCACACGTCTCTGGTGTGCAGTGGACATGCTTCAAGGTGGGTCCGGGGCATAGTCTGCCCGTCGAATACCAGTGCAAGGTAGGCGAACTTGAGGTACTGCGTTACGAGCGTCCTATTGAGAAGACTGACATGAGTAGTACTGACCGTGCGCACTTCGTAGTTGGTGATGGATTAGGCAATCTGGTCTGGGACCCGTGGGGCACCTCCCATACAGTTACAGTTGGGAGCGTTGTATCAAAGCGCATATTTAGGAGGGTGTAATGGCTAAGTGCAAAGGCGGAAAGAAGAAGCCAACTAAGGGTGGTAAGTGATGGGCATCAAGGAAGTAGGCGTCGCCGCGCTTAAACTGATTGGCGTTGATCCAGTAGTGATCATAGATAAGGCCGCTGACATAGTAGACAAGTACGTACAGACGCCCGACGAGAAGGCAGCCTTATCACTTGAGTTACTTAAACTTAAGCAGGAGGAACAGACTCACGCTATCGAGCAGTCAATGCAGAGTGAGCGTCTAGCATACGCTGACACTACGTCAGCTCGTGGCATCAAGGGCATTGGTGAGTATGTTCAAGCCATCTTAGCGTTCTTGTTCACTGTATCATTCTTCGTGTTGATCGTGTTCATCTTCTTCTGGATGAAGGACGCAGGTTTGACTGCTGAGCAGACTAACATCGTGTTTCTAGTGTTTGGCGCGGTCAGCGGCATCATGGTCACGATTGTAGGCTTCTACTTTGGTTCGTCTGCTGGATCAAAGGGCAAGGATGACATAATCAATAAATTACAGCAGATCAAGTAGTATAAAAGATAAGGCCTAGGGCGATATCGTCCTAGGCCTTATTGTCTGCTCTTCAATACCATTGAATCTAAAGACTTTCTCTAATCACTAGTATAGATTGTCACCCCTTTTCTATAATCTATAGATTCAATGAACTACTTATAGACTGTCTAGCCACTTAACAAACTCACGACCTACAATCTTGTCACACTTATAACTACAGTGCATGTTTAAGTCGTCCTCATATACTCGGCGTATCGCCTCGTTGGCGAAGAAGTATATGCCGTCTGTAGTGGCTATGCCTAGTACAGAGACGCCGCCTAACATGTAGTGACGCTCAAGCCATGCTGCTTGTCCAGGACGAAAGGGCACAGTGAACGGGTACTTGATAGTGTATCGCGTGTTCTTTAACTCAATCCATGCTGACGTCTTGCGCGTGCGCACAAATAGATCTGATATGCCAAGGCCTGTTGAGCCGGACTCTATTGGTTGAGCGATAAGGCGCATCGCGCGTATGGCCATGCCTAAGGCACCCCTGAAGTTTGACTCACGCTTCATGGGGCGTCTTCTTGCACGTCGTCGTGATGGAGGCAGGTTTCGCAGGAGCACACTTGCTCCTGGGGCTGTCGGGCGAGGAGGGCGCGGGCTTGCTTTACGAGATGAAGGAGGTTCTGCGCCGATACGTAGTCCTCCATCCGTGCCGCCGATTCCTCGGCTTCGGCAAGATACCTATCAGCCTCCCCGCTCGCTTCGGGACGAGGGGCGCGGGCGAGAAGAAACTTCTCGATTTCGGCGATGGCCTCGGCTCTGTCTAGCTTGAATCGCCACTGGTTGCCTACGTTGTCTTTCATATCGCCATGGCGAAGCCTTCGGAGGAGCCCAGCGGTTTCATCCCACTCCCCTCCCTCGGGTGCCGTCTTGTTCGGGGCTTTGGGTAGCGCGTCCGTGATCTGCTCGCGCATCTGGTTTATCTGTGCGTTTGCAGCGTCCAGTTCTCTCTGTAGCCGCTTGATCTCATCCCGGTACCAGTCGGGCGAGGCGAATCCCGCCTCCCCCTGCCGCGAGGCGAGGAGAGCTGCGATAGCCTCTTGGGGGATGTGCGTGACATTCGACCATTGCTCGCAGCGATGGGCCTTGCCGACGAGGCTTTCGCACTCGTGGCGCCACCACTCGTCCCCCCTCGCGTCCGATGCGGGGGCGAGCGGGGCGGAGAGGAGAGCGCGTATCGCGGCAACCTGCTTTACTTCCCAATCTTTTCCTTGGTAGTAATCGCCGCTCACTGAATCCAGCAACGGACAAAGCAAATCTTTCAGTGTGTCGTTCATTTCGTTTCCCCTTTGATCGCGGCGCGGAGATAATATTCCCGCGATAGCCCGGCATCCTGAATAAGCCTCGCTAACCTATCCTTTGCCGAAGGCCGCTCCATATTTGGCGTTGCCTCAATATCGAGCATCGCCTCAACTATTAGATTTTCGAGCATGTTCGCTCGCTCCGCCGCCTCGTCGAGCACGGCTTGGCGGTCGGCTTCGAGGAGGGCCGCTATCTTGGTAATGGCGTGTTCTACGGCCACCGACGGGCGAATACCAGATTTGCAGTAGGCATCATCGATCAATCTAGCAATATTAGAAGCTCTTTCCCTCGTCGTCATGTTACCTCCTTGTACAAGTCTTCCCACTTGACTTCGTCGATGTCCGCCCAGTTAGAACCTACCTCAGCCTCTGCCTTGATGGGCACCTTAAGTGTCAGGCACGTCTCCATCGTGTGCTGCATCTCCTTGAACGCGTCAATGCCTACCTTTGTCTTAGGTATCGACACGTCGAGCTCGTCGTGCACAGTGGCGTGCAGTGCTAGAGTATCAAAGATTCCGTCGTGATAGCACGTGACCATGGCCTTCTTCATTAGGTCTGCGGCTGAACCCTGTACTAATCGGCAGTACATCGTGTAAGCCTTGTTCGGGTTGACGAGGTGCGACCTGCGCTTCAAGAACGTCTTGATGTACCCACGGCGCTTAGCGACCTGCTCCACGCTAGATATGGTCGCCTTGATGTAGGGCGCGCGTGAGTGGTAGACGTTAAGTATCTCATAGGCATAGTCAAGTTCCCAACCGAACAACTCAGCCATGTGCGCCGCACCCATACCGAAGGCCACGCCAAAGTTCAAGTTCTTAGCATACCTGCGCTTGAGGCCCGTGAGGTCCATGATGTACTGGTGGTAGTCTTGTCCACTATTATTGTTGTAGGTAGCCCTGAGCTCGTCTGCGCCTGGGCCAGTAGCGAAGTGAGCCATGAAGCGGTACTCAATCTGTGAGTAGTCGATCTTGCCCCACCAACAGTTATCGAACGGTATGAAATCTTCGCGGCAGAGTTGGCCCCAGTACTCGTCGACGCCCTTAGACGGCTGCTGCTGCAAGTTAGGGTTAGCCCCTGACAAGCGCCCAGAGCGTGTGCCTTTTAAGGCGCCTAGGTTGTCGTTGCGTAGATTGAAGAACTGGGCATGAATCAAGCCGTCTGGGCAGACAAACTTGACGTGACTGCCCATGATGAACGTATCAAGGTGGTGTCGAGCTTGTCTGAGTTCGAATAGGCGTTGGATGAGCGAGTTATCGTCCTTGTAGCGCTTGTAGAAGTAAGCGTTAATCGCAGGATTGCCCTTGTCAGTGCTAGGATAAGGTATGCCCTCCTTGTCAAGTATCTTAGCAACCTGCATCGAGCTGTTATAGTTGAACTCGCCGTACTTGCCAAAGAGTTCTTGCTCCCACTCCTCTATCTGGCACTGCACCTTGAAGCCGTTCTGATCGCGCTTGTTGGCGTCCACGCGGATACCAGTCTTACGCATCAATATAAGTACGCGCACGAGTTCGTTCTCTAAGTCAAAGAGTTCAAGTAGGTCCTGTTCTATGAGTTGAGACTTCTGGAGCGCGAATATCTTGATGGGCAGTATGGCGTCCATCTTACCATACTTACGTACGAGTTCCCAGGGCATCTTCCAGAGCCACTTGCGCGCGTCGCCCTTCAGGTTGTTCTGCTCACAGAACCTGTCTATCTCAGTCTTCTCCTTGCCTAGGCCAAGGTACTTATGGCCCATGAAGTCCATGTTGTAGTGTTCTTGCGTCTCGTCGAGTAGAGCCTCTGCTATCTCGATGCTGTTAAGTTTGCCGTTGACCTTGATCTTGTGTTCGCCGTTCTCAAGCCAGTCGATATCATACATTATTGACTGGCCTAACTTTGGTACTGTGCTACCCAATATCTCGCGAAGGTATCGTATATTTCGCTCTCGCTCCTCCCTTCCACAGTCATAATGGCCCAGGTTGTAGTACTCAGCGAATCCGTCCGGAGTGGCGACAGATACACCAAGAATATGTCCATCACCACGATATACCCCCGGTCCTAACTCTATGAGGTTAGGGTCGTATGTCTCGATATCAACTGCGATCTGCTCTGCACCTGATAGGTCTGGATAGTTAACATCACTCACGTGTTACTCCTTGCCTTCATTCGGCACTCAGTCGAGCAGTAGCGCTTAGACCAGTGCGTCGTCTCAAACTTGTTACCACACTGCAGACAAGTTCGCACTTCCACGTCAGCCCGTCGCTTAAGTTGGTAAGCCTCATAGCAGTCATGACTACAATAGTGCTTCTTACTGTCGTTAGTAGTGAACTCCTTACCACAGTTCTTGCATGGCCTAGTCTCCGCGGGACGCTTGACGTACGCAGAGGGCTTGCCACTACTGTACTTCACGCGATGCGCGTCGCAGCAGAACTTCTGGAAGTCTCGATAAGGTTGAAACATTCGACCACACGGACATAAGCGCATAGAACTCGTGTCTGCACGCAGTGCCTGCTCAAGTGCCTGGGATTGTTCTGGTGTCTGCTGTGCTTCTGGGCTTATAATCAGCTGCATTTATAGACCATCCTCGATTCATATTCTGGAGGATTCAATATCATTGAATCTAAAAACTTTATCGAATCAAGGGTATATAGCATGGCCCCTTTTCTACAATCTATAGATTCAATGAACATCTTAGTGATTAGCCTTCTTGCGTAAACGTACGAAAGTAGCATGCTTACCGCCATACTTACGTTCCAACTCGAACATGATCGAGCATGCGGCGTGCGCGAGGTGGGGCAGACCACTCTCAGCGTCGAACTCCTCACCCTCCATGGCAGCCTGCAGGTGGCGCAGCATGGCGTCGTAGTGGGACACCTCGGGCGTGGTGCGCCAATCTTCGCTGTTGCCATGCTTCTCGATGCCAAAGCGCCTGACACGTGCCACCATGTTAGTGAACGCGCGATACACCAGTGTAGGCTCTGGTTTGCCTTCGTCGAACTTCATTTCTCCACCCCCTCTATGTACAACTTCTCCAAGCGCTGCAGCTTGAAGCGCTTGAACAGAGTGACCTGAATGCGCGACCTAGGTATAGTCAACTTGATCTGTTCAAGCACTATCTCAACGTCCGCGATCTCCTCACAGATGTGTGCCTGCGATCCCTTGTCGCGTATGGCCTTTGTAAGTTCCTTAGTAAGCTCGGCCAACTCCTCTATCGCGACAGTGTACTGATGCTTCCATCCGTTCTTGGCGATGATCTTATCCAGCACTTCTTGTTGTCTCACTTGCCTACCCTCAGGTACTTGTCATAACCTATCCTCGACGAGGAGTGCACTATGTGTAGATGCTTCTTAGCCCGCGTGATGGCAACATATAGACAGCGCAACTCAGCGTCTGGGTTACGCTCCATGTTCTTCTGTACTGCCTTAGTGAAGTCAAGCGCCAACACGACGTTGTCTGCCTCGCCACCCTTGACGCCGTGGATCGTGTTGACTGTGATGCTGCGGTCCTGCATACTAGTCTTGTGCTTGACTAGGTCGCGATAGTATGCAGTCTGCTCCACGTCGAAGTTGAGCACCTCATACCAAGGCTTCTTGAGGTCCATTGGTCCATTCACGTGTAGACGGACCTTCAACTCATCCTTGTCACTCAGCTTGCCCGCCTTGCGCCCGCGCTCAAAGGCGTTGATCGCCTCGATATGCTTAGGTTCGTATGACAGTGCTTCCTTGTCGTTGAAGACTCGAGCCTGCTTGCGCAAGTAGTCTCTGAACTTGCCCAGGTGCCAGTTGTTGCGCGTGATGAAGTACCATGTCTCGTCAGTGTTGAGTCTTATCTCGTCCAGCGAATTATAGAAGAAGATTGTGCCGTTGTCACTGATCGGCGCGAAGTCCTTCTCCACGCGCTTCTTGATTAACTTAGTGATGCCCTTTGCTGTGTCAAGTATCTTGCGTTGAAGTCTGTAACTCTGATCCAGTATCTCACGCTTCTGTGCTTTTATGTTCAAGAAGTACTCGACGTCCGCGCCTGCCCACTCGTATATAGCTTGATCGTCGTCGCCTGCGATGTACACACGCTCACAGTCCTTAAAGGCCACTTCGCACATCTTCCATTGGAGTGTTGTTAGGTCTTGGGCCTCGTCTATGATCGCGACCTTGACGGGCAGCGTCTCGCCTACCTTTACAAAGCGCTCAACGATGTCCGTGAAGTCAGACACCTTAGCAAACTCCTTGAAGCGCGCGTAGTTGTAACTGACGTCGCGTAGTTTACGCGAATCTATGTCGTACTCGTAGCGCATAGCTGTAACGGGGTTGTTCTTCTGCATGAAGTGCATGAATAAGTACTTGTCGTCGTTGGAGTAGAACTCCTCACTATAGTAGCCTGTAAACTTCATGTCCATAGACTCTGAGAAGTTACGATAGTCAACCTTACTAATCATGTCGTGCTTAGTGTAACCGCCTGCACGGAACGCTATTGAGTGCAGTGTCCTGAAGTAGGGCAAGTCCTCTTCCTTAAGACCACACTGCGACATAGCCCGCTCAACACCCTCGTAAGTGCCCTTGCGTGTGAACGACACGAACGCGATCTCGTTGGGCTCTACCTTAGTGAGTTCGTCGGACAGTATCTGCATCAGGCGCGTGGTCTTACCACAACCAGGCGCCCCGAACACCATGTGTATGTTGTCCATTAGAACTGTTCCTCCTTAGGCTCAAACTTAGCCTCATAACGATCTAAGTGCACTAGGCCTATGTTCTCGACGTCTGTTGACTTGATCGAGTACAAGCGAAGTTGTTTGCCCGACTCAGTACGCAGACGCGTTGGCTCAGCCTTGAAGTCACGAAGTATGCCGTGCACGTCGTTAGGCGCGAAGTAGCGAAAACCCTTAGTCAAGAACATGAAATCGACGAGATCGTTTGTGCGGAAGTAGTACGTGTTCGTATCAGGGTCTAGGTATGCACGCCTGTGCAGTATCTGATCGCGGGTCTGGGCCATCGCGCGCTCAGTTAAGAACTCAAGCATGATCGACTTGAACATGCCTATAGGCGAGGTGTCGTCCTCCTTGTCTACTAGCACAACCTGCATGTCAGCTAGTGCTTGGTTTATGAGCTTATACCACTCACTCTGCTTCATCTTGATGGGCAGTGTCTTTAACTCACGAAAACATAGGCGTAAGAACGCGTCTTGCCCTATGATGTCAGCCTCATTCTTGAAACGCAACAGTTTCCATGAGTCTTCGCCTGGTACCTTTACTTCCCACTCGTAGTAAGGTTCGTAGGCCTTGACCTGCGTAAGCTTGCCATACTCAAGTTCAGAGAAGTAACCACCCTCCTTGCCTACGCCAAACTCGCGCTTCTTGCACAAAGCCTTGCGACAGAAGTCTACGCAAGGCGCCTCGTTGCACTTGTACGCGTAGTCCTTCTTACGGAGTGAGCCTATGATAGTATTCTCAAGTTCTGCTTTACTTATTGGATCGGCCATATCCTCGTTGATACCAAACAACTTCTGCTCCCAGAACTCTGGATCAGCCTTCTTGAGGTACACACCGAACGAGAATAGATAGGTGTTCCTACCTCCACCCTTCTCGACGTTGTTAAGTATCTGTATCGTCTGTAAGCAAGGCGGCCCGTCAGCGTGAGATAGTTCACTTAGGAATGTGCGCACTTCAGATAGAGTCCTGCGCTTAGTCTTTATGTGCGTAAGGGCGTCGTCGAAATTAAGCGCCTTACCACGTGATAGGACATGCTGGCGTGTATTGGCGACATCGTAATAAGGTAGATTTATCCAGGAACCTGCACTCCCAGGTGCAAGTTTAGTTTGCTTAGGGAATACCTCAATGATACGATTTAACTTAGTCTTGATGTATATATCAAGACTAAGTATCGTGACCATGCGCTCAAGTACCTCTATGATGGACTTCGCGCTTACTGCTTGCTTGAGGAACAAGTAGATGTGTAGGCCACCAGACTTAGAACGAAACGGTACTAGTGGGAAGTCGTGCTGCTCGATAGCGCGAATGTAAGGCGTCAAGTCAGCGTCATAGACGTCTATATCTATTACGCCAAACTTGCAGTCGCCGTCACCATTAATAGGTATAATACCAAGACCTGTCTGGCCTAGTAGGTGTGCTTTATACTCTTCTGCTGTTACAAGTCTGTTTGTTATAGTTGTATTCTTGCCCTCCTCCTTCCCACTGTCTGTAAACTTATAGTGATGTACGCCGTAGTTTTGAGCGTTGCCCGAGAATATATCAATAAACTCAGCGAGTTGCAAGGAGGGTATTGTCTTGTCCATTACTGCTTCCCGATCAACCTAGTCTTACACCACTCTTGGAATGGCGTACTTAAGTAAGGCTTACATGTGCTAGATTTACGCGTAACTTCTTCAAAAAAGCACAAATGCGAAAACCACGTATTTACGTCGCGTGCAGTAAGCGCGGGCACGTCGACAGGCGTATCTAAGTTGTATAGGCTGTGACCAAACACGTCTATGTCGCGCTCGTATAGGTGCATACTAACAGCATGATGATAGTACGGACCTATCTGTAGGTTAGGATAGCATTCTTCACGCAGATAGACTAGTGCAATCTCCTGCACGAGTGTGAAGAAGAACATGTCATAGGGCAACCCAAGCCATATGTCGTTAGAGCGCATGAACGCGTGACATGACAACTTGCTATCACGTATGACGAGTTGCAAGAACATCGTGCATGGGTTGTCATTAGACTCGTGCGAGTCGTTGACGTGATAGATTGGTAGCACGGCTTTGCGCGTGAACATGTCCTGCTCAAGCGTGCCTAAAGCGTACTGCAATGCTCTAGCACCGTGTGCGTTCTCGTCTATGAATAAGCGCTTTCCATACGCCGAGTTTACGACTTTACCATCGTCACTGATGCGCGACCAGAACTTAGAATAGTGTTCGATCATTGCTAGGTCATTACGGCCAGTGATGAAGAAGCAAAACTCGCCTACTGCATAGCGTAGTGCTATGGGCTCCATGCGCTGACTTATGAAGTGCTCACTTGGGTCGTCGACTATGAGCGTCACGTCAAGTAACTCGCGCGTAGTCAGACCCCGCGCTTGTACCTGTGGTGCCGTCAACAACTCTATGCCTACACGACTGTACACTTCAGTGGGCGTCTTTCCCCTAAACTCCATAGAGTCCTCCAGAGTAATGATAGGGGCTCAGGCACAACACCCGAGCCCCCTGTTAACTTAGTACTCAGTGGACTCGATGTTCGTCTTGTCCTCCAGGGCGGCATAGTCTACCTTGCGTGAGGGTAGCGCCACGCGCTCCTGCTTCGTGATGGCGTAGACGCGCTCGTCAATGTAGCGAGAGAAGGCGACATCGAATGAGTACCACGTGCCCTTGTCGTTCTCGTTGTACTTCGTGGTGAGCTTCCAGACGAGGTAGTACGGACGGGCCCTGGAACCATCGTCCATGATGTGCGTCGTCATGAGTCTGTTCCACTCACGCGCGAGCTTGATCATGCTCGAGGAGAGCGATAGGACAACGGGACCCTCACTCTCATGTCCCTCGATGAGCAGAAGGTACACGTAGTTCTCCACCAGGTCGTTGCCGTCCTTGGTCTTCCACTTGCCAAAGGTCTTGTCGACTGCAAGGCGTTCGGCGTTCTCGGGCGTGTGGTAGCTGACAAACCCGCCCCTGTTGGGTTTCCACTCGATGAACACGTGCTCGAACTTGAGCACGACGACGGCGAGGTTGGGACCGTAGACCTCCTTCGTAGTCGTGTTGAACACGTCGCCCTCAGCGGCTTCACCGATGAACTCAGGTTTGT
>Ga0079037_100001325_pt1 | contig 12776 bp, 13 predicted proteins | sample Mud3Dept4metaG_FD_71479 | JGI IMG/M metagenome (GOLD analysis project Ga0079037, IMG submission 71479) | Freshwater wetland microbial communities from Ohio, USA, analyzing the effect of biotic and abiotic controls - Mud 3 Core 4 Depth 4 metaG | ecosystem: Environmental > Aquatic > Freshwater >... | reverse complement strand
TCGCCCTCGCCCAGCTCCTTCTGGATCGCCTTCATCTGCTCGCGTAGAAGCATTTCGCGCTGCCGGTCGCCGATCTCGGCCTGGACCTTCGACTTGAGGTCCTCCTGGAGGGAGAGGATGGAGATCTGCTTCTGGACGTGGACGAGGACGCGCCGGAGGCGCTCCTCCACGGAGAGGGTCTCGAGGAGGTGCTGTCGTTCGGCGGCCGGGATGTCGAGATAGCCGGCGACGAGATCGGCGAGGTGGCCCGGGCTGGAGGCCTCCTCGAGGATCTGCTCCACGACCTCGTCGGGGAGGCCGAGCCTCCGCCCCAGCTCGGCGGCGCGCTCGCGCGCTTCCCGGTGAAGGGCGACGAAGACGGGGGCTTCCGGGTCGAGGGGCGGCATCTCCGCCGCCTCGACGACGACCGCCTCGAGCATCGCCCCGCGCTCGACGATCCGCATCGCGATGCCGCGCTTCTTTCCCTGGATCAGGAGGCGGGCTCCTCCGAGTCCCCTCTGGAGCTGCGCGATGCTGGCCACGGTGCCGATCGTGTAGAGCCCCTCGGGCGTCACCTTTTCAAGGTCCTCCCGCTGGGCCACGGCGAAGACGAGGCGCTCGGGCGTCTTCATCGCCGCATCGAGCGCCCGGAGCGTGCCGTGGCGGCCGGCGGAGATCGGGAAGCTGACGCCCGGGAAGAGAACGGCGTTCCTGAGGGGGAGGACGGGAAGGGTGACGGTCTCGGTCATCGAATGAACCTACGCTCGCGGAACATATTAGGTTTTCGAGATCAATTCAACATCTTAGTCGTTTGGGCTTAGATTTTAGTCCAAATCATTGACGGGAAAGAAAAACGGCGGTGCGTCTTTCGACGCACCGCCGGAGAATCCAGGCGATTCCGTGAGAGAGGAATTTAGTCGGACCCGAGGTCGTCCGCCTTGATGGCCTGTGAGGCGACGTCCTCGAGCATCTTCGTCGTGACCGACTTCGGGCGCTCGATGGCGTAGCCGAGGGCGCGGTCCCACGTGATGTTCGCGAGGACGCCGAGGGCGCGGCCGACCCCGAAGAGGACGGTGTAGAAGTCCCACTCCGTCAGGCCGTAGTACCACTGGATGACTCCGGACTGCGCGTCGACGTTCGGCCACGGGTTCTTCGTCTTGCCGTGCTTGGTCAGGACGTCCGGGGCGACCTTGAAGATCGTGTCGATCAGCTTGAAGAGCGGGTAGTCCGGGAGGTTCTTGACGCAGAACTCGCGCTGCGCGACGTAGCGCGGGTCGGTCTTCCGGAGGACGGCGTGGCCGTAGCCGGGGACGACCTGGCCGGCGTTCAGCGTGTCCCAGAGCGCCTTCTCGACGAGCTCCGCTGTCGGCTCGACGCCGCCGAGCTTCTTCTGGAAGTTCATCATCCAGCGGAGCACTTCCTGGTTCGCCAGCCCGTGGAGCGGGCCCGCGAGGCCGTTGATGCCGGCCGAGAGGGAGTAGTAGGCGTCGGACAGCGCGGACGCCACGAGGTGCGTCGTGTGGGCCGAGACGTTCCCCGACTCGTGGTCCGAGTGAAGGATGAAGTACATCCGGGCCACGTCGTCGTAGGGCTTGCCGAAGCCCATCATCTGGGCGAAGTCGCCGCCGAGGTCGAGCGCCGGGTTGGACGGGATGTGGGTGTCGGCCTTGAACTTCATCCGGTAGATGTAGGCGGCGATGCCCGGGAGCTTGGCGAGGAGGTTCGTGGAGTCCTCGTACATCGGGTCCCAGTACTCGTCCTTCTTCATCCCCTCGTTGTAGCGCTTGACGAAGACCGACTCGCGCTGCATCGCGGTGATGGCGGCCGAGAACATCGCCATCGGGTGGGAGTCGCGGGGCATCGCGCGGAGCACCTCGAGGACGTAATGGGGAACGGCGCGGCGCGACTTGAAGTCCTCCACGACCTCGAGCGTCTGCTCCATCGTGGGGACCTCTCCCGTCAGGAGGAAGTACCAGTGCGCTTCCACGAAGGGGTAGTCGCAGCCCGGGACCTTCGGCAGGGCGGCGAGGGTCTCCGGGATGGTCTTGCCGCGGAATCGGATCCCCTCGAACGGGTCGAGGTAGGAGATGTCCGTGACGAGGCAGCGGACGCCGCGCGCGCCGCCGATGGCCTGCGCCATCGTCACCTCGCCGATTTTCACGTTGGCGAAGTCCTTCAGGAGCTTCTGCGTCCGGGGACGGTGCTCCGCGATCTTCTGCGCCAGGACCTTCTTCAGCTGGGTCCCGGTCTTCTTTTCGACGAGGGTGGCCATGCACGTCCTCCTTCTGGCACAAATACCGGCCGCCTCAGGCGGCCGGACGTTTTCCGGAAGGGGAGCATGGTGGCCCCGGGATCACCGGGTAAATGATGAGGATGCGCTACGAAACGGGCCTCCGGGCGCCCCGGAGCGTCCCGGCGCCCGTACGGAAGGCCGGACGCGCTTCTTCCCGGTCGATCGCCGCCTCCGTGGCGGCCTGGGCCGTGTCGCAGGCCATCCCGAGTTCGATGAGGACCCGGCACTCCTCGGTCCCGCAGACGGGGCATGCGGTGCAGGTGTGGTGGCCGTCGACGCCCGCTGGCGTCCGGAGCATCTCCGTCCATCTTGCGGCGTTTTCTCTCATCGGACCTCCCCGCCCTGGTCGGGCTCGATGGGCATTTACGCCCTGCGTAAGAATAACGCGCCGCACGCGGGGTTCCTTGTGATGCGTTCGTCCCATTGACCTGGCGTCGGGAGCGGCAGTCGTCGACTTGCGGCGGATCTCGTCCGTCACTTCGCCTGAGCGGCGGGCTCGCTCGACAGGCTCCGCAGGCTGAACCCCCCCGCGAGGAGGAAACCGAGGCCCAGAAGCGTGATCGGGACGAACGAGACGGCGTGGGAGACGAGGGCGAATGCGGCGGCGGTGTTCGTCGGGACGGCGTAGAAGCCGGCCAGGGCGTAGGCGGTGGCGGCATGGTAACCCCCGACCCCCCCGGGGGTCGGGATCGCGAGGCCCATGACCGCCCACGTCAGGACGAAGAAGGTGACCGGGAAGGGGAAGGAGAGGTCGAAGGCCCTGAGCGTCGCCCAGATCTGGAAACAGATGACGAGCCAGAGGAGCGCGGACTGCGCCGCGACGAGGGCCGCGTCGCGCGGGTTCCGGAGGGCCGCGATCCCGTCGAGAAGGTGTTCGAGGACCTCCGCGAGGCGGCGGGAGATCCTCTCGGGGAAGAGCCGGAGGACGGGGGCCGAGAGGCGCCGGGCGAGATCGGGGCGGAGAGCGAAGACGGTCAGGATGCCGACGGTGACGAGGGTCCCTCCTCCGAGGACGAACGCGGACCGCCGGAGGAGCGCGAAGCGGCTCGCCTCCTCTCCGGCGAGCATCGCCGGCGCCCAGCCGAGCGCGTAGACGACGAAGAGCGCCACCGTGGAGAGGAGGTCGATCAGCCGCTCGAGGGCGACCGAGAGAAGGCAGGGAGTGAAGGGAAGGGAGCCCATCCGGGAGAGGGCGACGGGCCGGACGATCTCTCCGGCCCGCGCGGGAAGAAGGGTCGACGCCGCGAAGCCGATCGCGATCGAGGCGTTCAGGTGGAGCGGGCTGGCCTTCTGCCCCTTCAGAAGGCGCCCCCACCGCCAGGCGCGGATCGGGGGCGTCCCGATCAGCCCGGCGGCCGTCGCCACGACGAGCCATCCCACCTTCGCCGTCCGGATCGCCTCTCCGACCGCCCGGAAATCGAGATTCCTGACGAAGAGCGCGAGGAGAAGGACGGCGAGTCCGATCGACACGCCGAACCGGAGCAGGCGCGAGCGGGAGATCACGGCGCGGATGGTAGCCCAGCCGCCGCTGCGCTACGCTCGGTACCGTGCGGCGCGTCCCGGTTTTTTTCGATCCGGAGGTCCTCCGGCACGACACGGGTCCCTACCACCCCGAGACGGCGCAGCGGCTCGAGGCGGCGGTCGCGGCGCTCCGGAGGTCGGGCGCCGTCTTCGGAAGCCCGCCGACGCCGGAGCGGACGCTCGCCGCGCTGGCGAGGGTTCATGACGAGGGGTACGTCCGCCGGTTCGGCGAGGCCTGCCGGACCGCGCCGGAAGGGGCGGAGGGGGCGTTCTCGCTCTTCGACTCGCCCGACAATCCGATCTCGCGCTCGAGCTTCGACGCGGCCTTCCGCGCGGCGGCGCTCGCGCTGGCGGCTGCGGACACCGTCGTGTCCGGAAAGGCGGAGGGTGTCTTCGTGGCCGCGCGGCCTCCCGGCCACCACGCGCTCGCGGACGCGGCGATGGGCTTCTGCTTCTTCAACACGGCGGCGGTCGTCGCCCGCGACCTGATCGCCACGCACGGCCTCTCGAGGGTTCTCATCGCGGACTTCGACGTCCACCACGGGAACGGGACGCAGCACCTCTTCTGGGAGGACGGGCGGGTGGCCTACGTCTCGGTCCACCGTTTTCCGTTCTACCCGGGGACCGGAGCGGCCGACGAGGTCGGGTCCGGTCGGGGAAGGGGGACGACGGTGAACGTCCCGCTTCCGGCGGGAACGGGCGACGCGGCGTACGCCGGGGGTTTCGAGGCGGCGCTGGAGCGGCTCGCGGAGAGGTTCCGCCCCGAGTTCGTCCTCGTCAGCGCGGGGTTCGACGCGCACGTGAGGGATCCCCTCGGCGGGATGCGCGTGACGACCGAGGGCTTCTCGTGGATGAGCCGCGCCCTGCAGGAAGTGGCCGACTCCTGTGCGCACGGACGCCTCGTTTCCCTGCTCGAGGGGGGCTACGACTCGGAGGCCCTTTCCGACTCGGTGGTTCAGCATCACCGCGTCCTTCTCTCGGAGGGGGGCTTCCGTTGAGGTCGCCCGTGGTCTAACGCGAGGTTTGACAGTCCTTTGGCGCATTCGATAGACTACCTTCGCTGAAATCTGTCCTTTTCCATATAGGCGATCCGCGGTCCACGGGGGTGTCCCGGACGTCTCGGCCCTGCGGAGGAGACTGACGATGCGAAAAGCCCTCCTCTCCACCTTTCTTGGCGCGGCGCTGGCCCTCGCGGTCGCGTCGCCGGCGAATGCGGAGCGTCGGCCGGAGCGCCTCAGCGCCGTTTCGCTCGCGCCGGCGATCTCACAGACGACGCTGGCGGAGGTGGCCTGCTCCACCGAGGCCTGCCCGGGCGCCTTCGTCGGAATGATCGAGCTCCCGGTGGAGGGAGCGACCGTCTCCGGCTACGTCCAGATCCGGGGCTTCGCCTTGAACGGCAACGCGGTCTCCAGCCTCGACGTCTACCTCGACGGGACCGACGAGGTGAACCGCGTGACGGCGCCCGGGGGGATCAAGCTCGCGGTGCCCCGGCCGGACGTCATGCAGGCGTTCCCCGGATATGTCGGTACGGCCGGCGGAAAGCCGGGTTTCGAGGCGTCGTTCAAGGCCTCGAACTACGCGAACGGCCCGCATACGATCCACATCCGCGTCACGGACGTCACCGGTTGCTGCTACTTCCTCGCGCCGAGGACGGTCACCATCGACAACGCGCGGAACCAGCCCCCGTTCGGCACGCTGGACTACCCGCTCTCCTTCAGCGGCGGGAGCACGAACGGCGTCCTCGCCGTGGTCGGCTGGGCCCTCGACGACAGCCGCGTGGACCACGTCGACGTCTACGTGGACGGCCGCATCGAGCGGCAGGCCGTCACCGGCGTCGCGCGGCCCGACGTGGCCCAGGCCTATCCCGATGACACGACGGCCATCTCCTCGGGCTTCATCCTGAACGTCGACTCGACGCGCCTCGACAACGGCGTCCACGAGGTCGCCGTGAAGGCCGTGGACGATCAGGGGCAGCAGGGCCTGCTCGGCGTCCGGCGCGTGCAGGTCTTCAACAACGCGGGGAGCCTTCCGCCGTTCGGCGACGTCGAGATGCCCCTGAAGAACTCCACCTGGTTCGGGAACTGCGCCTCGGTCGTCGGACCCCCCGTCGGGCCGTCGGGCGGAGGCGGTGGGCCGATCCTGGACGCGCGCTACCTGATGCGCGTCTCCGGCTGGGCGCTCGACGCCTCCGTGGCGCAGGAGCGGGGGGGGGTCTCGAGCGTCCGGGTCGAGATCGACGGGATCACCGTGCGGGACAGCCGGTTCGACTGCCGGCGCGAGCCGCTCCTGAACTGGGCGCTCGTCGACTGCTATGGCTACTACCGTCCGGACATCGAGATGATGTACCCGGGCTTCCCGCAGGCTCCGAACTCGGGCTTCCAGTTCTTCGTGGACGCCGGGTACCTCCTGACGCAGGGCCCCCTTGAGGAGGGGGCGCACCTCCTGACGGTGAAGGCAGGCGACGTCGGCGGGTCGACGGCTCTCCTCGCTGAGATCCCGGTCGTCATCGAGTGCGCGAACTCCAACACGAACCCGCCTCCGATCGGGGCCGTCGACGACCCGACGAACTACAAGTTCGTCAGCGGCGTCTACACCGTCCTCGGATGGGCGCTCGACCTCGACATCGTGACGAAGGTCCGGGTCCGCGTGGACGGCGTGACGCAGGTCGACGCCGTGACGGGGAACGGCTGGGCGGAATCGGGCCTCGCGAGCCCCGACATCGCGCAGCTCTACCCGAACTACCCGCAGAACAGCACGGCCCGCTTCCGGTTCTACCTCGACACGTCGAAGCTCAGCAACAGCGAGCACGACCTGTCGATCGAGGTCGAAGACGGGCGGGGCGCGAAGCGGTCCGCCGCGACGCGGCGGATCCTCGTGAGCAACCGGACCCTCGTCCGGTAGGAGGCCGGCGGCGAAACCCGAGTACCGCTTTCTCGTCCGTTTCGCCGCCTTCCTTGCCCTCTTCTATCTCGCGGTGGCGGTGCGCCCCGCGAACGACCATGTGATCGTCCCCTTCACCGAGAGGATCGTCGGCGTCTCGACGGCGGTCCTCCGGGCGATCGGCGAGCCAGCCCTTTCCGAGGGGACCCGGATCCGGTCGTCCGGCTTCGCCGTCGACGTGAAGAACGGCTGCAACGGTGTGGAGGCGATGCTCATCCTCGTGGCGGCGATCCTCGCGTTTCCGGCCCCGTGGGGCCGACGGCTCGCAGGGCTGGCGGCCGGGATCGCCGTGATCCAGCTCCTCAACCTCGTGCGCGTGGTGTCGCTCTTCTGGCTCGGCGTCCACCACCGGGAGGTCTTCGAGACCTTCCACACGGCGGTCTGGCAGACTGCCCTGATCCTCGTGGCCGTCGCCGTCTTCATCCTCTGGAGCCGGCGGGCGGGGGGGCGTGCGGCCCGCGCTTAGAGGGGCGGCCGGCTTCCTGGCGGGCCTCCTCCTCTGGCGCGCCGGGTCGCCCCTGTACGGCCGGCTCCTCGCCGACGCGGCCGAGCCCGTCCTCCGGCTCCTCGAGCGGCCGGCCGCGACCCGCCTCTACGCGGAGGAGCGGCGACTCGTCGTCGATCGGGCCGACTTTCCGCCGGCTTCCGACCGGCCGAGCCTTCCCGCCGACGACCTGACGCTCAACGTCATCCTCTTCCTCGCGCTCGCCGCCACGCATCGGCGGCTCCTCCGGGACCGCGGCGTCCTCCTGCTCCTTGCGGCGCTCGGCGTTCTCGGCCTGACGCACGTCGGCGCGGTCGTCGTCGCGGTGAAAGCCCTCTTCGCGACGCAGCTCGGGCCGTGGAGCGCAGCCCACTACGGAACCGTCTCCCGGAACCTCTGGACCGGGGCCGCCCACTTCTACCGGGTCGCGGGCTGCTGGGCGATCGCCTTCGGGCTCTGGTGGGCGCTTCTCGGGGGAGGCGTCAGCGAGGGGGGGCGGCGGCCCGGGCGACCTGGGACGGGCCGCGCAGGGCGGCGAGCTTCTCGGCCTCGGGAAAGAGGGTGAGCGCCTTCCGGAGGACGACGTCCCCGTCGAGGCTCGCCCGGAATCCCGCCTCGCGTCCGTGGACGGCCGTGAGGAGTTCCTCGCGGATGGCGCGGTCGATCAGCTTCGGGTCCTTCTCGGCCCCGTAGAGGGACCGCACGTTTCCGTCCCATCCCAGCTCCGGCTTTCCGTCGAGAAAGCGGAAGAACTCGTCGCGGACGGCGTCCGTGACCTGGAAATCGCGGGGGATGTTCGTCACCTTCGCGTGGTACTGGACCGCGAACTCGAAGAAGAGCCCGCGGGCGTAGAGCGTCGCCGCGAAGCGCGACAGAGGATCCGGCTTGACGAAGACGTCGGGCGTGATACCTCCGCCTCCGTAGACGGTCCGGCCCGCGTCGGTGCGGAAGACCTCGCGGCCGGCCGTCGTCTCGGCCGCGTCTTCGGCGCCCGCCTCGTCTTCCGGCGCGAGGTATTCGAGGACGTCCTTGTAGTCCCGCTGGATGCAGCGCCCCGACGGCGTGTAGTACTTCGCGGTGGTCAGGGCCAGGCCCGCGCCGTCCGAGAGCGTGAAGACGGACTGGACGAGCCCCTTCCCCCAGCTCGTCTGACCCACGATGAGGCCGCGGTCGTGGTCCTGGATCGCACCGGCCACGATCTCCGAGGCCGAGGCCGATCCCTTGTTCAGAAGGACGATGACCGGAACCCGCGACTTGCGGGAACGCCCGGGGGCAAGAAAGGCCTGGTCGGAGCCGGCCGTCCGGCCGCGCGTCGAGACGATCTTCTCCCCCTTCGAGAGGAAGAAGTCCGAGACGCCGATGGCCTGATCGAGCAGGCCGCCCGGGTTCGAGCGGAGGTCGAGGATCAGGCGCTTCATCCCCTGCTTCTCGAGCCTTTCCCAGCTCTCGGCCAGCTCCTGCGACGACGTCTGCGTGAAGTCCTTCAGCCGGATGTAGCCGGTCCCCGGCTCGACGAGGAAGGCGAAGGAGACGGAGTTCGTCGGAATCTCGGCCCGCGTCACCGTCATCTGGAGCGGCTCGGGAAGCCCGGGGCGGACGATCGTGATCCGCACCTTCGTCCCCTTGGGCCCCTTCAGCCGCTTGACGACCGCGTCCACCGGGAGGTCGTCGATCGGCTGCCCTTCGACCTTGTCGATGATGTCGCCGGCGCGGATGCCGAGCCGGTCGGCGGGGGAGCCCTCGACCGGCGTGATGACCGTGATCTTCCCGTTCCGCCTCGAGATGATGATGCCGAGCCCGAAGAACGACCCCTTCTGCTTCTCCTGCATCGCCCCGTATTCCTCGGGCTCGAGGAAGGCCGTGTGCGGGTCGAGGTTCGCCAGCATCCCCTGGATCGACGCGTAGACGAGCTTCGACGGGGCGATGTCGTCCGCGTACCAGGCGCGCGCCGTGGCGAGGAGGTCCGCGTACTCCTTCATCCCGGCGCTCGTCGCCTCGGGAACCGCCGCCAGCTTCGGGCCGATCAGGCCTCCGGCCACCGTCACGGCCGCGAGGAACGCGAGCGCGGCGAGCGGCTTCCTCGAAGCGGGGCTTTTCGGCGTCGTTTCGGTCACGCGGGACACCTCCAAAGGGCCTCAAGCGTAGCATTCCCCCGCGGGCCGGCCGGACGCCTTGACTTCGCCCCCGGCGCAGCCGATTCTCCGGCCGGCGCGGAAGGAGGCGCCGCCCCGATGGGCAACCTCGGGATGCCCGAGCTGATCCTGATCTTCGCGCTCGCGCTGCTCCTGTTCGGGCCGAAAAAGCTCCCGGAGATCGGCAAGCAGATCGGAAAGGCCCTCGGAGAGTTCAAGCGGACCTCGAACGACCTGAAACGGACGATCGAGGACGAGATGGAGCGGGCCACGAAGGAGCCGCCGCCGGCCGAGCCGCCTTCCGGGGCGGCCCCGAAAACCGGGCTGCCGGCGTCCGCGGACGACGGCGGACCGACGAAGCCCTCGTGATCGACCGGCGCGCAGGGGGAGATCCGGAGGAGGAGCTTCCGCGGATGACGTTCCTCGAGCACCTCGAGGACCTCCGGAAGCGCCTCGTCTGGTCGGCCGTCGCCATCGCGGGCGGATTCCTCCTCTGCTGGTGGCGCGCCAAGGAGATCTTCCATTTCCTTTCGGAGCCGGTGCTCGCCGCACTTCCCGCCGGGACGAAGCTCGCGTACACCCAGCTGACCGAGCCCTTCATGCTCTACATCAACGTGGCGCTCATCGCGGGCGTCTTCGTGGCGAGCCCGGTCCTTCTCTGGCAGCTCTGGCTCTTCGTGGCGCCCGGGCTCTACGGTCACGAGAAGAAATGGGTCCTTCCGTTCGTCTTCTTCTCGGTGATCTTCTTCGTGGGCGGCGGCTATTTCGGCTACCGGGTCGCGTTCCCGATGGTCGCGCAGTTCCTCGTCCAGACGGGCGAGGACTTCATGCCGGTGCTGAAGATCGAGGACTACCTCGACATCGTCGCGAAGATCCTCTTCGGGATGGGGATCGTCTTCGAGACTCCCCTCCTCATCTTCTTCCTCTCGCGGATCGGCGTCGTCGACGAGAAGTGGCTCCTCGCGAAGTTCCGCTACGCCGTCCTGATCATCTTCGTCATCGCGGCCGTCATCACGCCGACCCCCGACATCCCGACGCAGTGCGCCTTCGCCCTTCCGATGTGCGCTCTCTACCTGCTCGGCGTCGGGATCGCCTGGGCCTTCAAGAAGAGGGGCCCGAAGAAGACCGAATCCGCCTAGGGACCTCAGCCCTTCCGCTTCTCGCTCCTCGCCCGCTCGACGTAGGCCGCCTCCTCGACCTTGACCCGGATCGTCTCTCCCGCTCCGATGAAGGGGGGGACGAGGAGCGTGAGTCCGTTCTCGAGGCGGGCCTCCTTCCAGACGTTGTCCTGTCCCTGCGTGTGGACCGGCTCGGTCGTCTCCGCGACCCGGACGTCCACGATCTCGGGGAACGTGACGCCGATCGGGCGCCCGTCGCAGAACTCGACGGGAACCGTCATCTCGGGCGTCAGGAAGGCCGCCGCCTTCCCGAGGAGCGCGTTGTCGACCTCCGTCTGCTCGAAGGTCCCGGGATTCATGAACGTCGAGGTGTCGGCGTCCCCGAAGAGGTACTGCAGGGGCTGCTTCTCCAGCTCGACGGCCTCGATCGGCTCTTCGGCGCGGAAGCGCCATTCGCGCTGCGTTCCCGTGCGCACGTTACGGAGCCGGGCGTGAGTGACCCCTCCCATCTTCCCGCCTCCTCCGTGGTAGTCGGCGGAGAGGACTTTCCAGGTCTCGCCCTGGAGCCGGAGGGCGGTCCCGGCCCGGAGCTGGGATCCGACGAGCATCGCGCCTCCTCCCTTCCGTGCCGCCCGGCGGGCGGCGGGCCGCTCCCCGGGAGCCGTTCAGCCGCGGCTGCCGGGGAAGGGGATGACGTCTCCGTCGGCGGGGGCCGGGGGCTCGGTCGAGACCGCGGAAGGCCGGTCGGCCCTCGCGCCCCGGCGCGCCTCGAGGATCAGATCGCACATCTCGCGGACGGCCCCGCTTCCTCCCGGCCGGGAGAGGCGAAGGGCCGCCGCGTCGCGGACGATCGATACGGCGTCGGCGGGACAGGCGGCCACGCCGGCGCGCCGGAGCATGCCGAGGTCGGGGAGGTCGTCGCCGATGACGGCGATCTCCCACGCCTGGAGCTCCCAGAGTCCGATCAGCCGGTCGAAGGCGGCGGCCTTGTCGCGCTCCCCCTGCAGGACGTACCCCTCGGGGAGCTTCAGGTCGCGGCAGCGGGCGAGGACGACCTTCGAGGTCCGGCTCGAGACGATCCCGATCTTGTAGCCGAGGTCCCTGAGGAGGACGAGGCCGAGGCCGTCCTTCACGTCGAACGTCTTCCACTCGCGTCCCTCCTCGTCGAACGTCATGGAGCCGTCCGTGAGGACGCCGTCCACGTCGAGGATCAGCCCTCGGATCCGGGCGAGCTTCGTCCGGAGGTCTTCCGGGACGATGGGGGCGGTGGGCATTCGGGGGCGATTATGCCCCTCAGATCGACTCGACGCCCCAGAGGTCGTGCAGGTGGAGGATGCCGGCCGGGCGGCCCTCGCCGTCCAGCACGAAGAACGACGTGATCTTCCGTTCTTCCATTCCGAGGAGCGCCTCCGTGGCGAAGGCGCCCGTCGCGATGGTCTTCGGGGCGCGGCTCATCGCGTCGCCGGCCGTGAGGTCCATGGCGCTCGAGCCGTGCCGCTCGAGGAGGCGGCGCAGGTCCCCGTCCGAGATCACGCCGGCGAGGCGTCCGCTGCCGTCCACGACTCCGGTGATCCCGAACCGCTTCTTCGACATCTCGTAGACGACGTCCTTCATCGCCGCGGTGGCGGGGACCGTCGGGACGGCGTCCCCGGTGTGCATCAGGTCCGCAACCCTGAGGAAGCGCTTCCCGAGCTTCCCGCCCGGGTGCAGGGCGGCGAAGTCCTCCGGCTGGAATCCCTTCTCGACCGAGAGCGCCATCGCGAGGGCGTCTCCCATCGCCATCTGCGCCGTCGTCGACGCCGTCGGCGCGAGGTTCAGTGGGCACGCCTCCTCGCGGATCCGGCTGGTGACGACGAGGTCGGCGTTCCGGCCGAGGGCCGAGGCCGGGTTCCCCGTCAGCGCGATGAGCGTCGCTCCGCGGCGCTTGACGTGCGGCGCAAGGGCGACAATCTCCTCCGTCTCGCCGGAGTAGGAAAGGGCGAGCACGACGTCGCCCTTCAGGATCATCCCGAGGTCTCCGTGGATCGCCTCCGTCGGGTGGAGGAAGAAGGCCGCCGTACCGGTGGAAGCGAGCGTGGCGGCGATCTTCTGGCCGACGATGCCGCTCTTTCCGATCCCCGTGACGACGACCCGGCCCAGCGTTCCCTTGATCGCGGCGACGGCGGCGTCGAAGCCCTCGTCGAGGTCGTCGAGCAGCGAGCGGACCGCCGCGGCCTCGATCTCGATCACGCGTCGCGCCTCGCGCCGGGCGGGGGTCGTCACGCCCCGATCTTACGGGATGCCTACCGCGGCTTCGGCAGGAGCTGCCT
>Ga0079037_100001323_pt1 | contig 12780 bp, 12 predicted proteins | sample Mud3Dept4metaG_FD_71479 | JGI IMG/M metagenome (GOLD analysis project Ga0079037, IMG submission 71479) | Freshwater wetland microbial communities from Ohio, USA, analyzing the effect of biotic and abiotic controls - Mud 3 Core 4 Depth 4 metaG | ecosystem: Environmental > Aquatic > Freshwater >... | reverse complement strand
CTTAAAGAAAGGTTTATACAGTGACTTTCCGGGAGAAATACGATAAACTTCGAACAGGAATAATTTCTGGTATTTTATTACCAGTTATTACAGCATTTATAATTTTCCTTTTCTCAAAGGGAAATCCGGATCTTCCCGCCTGGTTGAGCAAAATTGCACGAGCAGGAATAGAGTCACATATTATAACATTATGTGTATTTCCAAATATCCTGATTTTTTTGTTGTTCAACCAGTTTGATATGTTACGTGCTTCACGAGGGGTTCTCGGTGTTACCATTTTCTGGGCAGTAATTGTTTTCGGTGTTTATTTTCTTCTATGAAGTATTTTATTGTTGCAGGTGAACAGTCGGGTGATCTTCATGGTTCAAACCTTGTGAAGGAACTTCTCCTCTATGATAAAGAGGCAGAAATATTATGCTGGGGAGGCGATCTGATGAAAGCAGCTGGCGCAAAATTGCTAATGCATTACAAGAAAACTGCTATCATGGGTTTGACAGCTATCCTCAAAAACCTGGGAACCTTAATTCGCAATATAAATCTATGCAGGCAGCAAATCATTGATTACAAGCCAGATGTTGTTATTCTGATTGATTTTCCGGGATTTAATCTGCATATAGCAAAATATGCGAAAAGAGAAGGATTCAGAGTTTTCTATTACATCTCTCCAAAATTCTGGGCCTGGAATGAAAACAGGGTAAAAAAAGTCAAAAAGTACATCGACAGGATGTTTATCATTTTTCCGTTTGAAACTGAGTTTTACCAAAAGCACAATATATCAGTTGAATACCATGGCAATCCGCTTATCGATGAAGTCGGAAGAAGATTAAATTCATTACCTGCCAGACATGAGATTTTAAAGATGCTTCAGCTTGACGATAAACCTGTAATTGGACTGCTTGCAGGAAGCCGCAGGCACGAAGTCGAATCAATCCTGCCACAGATGATTAAAGTTGTCAGAGATTATCCTGAGTACCAGTTCGTTATTACCGGCGTAAGAAATCTGCCTGATGAGCTCTATCTTAAAATCGTTGGTAATGAACCTGTTAAACTGGTTATGGACAAAACTTATGAAATACTTAAAGTGTCTGATGCAGCCGTTGTTGCCTCCGGAACAGCCACACTTGAAACAGCACTTTTCAATGTACCCCAGGTAGTGTGTTATAAGGGAGATTTTTTTTCTATGTTGTTAGCATGGCTTGTTATAAGAGTGAAATATATCTCACTGGTAAACCTTATTATGAATGAGGAAGTTGTGAAAGAACTGCTTGGATATGCTGTCAATAGAAAAAATTTGTTGACGGAGCTTAGTTCAATACTTCCCGGCGGAGGGAGAAGAGAAAAAATACTCAGCGATTATAAGATAATAAGAGAAAAATTAGGTCCCTCAGGAGCTTCAGGAAGAATTGCGCGGGAAATGATAGAAGAATTGAAGAGAAGGGAAGCAGACACTACCAGAAAATGAACAATCCGGATATTGCTTTATTAACCACGGAGGCACACGGAGTTACACGGAGTAATTCACGGAGTAATTCACGGAATCATTCACGGAGTTTTATGCGGTATATTCTTAACAGTGTAACTCCGTGTTTACCCCGTGCAAATCTCTGGTTAAGTAAGCTTTGCGATCATAAAGTCTTTAACTTCCTGTTATTGTTCTGTCTTTCGTTTTTCTCTAATTGCTGTTTCTTATCAGGGCAGGTAAAAGTGCGTATATATGCAAATCAAACTCCTGAATCAGTACTCTTTTCTGTTACAGGGGGAAAATACCAAATAGACTCATTTAACGGTAAAAATGAGATCATTAAAGAAGGAGAAATGGCAATTATCTCAAAATATAATGGGAAACTGGTTGTCAAGATCATAAGCAAAACCGGTTTTATTTGTGATTCTGTAATATTTTTAGGACTCACAGGCAATGATTCCTTTGCTCTACGGACTAATGGTCAGGCTCCCGTCAGGCAATTCTATAATGGTGATCTTAAATGTTTTCCCGACCTGGGTACTCTTGTATTTGTAAATATTTCTGACATTGAGTCGTACATTGCAGGTGTTGTAAAAACTGAAGGAGGATCGGGAAAAAATATTGAGTACCTGAAAACACAGGCTATTATTGCAAGAACATATATGTACAAATATTTTAATAAACACGCCTCCGATTTTTACAATCTTTGCGATAATACACATTGTCAGGCTTTTAATGGAATTACAAAAGATACTTTAATTACCAGGGCAACTTATTCAACAAGCGGACAGGTGATTCTCGCACCTGACAGCACGCTGATAATATCTGCATTTCATTCAAATTGCGGAGGTGAGACATCTCCTTCAGAGAATGTCTGGCTCACTGAGCAAATCTACCTAAAGAGAGTCATCGATCCCTATTGCATAAAATCAAGGAATGCCATATGGCAAAAGAAACTCAGCATAAATGACTGGACTGCATACCTGAAAAAAATGGGATATAATGGAAGCTACGGAGATTCATCATTGTTAAATTTTTCACAGAGATCAAGATCAAATAACTACAGGGTTGGTAATTTTTCCTTACCGCTCAGTCAGATAAGAATGGATCTCAACCTTCGATCAACATTTTTTTCTGTAACAGTAGCGGGCGATTCAGTTGTTTTTGACGGAAGAGGTTATGGTCATGGCGTTGGTCTTTGTCAGGAAGGAGCAATGGAAATGGCAGATAAAGGATATGATTTTAAGAAGATTATAGGTTTTTATTATCCGGGCGTGATCATCTCTGATATAAAAAATGCATTGACGAAATAAACATGTGCACCAGTGTAAGGTGAGAGATGAGTAAATATGACCATTAGCCAGGTTCCAAATCCAACCTAATTTGATTATTTTTGTCAATTAAGCTTCAATATGTTTGCGATTTTCACAAAAGAAATAAACGGTTTTTTCAGCAGCCTGACTGGGTATATCGTCATCATTGTTTTTTTACTGATAAACAGTCTTTTTATGTGGATTTTCCCAGGGGAATTGAATATTCTCGACAGCAGGTATGCCGGACTTGATACATTATTTTTTCTTTCACCATGGGTGTTCTTATTCCTGGTACCGGCAGTAACTATGAGAATGATAGCAGAAGAAAAACGTCTTGGAACTATTGAACTGATCTTTTCCAAACCGGTAACTGAAAGAGGAATTATATGGGGTAAATATCTCGCTTCAGTTCTGCTTGTACTTCTTTCACTGCTTCCATGTTTTATCTGGTTCCTTTCAGTTTATCTGCTGGGTGAATCTCCAGGAAATCTTGATAAGGGAGAGACATGGGGCGCTTTTATCGGATTATTTTTTCTTGCTGCAGTTTATGTTTCGGCAGGTATTTTTGCTTCATCATTAACAGATAATCAGGTAATAGCATTCATTATTGCAGTTTTAATATGTTTTGTCCTTTTTATGGGATTCGATTCAATTGCATATCTGCCCGGACTTAAAAAACTGGATGAGCTGATCATCCGTCTGGGTATCAATGAACATTACAAATCGATTAGCAGGGGAGTTCTTGATATCAGGGATGCTGCATATTTTGTCGCTGTTACCTTAATCTTCAATGAGTCTACAAGACTTGTTTTGCTGTCACGCAAATGGAAGAAAAACACCTGAGTCATGGCCGGAATCAATAATACCAGAAATATACGACTGAGCAGCTGGCTGAATTTTATCCTGACAATTGCAGGGATCATCATTGTCGCATACATATGCTCGCTTGTCAGAAAAAGGATTGACCTTACTGAAGATAAGAGATACACGCTTTCCCCGCCTACCCTTAAAGTTCTTGACGGCATCAAAAATGATATTTATATACAGGTATATCTCGACGGCGAAATGCCGATCCCTTTGAAACATCTTAAACGATCAGTTCAGGAGATGCTTGATGAATTCAGGATAGCTTCACACCGGCGGATCTTTTATGAGTTTATAAATCCTGCAGCCACTAAAGATCCCCGTCAGAGAGAAGCGCAGTATACAGCTCTCTATAATAAAGGATTAAACCCGGTAAATATTCAGGCTGGTGATGATGAGGGCGGAAAAAGCCAGAAAATGATTTTCCCCGGAATGATCGTTAATTATAACGGGATTGAATTGCCTGTTAACTTTCTGAAGAATAATCAGTCAATCCCTTACGAACAGAATATCCTGCATTCAGTGGAAGGACTTGAATATGAAATGATTCAGACTATTGCAACGGTTAGCGCAGATACTGTCTATAAAGTTGCATTTATTGAAGGGCATGGCGAATTACCGGAGATAGAGGTTGCTGATCTTACTATCAATCTTGCAAAATTCTTTACTGTCGATCGTGGCGTTATCGGCGGTAAATCAGGAGTCCTGGATAATTATGCTGCTGTCATTATTGCGGATCCGGAAAATGAATTCAACGAATCTGACAAACTCGTTATAGATCAGTATATTATGAACGGAGGTAAGGTATTATGGCTTCTTGATGAAGTTGCTGTTAATTCTGACAGCCTTATATCAGGTGAGACTGTAGGATTTTATCACCCCTTAAATATTGAAGATCAGCTATTCCGATATGGCGCAAGAGTAAATCCTGTGATTATTCAGGATATGGAGTGTATTCTTATCAAATTATCAGTGATTACAGGTGCTGAACAAAAACAGATTGTTCCTGCTCCATGGGTCTATTACCCGCTGCTTTTACCAAATCAGAATCATCCGATAACAAGAAATCTCAATAAAGTCAAAGGCGAATTTGTAAATACTATGGACACAGTCGGCCTTGATCCGGCAGTCAGGAAAACAGTTCTGCTGACCACTTCTGATTATTCGCGAACTCTTTCTCCTCCATTATTGATAAGACTTAAGGAAGCAGAATCAACTCCCAGGGAAGCAGATTTCAATAAATCCCGTCTTCCTGTGGCTGTATTACTGGAAGGAATTTTTACTTCAGCATTTAAAAACAGAATGACGGGTAATCTCCTTGACGACAGCAATCTTAAAGTAAAAACAGAAAGCAGTAAAACAAAGATGATTGTAATAGCTGACGGAGATATCATCAGAAATGAAGTGCACAGGGCAGGAACCTCTGAAACACCATATCCTTTAGGCCAGGACCAGTATACAGGACAGATATTCGGCAACAGGGATTTTCTTTTAAACTGTATGAATTATCTGGTTGATGATAATGGTATAATGGAATTGAGGTCGAGGGAGATGAAATTAAGACTACTTGACAAATCCAGAATAAAAAATGAAAGAATTACCTGGCAGCTCATTAATGTTGCAGGTCCTGTAATATTTGTCATTATTGCCGGTTTTATTTACTGGTTCTTCAGAAGGAGAATCTACACAAAATATTAATAATGAATAAATTATATAAAAGAAGTATTTTATTGTCGTTTATTCTGATTCTGCTTTTGGTCTTGGTAATGCTTTTCAGGAGAGGATGTTTATTCGGGGATAGAAAGGATTCTTTTGCTTCGGTACCAAAAAATGAAATAACCAGGATAGAGCTTTCTCTGAAAGGAGAGAAAGTATTTCTTGTAAATGAAGGTAATGGCTGGATGGTTAACGGAAAATTCGAAGCAAGGAAGAGCGGTGTTATATTTATTTTAGGAATTCTGAAGGAAATGAAGATCAAATCACCAGTGTCACCAGAACTTTTTAATAATGAGATAACTTTGAAAGGAATTAATCCGGTCAGAGTGAGAGTATATGAAAAAAAAAGACTTCTGAAGTCATTTCTGGTTTTCAGGACAAGATCAAATAAATATGGCAACATTATGAAGTTGAAAGAAAGTACCAATCCCTTTATCGTACATGTGCCAGGATATGAGGGAGATATTGGATCGGAATTCGTTGCCAATGAACTTTTCTGGATGCCTTATACAGTTTTTAATGTCAGACCCTCAGAGATATCTTCTGTCACTCTCGAAAATATTGCTGATCCGGCATCTTCCTTCACAATTACCAATACCGGGGATAAATACCGGTTATCAGATCCAAAAACCGGTCTTACAGGCTGGGATTCCTCAAGAGTAGCACGTTATATTTCCTATTTTACATGGGTACCTTTTGAAAACTGGGTATTTGATATTTCTGCAGAGGAAAAAAAGAGGATTGAATCACAAAATCCGATATTCAGAATTACTGTAAAGAAAACCGACGGAAGTCAGATAAACCTTACTCTGTGGGAGAAATATGATACAGACAAGAAGAATAGCGACAGGCTTTGGGCAAAGATGGAAGGCAAGGACGAATTGTTCGTGATTAGGTATTTTGATGTAGATCCTTTGCTTAAGAAGAAGATCTATTTCTTCCCGGAATAAATTTTATTTGAAGGAATATATTTTTTTTGTAATATTGATAATTGTGAATTAATTGAAAATATTGCCTCAATTCCTTCATTTTGAATTAAATAGATAAATTTAGAATCAGATAAAACAACTTAAACCGAAATCATTATGAAATTTGTAGTGTCCAGCACTGAACTTCTTGGTCATCTTCAGGCTATAAGCAGGGTAATAAGTTCAAAAAATACACTTCCGATCCTTGATAATTTTCTGTTCAACCTGTCAGGAAATGATCTTGAAATAACTGCTTCAGACCTTGAATCGACATTGATAACCAGAATGAAACTTGAAAATACCCAGGGTGACGGAATGATTGCCCTTCCTGCAAGGATTCTGCTTGACACCCTGAAGGAATTTTCGGCACAGCCTCTGACCTTTGATATTAATCCTGATACTCTGGCAGTTGTTATCAGTTCAGAAAATGGTAAGTTCAATGTTATGGGACAGAACGGAATTGATTTTCCGGCTTTACCTGCAATTAAAAAAGACAAGAAGTTCAAATTCACGATCAATGCAGATCTGATGCTGGCCGGAATAGTCAAAACTCTATTCGCTACAGCTGATGATGAGCTTCGTCCGGTGATGGGAGGGATATTCATTGAAGCTTCAACCGATAAAATTACATTCGTAGCTTCAGATGCTCATAAACTGGTCAGATATCAGCGAACTGATGCTCATGCAGATGATAATGCATCATTCATTCTTCCAAAAAAGCCTGCTTCGCTTCTGAGGAATATCCTGCCAAGAGAGGATGGACCCTTCACTGTTGAATTTGATGACAAAAACGCATTCTTTAATCTGAATGATTATAAAGTTGTCTGCCGTCTGGTTGAAGGTAATTATCCGAATTATAATTCAGTCATACCAAAAAACAATCCAAGAAAAATTACGATCGACAGGGTTGAGTTCTATAACACGCTTAAAAGAGTATCTGTATTCTCCAATCAGGCAAGCAATCTTGTCAAGCTGCATCTTAAGGGAAATCAGGTAATGGTTTCTGCCCAGGATATTGACTTTTCAATTTCTGCATATGAACGGATTAAATGCCAGTACGAAGGTGAAGAGATTGAGATAGGGTTCAAATCAGTTTTCCTTCTTGAGATCCTTGCCAACATTGCCTCACAGGATGTTATGATCGAACTTGCTGATCCGACCCGTGCAGGCCTTTTTCTCCCTGCTGAGACGGAAAACGAATCCGAGGATCTTCTTATGCTACTCATGCCTATGATGATAAATGCCTGATAATTGGAACTTAATCTAAAACGTCCAATAGTCTTTATCGATCTCGAGACAACAGGTATAAATGTTTCGACTGACCGGATAGTTGAAATCTCTGCCCTTAAGATTAGTCCGAACGGAAAAGAGCAATGGATGACCACGCGTGTTAATCCGGAAATGCCAATCCCGCCAAGAGCGACAACAATCCATGGAATTTCTGACAGCGATGTAGCTGAAGCTCCGACATTCAGGGAGATTGCAAAAAACCTGGCTGCTTTTATGGAAGGATGCGATCTTGCAGGATATAATGCAATTAAGTTCGATATCCCGGTGCTGGCAGAAGAGTTCCTGAGAACCAATAATGATTTCAACTTCAGAAAAAGAAAATATGTTGATGCCCAGGTGATCTTTTATAAAAAAGAACAGCGTACCCTGGCTGCCGCCTACCAGTTCTATTGTGGAAAAGAACTTAAAAATGCTCATAGTGCTGAAACTGATACTGCCGCTACCTATGAAGTGCTTAAAGCACAGCTTGATATGTATAAGGATCTTGAAAACGACGTTGACAAGCTTGCCATTTTCAGTTCATTCAATAACAATGTCGATTTTGCGGGTCGAATAATCCTTGACGAAAATGGTGTTGAGATCTTTAATTTCGGAAAGCATAAAGGACGATCTGTCGAAGAAATATTCAGAGAAGAACCGTCATATTATGCCTGGATGATGAACGGCGATTTTCCGCTCGATACAAAGAAAGTTCTTACAGAAATCAAACTCAGAGCTTTCGGAAACAAACAGACCTGAGATGAAGATAATTTGTATAGGGCTCAATTACAGGAAACATGCTTTGGAAATGGGAAGGCCTCTTCCTGAAGAACCTGTTGTTTTTCTGAAACCGGATTCATCGATTCTGAAAAACAACAAGCCATTTTTCCTTCCGGGCTTTTCGAAAATGATCCAGTATGAAACTGAAGTGGTAATTAAAATAAGCAAACTTGGAAAGGGAATATCCCAGAAATTTGCTCACCGCTATTATGATGAGCTTACATTAGGAATTGATATTACAGCCCGCGACATCCAGAACCGGAGTTCCGCAGCAGGCCTGCCATGGGAATTATCGAAGTGCTTTGATGGTTCTGCTCCGGTCGGCAGATTCATTCCGGTAAGTTCGGTTATAGATGTAAAAAATCTTGATTTCAGACTTGAAATAAACGGTAAAATCGTTCAGCAGGGAAATACTTCCGATATGATCTTCAGCATCAATGAAATAATTGCCTATGTTTCAAGATTTTTTACGCTAAAGACAGGTGATCTTCTTTTCACTGGTACCCCTTCAGGTGTAGGGCCGCTTAAAAGAAATGATAACCTGGTTGCTTATCTGGGTGATGAACCTCTTATTGATTTTATGATAAAATAGGATCACATAATAACAGTTTGAAATCCTAAAAATAGATGCTCATTATAAGGAAGGAGCAAACTTAATCTGATAAATATTTTTATAACTTTCCTGAACATTTTTTAAAACCTTAACCAAACTTTTTTATGAAAGAGAGAAACATTGAATCCAGAAGAAGCTTTATTAAGAAATCTGCCGGGGCAGCAGCTCTGCTCTCAATGCCTTCCATTGTTCCTGCCAATGTATTTGGTGCGAACGATAAAGTAACCATTGCTGTAATTGGTATTAATGGGAGGGGGGCTAGCCACATCGAGGGGTATATGGAATTGCCAAATGCGGAAGTGACATGTTTGTGCGATTGTGATCTGAAAGTTCTTGAATCGAGGGCAAAGGAATTCGAAAAAAAATATTCAAAAAAAGTGATCCAACAGCAGGATCTCAGGAGAGTTTTTGAAGATAAATCCATCGACGCTGTAAGTATTGCAACTCCCAACCACTGGCATTCTCTTGCAACTATCTGGGCATGTCAGGCCGGTAAAGATGTCTATGTTGAAAAACCGGGTTCTCATAATATCTGGGAAGGACGTCAGATGGTTGAAGCTGCCAAAAAGTATGACCGTATAGTACAGCATGGAGTTCAGCTTCGAAGTTCAGTAGCTGTCAGGGAAGCCATAAAGCATCTGCGCGACGGACTGATTGGAAGAGTTTATATGGCAAGAGGCCTTGTATTCAGATGGCGGGGTGATATCGGAAGAAAAGGACCGGGAACAGTACCAAAGGGTCTGGATTATGATCTGTGGACCGGCCCAGCTGCAATGCTTCCATACTCAGAGGATTGGGTCCATTACAATTGGCACTGGCAGTGGAACTATGGTAACGGGGATGTGGGCAATCAGGGAGTACATGAAACTGACCTCTGCATGTGGGGTCTTGATGTAGGTCTGCCGGAAGTAATAACCGCTGGCGGTGGTAAGTTCCTCTTCGATGATGTCAAGGAAACACCGGAACTACTGGCAACAACATATTATTACCCGAAAGAGAAAAAAATAATTGAGTTTGAGGTTCGTCCCTGGATTACCAATGCGGAGAATGGTGCATCGGTCGGCAACATATTTTACGGAAGTGAAGGCTATCTAGTTGTTTATAATTACGACAGGTACGAATCGTTCCTTGGCAGAGACAACAAACCAGGTCCATCCCGCAAAGAAGGTGGCAATCATTTTAAGAATTTCATCGATGCAGTCATAGCTCACGACAAGTCAATTCTTAATGCACCTGTTGAGACAGCTCATCTTTCATCAGGACTTGCTCATCTCGGGAATATTGCGTATCGGACAGGACAGACTCTTTATTTTGATCCTGCGACTGAGAAATTCGTAAAAAACAAAAAGGCTGACAAATACCTGACCCGTCCACCACGAAAGCCGTTTGTGGTGCCGGATATAGTACTTTAGCAATTTATTATCAGGAGATTAAAGCGTCATTGTCCCCTGTTTAGATTTTCAATGACGCTTCTAATTTTCACATAATCAGAATGATTTGGTGTGCCGTTTAACAGATCAGATTTGTATTCTTTGTTCTTTATTAGTAACTTTATAAGATATTTTTAATCTGAAAAGATGGGAAATTTTGGTGTTACGGAGATCATACTCATTTTACTTGTGGTTGTGCTTTTATTCGGAGGGCGTAAGATACCTGAGCTTATGAAAGGTATTGGTCAGGGTATGAAGGAATTTAAAAAAGCTTCCAGAGTTGAGGATGAATCCGACAAAATGAAAACTGAGGACAAAAGCGAAACAAAGAAATAGATTTGTCCTTTTCTCGAATATTTAATCTGTAACCATAAATCCTGGTACTCTTCTGTGACGTGTAGCCTGCTCATAACTGTAGGCAATTTCTATAAGTAATGGTTCGCTCCATGCTCTTCCGAAAAATGAGATTCCGATGGGTACGTTATCGATATACCCCATCGGAACAGTAATTGAAGGATAACCTGATATAGCTGCCAGTGAAGAGTTTCCGCCAACATGATGATCTCCATTAAGGAGATCGGTCTTCCACGCCGGTGATCCCGTCGGAGCAATGAGAGCATCCAAATTATTGGTATTCATCATTTTATCGATACCATTATCGCGGGTAGCTTTAAGCATTTTACTGAGAGCATCTTTGTATTCCTGTGAATTAAGATCACCTTTATTTTCAGCTTCAATAAGTATCTTCTGATCAAAATACCTTAATTCTACAGTGTCTTTTTTATTGAATTCGATCAGTTCCTTCAGAGTTTTAACCGGCGCCTTGTCATCAAGCCGCGTAAGGTATTTATTTAATCCGTCCTTAAATTCGTAAAGCATTACCTGGTATGAATGATCTCTGTATTCGCTGCTTCTTGGAGCTTCAACTTCAACAATTACAGCTCCCTTTTCTTTCAGGCATTTAACAGCATGTACCATCAGTGTATCAACTTTGTCTGAATATCCTCCGGAATTTTTAACCAGACCGATCCTTTTGCCTTTAAGCCCTTCAGCTTTGAGGTATCTGGTATAATCTGCAGGGTATCTCCCTGTAGAAGCAAAAGTTTTTGCATCAAGTGAATCCACTCCCGTCATCGCACCCAGACACCGAGCTGCATCTTCAACTGTCCTGGCCATTGGTCCGGGTGTGTCTTGTGTGTATGAGATAGGAATAATCCCTGTGCGGCTCAAAAGTCCTACGGTGGGTTTAATCCCTACAATTCCGTTATTGTTTGAGGGGCAGACTATTGAACCATTGGTTTCGGTTCCGATTGCAACCATGCAAAGATTTGCCGAGACAGCCACTGCTGACCCTGAGCTTGAGCCACAAGGATTACGATCGAGAACGTACGGGTTTTTCGTTTGCCCTCCGACACCGCTCCAGCCGCTTGAAGACATATCGGCCCTGAAGTTTGCCAACTCGCTCAGGTTAGATTTTGCAATTATGACAGCCCCGGCTTCCCTGAGTTTTTTAGCGATATAACTATCGGATTTTGCAAATGAATTAATCAAAGCGGTAGCTCCTGCTGTTGTCGGCATATTATCTTCAGTATCAATATTATCTTTCAGAATAACCGGAACTCCATGCATCGGACCCCTGATCTTCCCGGCTGCCATTTCATTATCAAGCTCTTCTGCAATTTTCAGGGCATCAGGGTTGATTTCTATTATCGAATTAAGCTGCGGTCCATTTATATCTATTTCAATAATTCTATCGAGATAGGCAGAAACTACATCTGTAACAGAATATTTACCTTCCTTATAACCCAGCTGCAATCTGGCAATCGTCATCTCTTCAAGCCAGCTATTGCCTGCCGATTCTTGCTTCTTGTTGCCGGGAGTCTGATTGCATGCATTAAATAGTACAATTCCTGCGACCAGTGCAAAAAGGCATATGAATATATGTTTCTTCATAATAATGGATTTGTTAAAATTTTACTGAAGTGCGAGAGTAAATTTATAAATATTTCTGCGAATCTGAAAAACATCAGCTTTGCAGGAGCTATTCTCAAGTTTATTCCGGATAAAACTTAAGTTTTTTAAAAGAGGACAATCCGGTTCATTCATGAAAAATATTAAATATTATAAATAATAGTTCTGTTGTCAGGGAATAAATAACTTTGATACTTTGTCTATAGTTATAATATCAACCAATAAAATCTTATAAAATGGGAAAACATTTCAGAAATTTTAGAATCACGTTATCAGCTGTGATAACTCTTGCTTTTCTTCTCATGCCGCTGGTTACAGACGGACAGGCAAAGAAAGCTGATTTTTCAGGAACATGGGCTTTAAATGCAGAAAAAAGCAGTTTCAGACAGGGGCA
>Ga0079037_100001322_pt1 | contig 12781 bp, 9 predicted proteins | sample Mud3Dept4metaG_FD_71479 | JGI IMG/M metagenome (GOLD analysis project Ga0079037, IMG submission 71479) | Freshwater wetland microbial communities from Ohio, USA, analyzing the effect of biotic and abiotic controls - Mud 3 Core 4 Depth 4 metaG | ecosystem: Environmental > Aquatic > Freshwater >... | reverse complement strand
GGCTCGTCAACCGTGTTCGTGCTGACGGTCGGCCACGGCGTGGACATGTTCGTGCTCGATCCCGCAGTCGGCGCGTTCATGCGTGTCGAGCGCGGCCTGCGCACGCCGGCGGCGCACAAGAGCTATTCGGTCAACGAAGGCAACCGCCGGACGTTCCCGGACGGCTACCAGAAGTACCTCGACTGGGCGCAGGAGCGCGGTTACTCGTCACGTTACGTGGGTTCGATGGTCGCGGACGTGCACCGCATCCTGCTCAAGGGCGGCGTGTTCCTGTACCCGCCGACGAAGAAGGCGCCGGGCGGCAAGTTGCGCCTGATGTACGAGGCGAACCCGATGGCGATGCTGATCGAGCAGGCCGGCGGCAAGGCGCTGGTCGCGCCCGGCCAGCGCATCCTCGACGTGCAGCCGACCGACATCCACGAGCGCACGCCGGTGATCCTCGGCAGCCGCGACGAGGTGGACCACGTCATCGCACAGCTCGACTGAGGGTACCGCCGTCCGATCGGCGCGACGGACGCGCGTTGAGCCGTTCGCCTGTGAGGGCGACGGGTCACGGGAGCAGCCCGGGAACGCCCGCAGCACCGTCGTCGGCCCGGAGCGCGCCACCGGCACCAGGCAGTAGCCGTCGCGCTGCAACGCATTCACCAACCCCGGCCAGAACTGCGTCGTGTACACGACCAGGAACGCGCGGTTGCGCTCCGTGAACTCGCCGTAACCGGCCACCTCCAGCGGACGGATGTGACGCAGGCCACGCAGCGCAATCTCGTCGTTGTCGAAGCCGCGCACTTCCCGCGCTGTCGCGGCATCCATCGGATAGACGAACCGCCCGGCAGCGAGCTGCGGCGCGTAGTGCACGAACTCCAGGAACTGGTGCGGCGAATCGAACGCCACCGGCAGCGAGGATTGCTGCAGCACGCGCACGAGGTCGGCCGGCACCGGCTCGCTGCCCCGGTACTCGAGCGCGAACCGCGCGTGGTAACCCACCGCGGATATGGCCAGCAGCGCGACGACCCCGGCGACGGCGCGCGGCAACCGTGTCGCGGCACTGGCCAGCAGGTAGCCCGCCAGGATCGCAATGCCCGGCACCATTGCGATCGTGTACTTCGACGTCAACGCACCCGTGGCGAATTCGGCAAGCAGGAGCGCCGACACGGGCGTCAGTGCGAGCACGGCAGCGGCGAGGAGTTCGTGCGACGGGATGGCAGGCCATGCTGTGCGCGGTGTCCGCAGGCATCCGGCCACCGCCAGCGCAAGGGCGGCCGCCAGCGCGACATAGGCCGTCCAGCCGGCGTATTCGAGCATGCCGCGGTAGTAACCCGGCAAGTCCGCGAGCCGGAATTGCGCGGCCCAGAACGTGCCCTGCATCGCGGTCGTCGTGCGAGCGAACCACAGCAGCCCGAGCGTGAGCACGCAGGCCGCGGCAATGGTCGCAACGATGCGCCAGTCGACTCGTTGCCGCCGGTAGCTGCGCCACGCCTCGCCGGCGGCCACTGGCACGAAATTCAGCACCCCGTAGTAGTGCGAATAGGGTCCCAGGCACAGTGCTGCCAGCAGCACTCCGAGCCGCAGCGCCTGCCCGGGGGCATCGACCGCGCGCTGCCACGCAAGCAGTGCCGCCGCCGCCGACCCGAACAGCAGTGCGTATGCGCGCCCCTCGTGTGAGAAGAAGACGGACGCGGTGGCGATGGGCAGCAGGAAGGCCCCGGCCGCCGGCAGGAATGGCGTGCGCCGGCGCACGAACGCGTAGATCGCGAACAGGCCCGCCACGTAGACCACCGCCGAGGGCAGGCGGAACGCCGACGAGGACGGCCCGAATGCCGCTATGCTGGCGTGGCGCAGCAGGTAATCCACCGGCGGATTCGTATCGGCGCCGCCCAGCAACGCGCGAACCGTCGCGACCAGCGACGGTTCGCTGGCCACGTACAGCGTGAACAATTCGTCGTACCATAGCGGCCGCCAGTGCGCCGCGAGCAAGGCAAAGACGAACACCGTGAGCGCGACCGCGATCAGGAACGCCCGGTGCCACTGCACCGAACCCGGGGCTGCAACGACTCGCGGCGTCATGGAACCCACTGAATAGGCGTTGGCCGCGGCATTTGCAAGCCATGAAAGTCGTCGTCATCGTCCCGACCTACAACGAACGCGACAACGTCGAGCCCCTGGTGCTGGCGCTCGAGCAGCAGTTCGCCCGCCTGCAGCACGACATGCAGATTCTCGTCGTGGATGATTCGTCGCCTGACGGCACGGCCGACGTGGTGCGACGGCTGCAGGCGACGCGCCCGCACCTGCACCTGCTGAGCGGCCCGAAAGCCGGGCTCGGCTCGGCTTACATCCGCGGCATGCACCATGCACTCGAGCAGCTCGGTGCGGATGCCGTCTTCGAGATGGACGCGGATTTTTCGCACCGCCCGCAGGACATACCGCGCCTGCTGACCAACCTCGACCACGGCGCCGATTTCGTGATCGGCAGTCGCTACGTGCCGGGTGGTACGATCCCGCGGGAATGGGGCGCACATCGCCGCGCGATGTCGCTGTTCGGCAACATCGTCGCCCGGTACCTCGCGGGCACCTACCGCGTGCGCGACTGCACCGCCGGGTTCCGGGCGATCCGCGGCTCGCTGCTGCAGTCCATCGATCTCGATCACCTGCGCGTGCAGGGATATGCGTTCCAGGTGGCGTTGCTGCACGCCGCGGTGGCCCACGGCGCCAAGGTGGTCGAGGTGCCGGTCGATTTCATCGACCGTAAACACGGCGAATCCAAGCTGGGTTTCCACGATGTCGTGGAATTCGCGGTCAACGCCGCCTGGATCCGCTTCCAGTCGTCGCGCACGTTCCTGAAATTCGCGACGGTAGGCGCGACGGGCGTCGTCGTGAACCTCGGCGTGTTTACATGGCTGCTCGCGACGGGCATGAACAAGTTCCTCGCCTCGCCGATCGCCATCGAGGCTTCGATCGTCTCGAACTTCTTCCTCAACAATTACTGGACCTTCCGGGAACGCAAGACACGCGACCGCACCCGGATCAAGGGACTCAAATTCAACGTGGTTTCGCTGGTGGCACTGGGCATCAGTTACGGAACGTTCGTGCTGTTGTCGGCCTTGTTCCCGCGCACCGCGCCACAGGTACACCAGCTGATCGGCATCCTGCCAGCGACTGCGGTCAACTATTTCCTCAACTCCTACTGGACCTTTCGCCGGGGCGCCGACGCACGGTAGAGGTGCACGGTGAACCTCGTGCACGCCATGGACGCCACTGCCGACCGTCACCGTTGGTGGATTGCCGTTGCACTCTTCGTGGCGGCCTTTTCGATCCTCATGGTGGCAGCGGCGCGCTTCCCGGGAATTCACTACCCCGATGAGGTCATGCAGTCCCTCGAGCAGGCTCACCGGGCGGTGTTCGGCTATGGCCTCGTTCCCTGGGAATTCCGGGACGGCGCGCGCTCCTGGCTGCTGCCGGGACTGCTCGCGGGACCGATGTGGCTGGGCAACGCGCTGGCGCCGCAGACCGAGGCCTACCGGTATCTCGCCCAGTCGCTCGTCGCCGCGCTGTCGGCATCGAGTGTCCTGGTCGGCTACTGGTGGGGCCGGCGGTTCGGCCGCTGGCACGGGGTGCTGGCCGTGGTCGTGCTTTGCACGTGGTTCGAACTCGTCTACTTCGGTTCCCGGGCGCTGGGCGAGGTCGTCGGCAGTGCGTTCCTGTTCGCCGGGGTATTCCTGTGCAGCGGACGCCGGGAACGCGATCGTGCGTTTCTCGCCGGAGTTTTTCTGGGATGCGCCTTCGTGTTCCGCTTTCACCTGGCGCCGGCGATCGTGATCGCTGCACTCTGGCACTGCAGGGCCGATGTACGCAAATGCTGGCTGCCGTTGCTGGCCGGCATGACTTTCCCGTTGATGGCGCTCGGTCTTGCGGACTGGGCGACCTGGTCGGTCCCGTTCCGCTCGATCATCGTCAACTTTGAAGCCAACATCATCGACGGTCGCAGTCAGCTGTACGGCGTCAGCGGTGGCGACTGGTACCTCTGGCAGCTCGCACGCCAATGGCAAGTCGCGGCTCCCGTCGTGCTTCTGCTCGCTGCCTGGGGAGCGCGCCGCGACCCGCTGCCCGTGCTGACGGCGCTGGTCATCGTCCTCGTCCACAGCACGATTGCCCACAAGGAGTACCGCTTCATCTATCCGGCGATTCCGCTGCTGCTCTTTTCGGCGGCGCTCGGATCGGCCGAACTCTGCAGGTGGCTCGCCGCCACGCGAAGTCGTGCCGAGGTGCCCGCAGGTCTCGTTGCCGCGGTGTGCCTGGCGTGGATATCCGCATCGGGTGCTCTGGGCGCGGCGCCGCACATGCGGCCCGAATGGTTGCGCGGTCGTGCGGGACTCGAATTGCTGTCACGCGCGCGCAGCGAAGCGCACTGCGGTGTCGGCCTGCTGGCGGCGTGGTCGTGGACGGGCGGTTATTCGTCGCTGCACAAGGACATACCGATCCACCTGCTCGGCTGGGATCCGCGCACGTGGCATACCGAGGCGTTCGATGCCTGGATCCTGCCTCGGGGATCGAACCAGCCGGCAACATTCGACTACCGGCGCATCCAGTGCGTCGCGCAACACGCGGGCGGGGTCGACGAGCTTTGCCTATGGGTCCGAGCCGGCAACTGCGATCAACGCTCCGCATCGACCGAAGCACAGAGCGTGCTGAACGCCACCGGGCAGTGATCTCCGTCCCTGCCCGTCGCCGCGACAGCCGGACGGCCGCTAGTCGCGGATTTCGGCCTCGACGAGCTTCGCGAGCAGCTCGAGGTACTCGCCACCGAACGCATGGCTCTGCCCGGTCGTGAAGTTGGTGAACGACATTCGAAAGGTGCCGCCGACGCGCGCTTCGATGTGGTGAACCTTGCCGGTGAAGCCATTCGGCGGGAGCCATTTGGCCATCGCGTCGGCATCGAGGAATGCCCGATAGATCCGCTCGGCCGGGGCACGCAGTACTCGGTGGAGTCGGACGGTGTTCGCAGGCACGGCGACCTCCCGTTGGACTCGTGAGTGAGGCCGCACTTTACCGCGATCGGCTACTCCACCGTCACGCTCTTCGCCAGGTTCCGCGGCTGGTCCACGTCCGTGCCCTTGAGGATCGCGCAGTGATAGGCGAGCAACTGCAGCGGCACGGTATACACGGCCGGCGCCTGGAAATAGCTCACGTGCCGGGGCATCTCGATCACGTGCACGCCGTCGGATGGCTCGAAGCCCGACTCCGGGTCGGCGAACACGTACAGCTCGCCGCCGCGCGCTCGCACTTCCTGCAGGTTCGACTTGAGCTTCTCGAGCAGGTCGTTGTTCGGCGCCACCGCGATGACCGGCATGTCCTTGTCCACCAGCGCCAGCGGCCCGTGCTTGAGCTCGCCGGCCGGGTAGGCCTCGGCGTGGATGTACGAGATTTCCTTCAGCTTGAGCGCGCCTTCGAGCGCCAGCGGATACATCGCGCCGCGGCCCAGGAACAGTGCGTGCTGCTTGTCCGCGAAGCGCTGGGCGAGCTCGCGGATGGTGCCGTCGAGCGCCAGTGTGCTCTCGATCAGCGAGGGGATGCCGAGCAGCTTCTGCACGAGCCCGCGCTCGCGCTCGGCATCGGCACTGTGGAACTTGGCGAGCGCGATCACCAGCATGCTGAGCGCGGCGATCTGCGTGGTGAACGCCTTGGTTGAAGCGACGCCGATCTCGGGACCGGCGCGCGTCAGCATTACGAGCTCCGACTCGCGCACCAGCGAGCTCTCGGGCACGTTGCAGATCGCCAGCTGCGAGAGATACCCGGCCTGCCGGGCGAGACGCAGCGCGGCCAGCGTGTCGGCCGTCTCGCCCGACTGCGAGACACTGACGAACAGCGTGTTCTTCGGCACCACCGGGTTGCGGTAGCGGTACTCGCTCGCGATCTCGACCCAGCACGGCAACCGGCAGATCTGCTCGATGAAGTACTTGGCGACCAGGCCCGCGTGGAAGCTCGTGCCGCACGCGACGATGCGCACGGCCTCCGTGCGTGCGAACACGGCCTGTGCCGCGGGGCCGAACGCCGCCTCGAGCAGCTTGCCGCCCGCGACGCGTTCCTCGAGCGTCTGAGCCACGGCACGCGGCTGCTCGTGGATCTCCTTGAGCATGTAGTGCGGAAACTCGCCCTTCTCCGCGGCGTCGGCCGAGAGCTCGCTCTGCATGACCTTGCGCTGGACGGTATTGCCGTCGCGGTCGAGGATGCGCACGCTCTCGCGGCGGATCTCGCCCACGTCGCCCTCCTCGAGGAAGATGAAGCTGCGGGTCACGGGCAGCAGCGCCGCGACGTCGGAGGCGACGAAGTTCTCGTGCTCGCCCAGGCCGATCACCACGGGGCAGCCCTGGCGCGCGATCACGATGCGGTCAGGGTCGGCCTGCGACACCACGGCGAGCGCATAGGCACCCTCGAGTTCGGCCACGGTGGCGCGCACGGCCTTGAACAGGTCGCCCGTGACCTTCAGGTGATGGTGAATGCGGTGCGCGATCACCTCCGTATCGGTCTCGGAGGTGAACTCGTAGCCTTCGCGCTGCGCTTCCGCGCGCAGCTCCTCGTGGTTCTCGATGATGCCGTTGTGGACGATCGCGATGCCGTCCCGGGAGATGTGCGGGTGGGCATTGCGCTCGCTCGGCACGCCGTGCGTGGCCCAGCGGGTGTGCGCGATGCCGACACCGCCATGCGTCGGGTCGGCGGCGAGGGCGTCCTCGAGCTTGCGCACCTTGCCGACCGTGCGCAGCCGCTTGATCGTCCCCGTGCCCGTGAGCACGGCCACGCCGGCGGAGTCGTATCCCCTGTACTCCAGCCGACGCAGGCCCTCGATCAGGACCGGGACGACGTCACGGTCGGCGACGGCTCCAACGATTCCGCACATGCGACATTCCTTGTTGTAGGGGCGGCGAGGCTAGCAGGATTCTCAGTCGGATCAAATACCTAGCGGGCCGTGGGATCGGCCTTGGCCGCCGGGACCGGGGCCAATTGTAGTACGAGCGGGGGTCGGGCCTGCCGCGCTCCCGCTCACAGAATTGAGTGAGTACACTCTCGGGCCAACCGTCGACGGCGTTGCCCGTCCGCGGACTCCCCTTTGCTTCCAGAGCGAGTCCAAGCCGATGCCCCACCCGGTCCCCCGCCTGCGCGCCGTCCTGCCGCTGTTGCTGGCGCCGTTGCTGCTCGCCGGCCTTGCCTCGGCCGCCGAGACGCGCGCCCCGCGCCCCATTACCCACGAGGACGTCTGGCTGATGAAGCGCCCGGGCGCGCTGGCCGCGAGTCCCGATGGCCGGTGGTTCGTGGTGGCGGTGACCGAGCCATCGTACGAGGACGACCAGCGTCGCAGTGACCTCTGGATCGTGCCGAGCGGCGGCGGCGCCGCGCCGAGGCGACTTACCACGGGGCGTGGCTCGGAGGGCGACCCGGTCTTCAGCGCCGACTCGACCCGCCTCGCGTTCTCGGCCAGGCGCGAGGACGATGAATCGGCGCAGATCTACGTGCTCGATCTTGCCGGCGGCGAGGCGCAGCGTGTGACCAGCTGGCCGGGCGGCGCGAAGTCGCCGCGCTTCAGCCCTGATGGTCGCACCCTGCTGTTCGTAGGACACACGCACCCCGGCGCCGTCACCGACGAGGACAACCGTAAGGCGGCCGCAGAGCGCAAGGCACGCAAGTACAACGTCCGAGCGTACGACAGTTTCCCGATTCGCCACTGGGACCGCTGGCTCGACGAGCTGCGCCCGTCGCTGCTGGTGCAGCCGCTCGACGGCGCCTCGCCCGCACGCGACCTGCTGGCCGGCAGCAAGCTGCGCAATGACCGTGGCTTTGGCGGTCGCCTCGGCAACGAGGGCGAAACGATCGAGGCGGCCTGGACGCCCGACGGCAGCGGCGTGGTGTTCGCTGCCGCGACCAATCGTCACGAGGCTGCGCGCGCCGAAGTGAACGTCTCGCTGTGGCACGTCAAGCTGGCCGGCGGCGAGCCGCAGCGGCTCACCGGCGACGGTGGCGACTATTCCTCGCCCGACTTCACGCGCGACGGCAAGGTGCTGCTCGCGAAAGTGCAGCCGGCGTCGGACCAGTGGGTGTACACGGCCTGGCGCCTGGTGCGCTGGTCGTGGCCGTCGCTCGACGGCAGGCAGGTGCTGACGGCCGATTTCGACGAATCGGTAGTCCAGTACCTGCCGGCGCCCGACAACCGCCGCGCGTTCTTTCTCGCCGAGCGCGCCGGGCACGACCAGCTGTTCGAGGTAACGCTGGCCGGCGGCAAGGTCACCGAGCTTGGCAAGCTCGAGGCCGGCACCTACTCGCGCATCGCGGTGGGTGGCACGGCCAGCTCCCCCACGATGGCCGCGATCTGGTCCAGCGCGACCAGCCCGCACGAGCTCGGTCGCGTGGACATCGCCAGCGGCCGCTGGTCGAGACTCTCGACCTTCAATGCCGAGCGTGCCGCTGCCATCGACTGGCAGCCAGCAGAACAGTTCTGGTTCACGTCGAGTCGCGGCAAGCGCATCCACAGCCTGCTGGTGAAGCCGCCGGGCTTCGACCCGAGCAGGAAGTACCCGCTGTTCGTGCTGATTCACGGCGGGCCGCACGGCATGTGGAAGGACGACTTCATCTTCCGCTGGAACTACCACCTGCTAGCGCAGCCGGGCTACGTGGTGCTGCTGACCAACTACAGCGGCTCGACGGGCTTCGGCGAGGAGTTCGCCCGCAGCATCCAGGGCGACCCGCTCGAGGGGCCGGCCAACGAGATCAACGAGGCGGCCGAGGAGGCGATCAAGCGCCATGCGTTCATCGACGGCACGCGGCAGGCGGCGGGCGGGGCCAGCTACGGCGGGCACCTCGTCAACTGGCTGGCCGTGACGACCGACCGGTACCGCGCGCTGGTGAGCCACGCCGGCCTCTTCGACCTGCGCAGCCAGTGGACCACCAGCGACGTGGTGTACAGCCGTGAGCGCAACATCGGCGGACCTGCCTGGGAAGCACTGCCGCTGTGGCGCGACCAGAGCCCGTTCTATCGCTCGGAGAAGCTGCGCACACCGATCCTGCTCACCTACGGCGAGAAGGATTACCGCGTGCCACTCAACAACGCGCTCGAGTTCTGGACCGTGCTGCAGCGGCAGGACGTGCCGAGCCGGCTGGTGGTGTTCCCCGACGAGAACCACTGGGTGCTGAAGGGCGAGAACAGCCGCTACTTCTACGCGGAAGTGCAGGGCTGGCTGGCGAAGTACCTCTGAAGAAATAGGGGACATTCTCCTATTTCGCGATCGCGAAATAGGAGAATGTCCCCTATTTCTTCCCCATTTTTCTTCACAGCCAGTTGCGCCGACGGAACACCAGGAACAGCAGCGCAGACAACGCGAGGCACAGCAGCAGGATTGCGCCGAACGCGTGCGCGACGCGCGCGCCCGGCAGCGCGACGTTCATGCCGTAGAGGCTCGCAATCAGGGTCGGAATCGCGAGCAGGATGGTGACCGAGGTCAGTACCTTCATCACCGAGTTGAGGTTATTCGAAACGATCGACGCGAACGCGTCCATCATCTGGCTCAGGATGTTGTCGGAGATGTCCACCATCTCGATGGCCTGGCGGACCTCGACACGCACGTCATCGAGCAGCTCCTGGTCATGCTCGTCCAGGCGCAGTGCCGGCGTGCGCTGCAGTCTCTCCAACACCAGTTCGTTCGCGCCCATGCCCGTCGCGAAGTAGGTCAGGCTCTTCTGGTAGTCGAGCAGACCGAGCACCTCTTCGTTGCGCAGCGACCGCTTGAGCTGGTCCTCCAGCTGCTCGACGGAGGTGTTGATCTCACGCACTGCGTCCAGGTAGGCGTCGGCGATCTGCCAGAAGATGCGCAGCACAAATTCCGTGGCTCGCGTCGGCGACACGCCGGGGATCGTTCCGCTGAGGAGAGGTTCCAGGAACTCGACCGGCCGAGCCGCCACCGTCACGACACCCTGCGGCAGGAGGAACACGCTGAGCGGCGACGTGGCGAAGGGCGCGCCCGCTGTCGCACTGCGGCGAACCGGGCAGTGCACGACCACGAGTGCCACTTGATCGAGGTGCTCCACGCGGGGGCGCTCGTCCGGATCGTCCACGTGAGACAGTAGCGTCGCCGGGACGCCGAACCGGCGGATCGCCTCCAGATCCTCTTCCGAGGGGGCCACCGCGTGCAGCCAACAACCCGGCTCCGGTGCGTCGAGCCGTTGCATGCCGTGGTCCGTGCCTCGCCTGATGCTCAGCATTTCTTCTCCGGCCGCTTCCAATTGTCGACAGTGACCTGCTTGCTGCGCTCGAGCGTGAGCTTGTCGTCGGGCGTGTCCCTGGTGATCGTCGAGCCGGCGCCGATGGTCGCGCCGACGCCCACCTTCACCGGCGCCACGAGCATCGTGCCTGAGCCGATGAACGCGCCCGCGCCGATCTCCGTGCGCCACTTGTTCGCGCCATCGTAGTTGCAGGTGATGGTACCGGCACCCACGTTCACCCTCTCACCGACAGTTGCGTCGCCGAGATAGGTCAGGTGGTTGGCCTTGGCGCCACGCTTCAACTCCGACTTCTTCACTTCGACGAAATTGCCGACGTGCACCTCTTCGTGCAGCGTCGCGTCCGGGCGCAGGCGGGCGAACGGACCGACGATGCAACGCGGGCCGACGACGGCACGGTCGAGAACGCAGTTGGCCAGGATCTCGGCGTCGTCACCGATGGCGCAGTCGCGGATCACGACGTTCGGACCGATGCGCACGCGATCGCCTAGCTTCACCGTGCCCTCGAGCACGACGTTGACGTCGATGTACACATCGCGGCCGACCGTCACCGGGCCGCGCGCGTCGAAGCGCGCCGGGTCCACGAGGGTCACGCCTTCGATCATCAGCGCCGTGGCGCGCTGGCGACGATAGGCGGCCTCCAGCTCGGCGAGCTGCACCTTGTCGTTGACGCCGAGCACCTCGGTCACGGTGGGCGCGACGACGGCGTGCACCTGGCAACCCGCCCGGGCCGCCATGACGATGATGTCGGTCAGGTAATACTCGCCCTGCGCGTTGTCGTTACGCAGCGCGGCGAGCCAGCTCCTGAGGCGGCCGGCCGGCACGCACATGAGCCCGGTGTTCGACTCGTGGATGGCGCGCTCCTTCGCGTTGGCGTCCTTGTGCTCGACGATGCGCACCACGTTGCCCGCGCCGTCGCGCACAATCCGACCGTAGCCGGTGGGATCGGGCAGCATCACCGAGAGCAGGCTCACCGAGTTGTCGCCGGCCGCCGCGACCAGGCGCGCGAGCGTGTCGAGCTGCACCAGCGGCACGTCCCCGTACAGCACCAGCACGAGGTGGTCGTCTGGGATCTGCGGCATGGCCTGCGCCACGGCGTGGCCGGTACCGTGCTGCTCCGCCTGCAGCGCCCAGCGCACGTCCCGGCCCTCGAACGCCTTGAGCACCTGCTCGCCACCGTGGCCGTAGACGACGTACGTCGCGGCCGCCTCGAGGCCCGCGGCGGTGTCGAGCACGTGGCCCAGCAGAGGCCGGCCCGCGAGGGGCTGCAGGACCTTGGGCAGGTCCGATTTCATGCGCTTGCCCTGGCCAGCGGCCAGGATCACGACGGACAGGGACATGGCGGCATCCATCTGGTGTGGTGGCGACGCATTCTACCCAACCGCGCGGCGGTCACCCGTCCGGCTACCGCACTGCGGCATGACCCCGTCCCCACAGCGGGGTAAGGTACCCGCCCACGGGGCATCATCCCCGCAACAACAGCGCGGACTCACACGCGCGCACACGCAAGGGAAGACCAACATGGAACTGAAGAGTCGTGCGCTCGGCGCACTCGCCGGACTGTTTGCGTTTGCGGTGATCAGCGGGGTCGCCAGCGCGGCGGACCGGCCGTACACGGAGGGGACGGTGTCGATCGTCAACTCGGTCCGCACCAAGCCCGGCATGTACGACACCTACATGAAGTACCTGGCCACCACGTATCGCCAGCTGATGGAGGAAGCCAAGAAGGCGGGCCACGTCGTCGACTACAACGTCTACTCGACGTCACCGCGCGGGCCGGACGACCCGAACGTGTACCTGGTCGTCACGTACAAGAACATGGCGGCTCTTGACGGCCTCAGCGACCGCATGGACGGCATTCAGCAGAAGATCGTCGGATCGCCGGAGCAGCGCGACGCTGCGGCGATCGACCGCGAGAGGATGCGCACCATGGTCGGGTCGGAGATGATCCGGCACGTGGTGTTCAAGTAGGCCTTCGCGCCAAACGGGTGAACGAGAAGGGCCCGCATTTCGCGGGCCCTTTTCATTTCACTCACCCGGGCTGACGGCCGGAAAAATAGGGGACATTCACCGATTTTCGGTCGGAGCCGAAAATCGGTGAATGTCCCCTATTTTCCTAGCGGCGCGTCTTGCGCAGCTTCTGGATCGCCTGCAGCTGGGCGCTGATCGCCGCGAGTTCGGCCTCGGCGGTGGCGATCTCCTGCTTCTCGCTGCGGGCGCGGATGGCCTCCTCGGCCTGCTTCTTCGCCTCGAGCACCTTCGCCTCGTCGAGGTCGGCCGCGCGAATGGCCGTGTCGGAGAGCACGTTGATGTGGTGCGGCTGCACTTCGAGGAAGCCGCCCTGCACGTACACCATCTCCTCCTCTTCCTTGCCCGGCACCTTGATGCGCACCGTGCCCGCGTTGATCTGCGTGATCAGCGGGGCGTGGCGCGGGTAGATGCCGAGCTCGCCCATGATGCCCGGGAGCACCACGAACTCCGCTTCGCCGGAGTAGATGGACTCCTCGGCGCTGACGACATCGAT
>Ga0079037_100001321_pt1 | contig 12790 bp, 11 predicted proteins | sample Mud3Dept4metaG_FD_71479 | JGI IMG/M metagenome (GOLD analysis project Ga0079037, IMG submission 71479) | Freshwater wetland microbial communities from Ohio, USA, analyzing the effect of biotic and abiotic controls - Mud 3 Core 4 Depth 4 metaG | ecosystem: Environmental > Aquatic > Freshwater >... | reverse complement strand
TTTTGCCTTCGCTGCGAAGGCTGCTCCAAGAGATCCGCCTCCACCGGGTTTATACACACTGATCAGAGGCTGCCCTAAAAATTCAGCGATTTTATCTGCCATGATCTTGCTTCCCAGATCTGTTCCGGAGGCGGGTGCATAGGGAACGATCATGTTGATGGATCGGGTGGGATACACCTCGGCGGCCTGGCTTATTGAAAAACTGAAGAACACCAGGGAAAAAGTGAGCAACAAAGGAAACGAGTAGATCTTCCATCCCTTCTTTGAATTCTTAACCATCATCGAATCCCCCTTTCATTGAAGTGAATTTAAATTATGTTACAAGAAAAAAGTTGTCAAGAAATATTCATAATCCAGTGTCACAGCACCCTCAATATATTGATTCTCACATTATATTCCTAAATAGTGGGATTTAACTTCTTCGTTATTGAGCAAATCTCCTGGCGAAGACTCGTGTACCAATGTACCCCGGCTCATTACGTAGACCTTATCAGATATAGTTAGTGCAGTATGGAAATTTTGCTCAACTAATAAAATAGCCATTCCTTGATTTCGCAATTGCGATATGACTTGGGCTATTTCCTTCACCACCATTGGGGCAAGACCCTCAGAGGGTTCGTCCAGAAGTAGGAGTTTTGGACCACTGACCAAGGCCCTTGCAATGGCCAACATCTGTTGTTCCCCACCGCTGAGGCTGCTGGCTTTTTGCTTGCGTCGCTTACTTAAGATAGGAAAGGTTTCAAATACTTCTCTCTCCTCCCATGGCTTAATGGTCGCTTCACCTAAACTCGGACAACGGAAAGGTACCGCTAGGTTCTCTGCAACATTTAATGAACGAAATACCCTCCTGCCTTGGGGGACTAACGCCACTCCTCTGCGCATAATTTCATGGATAGGCCTACCAGTTATTTCGTAGCCATCCAAATGAATTGTCCCTTGGCGGGGTTTCACAAAAGATATAATTGAATGAAGCAAGGTAGTCTTTCCCACACCGTTTCTACCCAACACTGCAGCGATACTTCCTTTAGCTACATGCACGGAAATCCCCTGCAGTATATGACTGTCTCCATAATAGCTATGTATATCAATGACCTCAAGCATGCTATGTATCCAGACCCAAATAGACTTCAGCCACCTTAGGATTACCTCGAATTTCTGCCTCTTTACCTTCAGCCAAGATTTGACCAAAATACAATACGCTAATCTTGTCAGCTATTTTAAAAGCCACATCTATATCGTGTTCAATAAAAAGGACTGTTGTCGATGGATCTAATTGTTCAATCATGGGTATAACCAAAGCAGTCTCGGCGGTAGATAACCCTTGAGTCGGTTCGTCGAGTAGAAGTATCTTGGGTTTTGTCGATAAGGCTAAGACGATCTCGAGTTGCCTTTGTTCTCCGTGAGAAAGAGTTCGCACACAGTAATTTCGTTTGTCCCAAAGCCCCCATTGGCGAAGCAGAGTTTCGGCGTTCGTGATGAGTTCCTCATAAGAAAAGGTACGACGGTAGAATACATATTTTGTCTGGGTTAATGCTTGGACCCCAAGAATAATGTTTTCAAGTACTGAGAGATTGGCAAAGAGGTTGGTAATTTGAAAGGTCCTGGCCAAACCAAAGGCTGCGCGCAGATGAGCTCTATAATTGGTAATATCTTGATCAAATAATATGACTCTACCGGTAGCAGGTTTAACCATTCCACTGATTACATTAAAAAGAGTAGTTTTACCCGCCCCATTTGGGCCAATAATCGCTCTCTTTTCACCAACTTCGATAGATGAATTGAGCTTCGCCAAGGCCTGAATACCGCCGAATTCAACTGAAATTTCCTCAAGGGTCAATGCAGACATGTTGAGCCTTACCCAATACCCTATCTCCTTTTGACCAAACCCTGTAAGGGTTCTCTCCCGAAAATCAAGAATGGATGTAGATCAACCCAAATTTATCTAAGCCAAGACCCTCATGATAAGCACTATTCAACCCATTTTCCCTTCATCTCCATATAGGGCGTCATCTTCATATATTCTTCAGGGGTCCATGTCCAGAATTGACTCACTTCCGGATAAGATTTAAAGGGAACGCTTTGCCACTCACCTTTGACTTTTTCTACCTTACGGATGTAATAGGTCTGAATGACTTCTCCATATTTGTCAAACTTTATCATCCCTCTCGGTGCTTTAAACTCAAGGGATCGCATCACCTTTACGAACTCCTCGCTTTTTATCTCCCCCTTTGTTTTTTCAAGGGCTTTTGCAATAACCATACCTGTTATATATCCCTGTTCTCCAATATTCGTTGGTCTGCGTCCGTACTTTTTTATGAAAGCGGTATTGAACTCATTATTTTCAGGAGTATCTAGTAGAAAACACCAATGAGACTCAGAAATAAGACCATCGGCTGCTTCAGCTTGTTTAGGTAATATATTGTCATCCAAGTAATACCCTTTACCAATCAAGGGGATTTTTTTCTTAAGCCCATATTCTTCATACTGTTTGACGAATCGCAACGCATCCGAAGCCGCAAAAAAAACCATCACGACATCTGCATCCCTATTTACATTTGCCAAATAGGGTGCAAAATCCTGATTTCCCAAGGGAGGCCAAATCTCCTGAATTATTTTCCCTCCCATTTTTTTGAAGGTCTGACAAATTCCACCAACATGCTCGTACCCTGCAGCATAGTCAGAGCCCATCACTACCGCCTTGCGATAGCCTTTTTCGAAAGCCCATACCCCGAGTGGATGCGAACCCCCGCTATTAGTGAAAGACACCCGCATGATGTAGGGATTGCTTTTTCTCTGAGTAAGGTCATCTGCTCCGGCGTTGGATATTACAAAAGGAATCTTATGTTTTTCTACCAAATTGGCTAACGCATAGGCTGACCCTGAATCAATCACACCGGCTAGAATATCGATATTATTTTTTTGTATTAATTTGCGCCCTACATCTAAGGCCCGATTTACCTGATTACTACCGATATCTTCGACAATGATCTCAATATTACGCCCTGCAACCTTATGTCCTATTTTGTCCATGTAAAGGTTGAGACCATCCCGCAAGTCCTCCCCATAGCTCGTAAATACTCCTGACATTGAAATTGCATAGCCGATCTTTACGGCTGGCGCCGCATGAATTTTTAAAGGAATGAAACCGTCCGCCAAAAACACAACCGTGCTCGCTATCGATAAGATTGATAATGTTACCCATCCCTGCCCGTTCTTCTTAATCATCGTTTTTTACCTCCTTTGATTGAATTTAGTTGCCATTTAGATGAGATATTGGTAACCCTGCTTCCCTTTTCATTCCAATGGATAAATCGAGCTTTTTTTTAATCCCACCAAGAACTCCCTCGGGGAAAAGCAGGACCACAACTACGTATACCCCGCCGAGAAACATAAGCCATCGATCTGTTATATTGCTGATCAAATCTTGTAAAAAAACTATGATGATGGAACCCACTACCGGCCCGGCCAATATTCCAGGACCTCCTAGAATGACCATGAAAAGGGCCGTGGATGAACGCACGATACCAAAGTCCGCTGGATTAGGGCAGCCGTCATAATACGCATGAAGAATTCCTGAAATGCCGCCAATCAGTCCTGAGATGATAAAGGCTAAGTATTTGTAAAGCCAAACATTGTAACCTAAGACTTTCATCCGAGTCTCGCTATCACGAATGCCTTTCAAGGTCAAACCGAAAGGTGAGTTCGTCAAAATCCAGAAACCACCTGTGGCAATCATGAACACAAGCAAAACAAAAATATAAAAGGGGATGGTATGCTCTAAATTCAAGCCAGGAATGATCCGCGGTCTAAGTAAGCCAGGTATGCCGTCATAACCTCCGGTAACGGCTTTCCAGCTAACTGAGATGCCATAAAATACCTGGCAGAAAGCCAGCATAATAGCTAAGAAAAAAATATCCTTTGTGCGAGTTGCAAGGAATCCAAAGAGTCCTGCCGCTATCACTGCTGAAAGGATTGCAATTCCCATTGCACACCAAGGGGTGATTCCTATACGTAATGTGAGAATTGCTACAGTGTATGATGCAATTCCAAAAAATACGCCATGTCCTACTGATGCTAAACCCAAGTGACCAAGTAGTAGATTGATGGACATGGCCAAGATGGCAAGTATAAGAGCTCTGGTGACTAAACCAATATAATACTCAGGTAGAACCAAGGGGACCAATACAAAGGCTAAAGCCGAGGTACAGATAAAAATTATGATCCAAAATTTCTGGTTCAAATCTTTCCCCACAACCCAGTCGGCTTTAAGGCTAAAACAATAGCCATGGGAGCAAAAATAGTAAACATGGCAAGCTCTGGGAAGAGAGCCTTGCCAAAGTTGTCCAAAAAGGCGACAATGAGGCTTCCAAAGAAAGCCCCCTTCATACTCCCCAAGCCACCTACAATAATGACTACCACTGCAAGTAGTAAAACCTCAATATCAACACCCGGATAGGCCCCAACAAAGGGTCCTCCAAGTACACCGCTTACACCCGTTAGAGAAATTCCTACTAAGAATACAAGAGTAAATACCAAAGGAACATTGATTCCTACTCCTCGAGCCATCTGTTCATCATCGACGGAAGCCCGAAGAATGGCGCCCCATTTCGTTCTTTCCTGCAGGAACCATAACCCCAATCCTACGAGAATACCAATGCAAATGACAAATAATCGGTAGGATGGGAAGACTATGTTCCCAAAATGGAGGGAGGCATTCAAAAAACCTGGTTTAGGTAAAGCTGTCGGATCAGCGCCCCATATAAGGATGGCACCATCGCCTATGATAAACATACACCCCATAGTGAGAAGGACTTGTAATAGCCGTCTGCCATAAATTCGTTGGAGCAAGAACCGTTGTAAAAGAAGACCGATGAACCCGGACACCACCATAGCGGCTAATAACCCTATAAAGAAATTGTGAGTGGCATTAATGACGGTGAGTCCAATGTAAGCCCCTAACAGATAAGAGGAACCATGAGATAGATTCAGGATATTCATCAAACCAAAGATGACTGACAATCCCGCGCAGAGCAGGAAAAGAAGCATGGCGAAAGAAATGGCATTGAGTGTCTGGACTATCCAAAATTCCATTTCAATATCCCAATTTCAATAACTGCTGTTGCTTGCGTGTACTGATCGCCTTAGGCTTAGGTCTTTATGAAAGATTTAATCGTACAATTTTGATTTGAATTATCGTTCCTTAATCCCAGTCCTTAGCAGTCTTGAATGGTGGATTTGGGTTGTAGACAGACCACCCTCCATCCAATGGTAAGGAAACCCCAGTGATATAGGCGTGGTTTAAAAAGAAGTCAACACATTTCACATAATCTTCTGCGTAGGCTATCCTTTTCATTGGCATGTTAGCTGCCATTGCCGTTCTCCATTCTTTATGATTGTCATCAACATAATTCAGGCCAATGACGATGCAGTTGACCCTTGTCCTTGGCCCAAGGTTACGAGCAAGGTTTTCTGTAAAACGTAAAATCCCGCCCTTTGCAGCATCATAGCAAGCATCCGTAGGGTACCATCCAGAATGAATTCCAGGTAAGCCAGAAGTAAAAACGATGAGGCTCGCCTCTGTTAGTAATGGTAATAATTTGTGTGTGATGATCATTGTTGCAATCAAATTAACATTCATTGAATCGACTATCTGTCTGGGAGTTATCTTATCGTGGCCGAAAGCATTGGCGCCTCCAGCAACATGGATTATGGCATCTAATTGACTTTCATTCTTTAAAATCTTGTCACACATACCCTCCACTTCATCCAATGAAGTGTAATCGGCCAGGTAGGCTGCATACGGAATATTTGCTTTAGTGAGTAGCTGATGAGTATCTTCCAGAGGTTTTTTCATTTTGCTTCCATGGGTTAATATTCTATATCCTTTGGAGCCCAAAAATAGAGCAACATCCCTACCAATTGAGCTTCCTGTACCCGTTACTAATACTGTTTTCATACATACCTCCTTTGAATTGACACATCTCGTTAACCAAACATTTCCTTATCCTTATGTATTTTACTTGTTATCTATGCTAAGCATGTGTAAAGGTAAGCATATTCATCAGCCCCAAGAGGTCATTAAGCTTGTCTGTATTCAATATCGCTTCCGCACTTTTATCAATTTGCTCGTCGGATAGGATGCCCTTTGTGAATTTCGAATAAAGCTCTCTGAACTGTATTGGGGACAATGGTTCTTGACGGGACCCAATCGTATGCGTCCTTTGGCGTGAAATTTTTCTTCCGTTTTTCATTTTGATGATTACGTCGGCAGGAGCTTGAACAAGTATGGGAGACCTATCTGGATGAATAATTACATCAACCTTGGAACGAGCCTCGATGTATCGCGGATTTGACAAGATATCAATATCCACATTGTTAAAATTTACATCTCCATCAAGCACTGCCGCCCCAAGAAGATGCTGAAAACTGAACTGAAGGTCTCCTAAGGATTTAGGTTCGGGGCGGTTACACCATTCATCAGCGGGGCTGGCATGGACTTCGATTTTCTCGATCTCGTCAAGTGAGAGAGGATGCTCCTTTTTTAATTCAAGAACTATATCAATCTGACGGTGCGTAAAAAAGCAACATGGATACTTCTTAATGCCAATGTTTTGGAATTGCCATTCTCTACCCAAATCCTTGATCATCTTTTCTGGATCCACTCTATCCTTCCCGAGGAAGTTCGTGAGATAGGCTTCAATATCAGGATTGCCGGTCATCCCTTCCTTGGCCATTTCAGCAGCCATGATTCCTTGTGATGACTGAAGGGCCGATTCTAAAAAATGGGCGTCTGTTCCAAGATTCAATAAGGAAATAGCAGGCGCGGACATCGCAAGCCCCATTGCGGAAACCGTTTCTTCAACACCTAATCCTAAAGCTTTGGCTCCGGCCGCCGCCGGTCCCACTGCTCCCGGAAATACGACAATGCCTAAATGATTTGTTGGAAACGAACAGGTTCTAGTGTGGACCTCAAGCCCCACAGCGAGTGCCTCGATTAAATTCTTGCCGGAGATTCTCAGATGTTCCGCCAGAGGAAGGAGTAACGGGATGACCGTTATATCCCAGGACACCCCACCGACGAAACTGTCATCTTCCAACTCGCTCGCGTGAGCGAGAAAGGCGTTTAACAGAATTGATTCCCATAATGAAGTTTTGAAGCCACAACCAATTACGCCAACATCTTCCCTAAGATTTCTTAACCTTATAATGTTGGACATCTTCCTTCCGGAAGGCGTTGCTGATCCAGCCAAGGTTCCGGCGACCGTTTTTAGCAGCAATCCCTTGGTGAAATCAACCACCTCTTTTGGGATATCTGAATATCGAGTTTCCACGACAAATTTAGCCAGTTGTGTTGCAACCTGTGGGGACATCTATCAACCCTCCCTAATTATGATCGCATTCCTCAGATAAAATATTCGATAACATGCGCTAGCTCAAGTTACAAAAGAAATAATCTCAACCCTTAAGAAATCTTGTCATACTATTTCTTCCCTTTAGAATAGGTTTCCAGAAGAAAAGAAATTTGATCCGACAAATTTCACTCAGCCAAAGTTGCCGTGAGCCGTCATCACACTAGTTAAAGATGCCGAGGCAGCCAATCTCAGCGAATCAGACCCCTCAGTCCCCCCAGGTTCTTGGTGACTCCTTTTTGTCGAACTCCAAATGACAAAAAGGGCAGTGTAGATAGATGGCATCGAATTGGGGAGCGTAGAAGGAACGGTCTATGTAATAAACTTTTTTGCAGCCCGGGCAGGTAACCCAGACGTCCTTGGGGATCCCCACTTTTTCCACTAATTCCATGCGACACCTCCTGGGTTCGTCACTATCTGTCTAAAAAGAATCAGGGTACTTAGCCAGAGTTTCCGGTTGCACGTAGTCTTCTACCTTTATGGCGTCATCTACTTTTTCGGGTGTTTTGCTGACCATCTGGTAGAAGCGTGGCAAGCCGAATCCAATAGGTGGTGGGGCGGTGGCGTCTATGCCCCCACGGGTTCCTATATTCCCCGGTGCCGGTAGACTGGGGTCCAAGGGGAAGACGGCGCTGCCCTTGACCACCACCAGATCCTTGTCCCACTGGCTCCGGTAGGCTACCGACCACATCACGTCGCTCTCGTTGAACAGATCCACGTCCTCGTCCACCACGATTACGTGCTTGATGCGGGAGTCACAGGGCAGGGCGGCCATGATGGCATCCTTGCCTATCCCCGGCCGGGTCTTCTTTAACTGGAGATATACGTGATTGCGGCGACCGGAAATGGGAACATAGACATTCATCAACTCAGGGAGAACACTTTTGACCACGCTGTAGATCCGGGCCTCCAGTTGGAAGTTCCCCAGCATTACCAAGGTGTCCACCAGACCCACACCGATGCCGTGATAGATTGCGTCACGACGGTAGGTGATGCAGCTCACCTCGATGACTGTGCTGGGGCGCTGAGGCCCGATGTAGCCGGGGTACTCCCCAAAAGGCCCCTCGGCCTCGAAGACATTCCTCGGCACGTAGCCCTCAATGACTATCTCTGCTTCGGCGGGCACCATCAACTCATCGCCGAAGGTTTCAGTGGGTACCAGACGCAAGGGCTCGCCCATGACCCCCCCCATGGCAGGGTAATGGCTCTCGGGGTAGCCCAGGCGCGACTGTCCACCCGCAATAGCCCCCGGATGATGGCCAATCCAAATGGCCACGGGCATATTCTGACCCCGTTTCCACCACTTAAGAATGTTCTGCATGTTATGAGAGGACACCGCGGCCCAATAGCCAGTGCGGCGGGGATGCTTGACCCATATGCGTTGCAGGGAGGTATTATCTATGCCGGTATCTGGGTCGACGCAAGTCACGAAACCGGTGCAGATGTAGGGACCTGGGTCCATGTAGTTGTGGGTAAAGATGGGGAACTTGAACAGATTCACCTCTTCGCCCCTTTCTAAAACCTGTTTTACCGGCGCTTCCTCCCGGGGCACCACCACCGGCGCGAGGCGGTTGGCCACCTTAGACCCATACTCCATGGCCACCCGGCGAGGGTCGACGCCTAGGATCTTGGCGCAAAGCTGCCGACTGGCCGTGAGGTTGGTCACCACGGGGAAGGGGCTTTCCTCGCCGTTATCCAGAACGGGACGCTGGACGAAAATGACCGGGTATTTTTTCAGAGCATCCAGCTTGCGCTGCAAGGCGGTAATCTCGTAAGCCACCTTGAGAGGCTTATCGATCCGCAAGATCGCGTGTGGATTGTTTCGCCTTAATTGTTCCAGATATGTCCTGAGGTCTTTTGGCATGCCATAAAGTCCTTTCTTAAGGTTGTTCGTTTTGGCTGGAATCTAATAGCAACCACAGCCAAGCCGTTCAAGTTACCATTTCGGCAGCGACAGCTGGCCTCTTGCGTCTAGAACTGAACACCACCAAAATGAAAACGGCCAAGCCCGCCACGTTGGTCAGTAACGGATAGACCTTCACCCACAGCAACGTCCCCGCTGCCAGTAAAAGTGCCCTCTCGTAAAACTTGAGCCGGCCGGAAAAGATGCCCATCATAGCGCTGGTGAAGCTGACTAGTATTAGCGACGCCTTAAGCACCCCCAGAGATATCTGGAACCAGTCGCCCTTCAGCATCAGAGGGGGATCGGTGATCAGCAGGAAAGGAATGAAATAGAGACCCAGGCCAAACCAGCACGCCCGCCACCCCGCCGTGAAGGCGTTGGCTTCCGCTATGCCAGCCGCCGCGTAGACAGCCAGGGCCACTGGTGGGGTGATCATGGAGAGGTTGGCGAAGTAGATTCCGAAGAAGTGGGCCTCCATCGTAGGCAGGCCCACCTTGATTAGGGTCGGGATGGCCACGATGGCCACGGTGATATAAGCCGCACTGCTGGGCATACCCATGCCTAGTATTATACAGATTATAGAAGTGATGACCAGCAGCCAAAAAAGACTAGTCCCAGCGATTGTAAGGATGATTTCTGTGAATTTCATCCCCAATCCAGTAAGGTTGAGCACGCCCACGATCACGCCGGCGATAGCGCAGGGCAGGGCTACGGCGACCGCTCCCTTTCCCCCATCCTCCAGGGCCTTCACGAAAAAGACCAGATCCTTCCATTGCCTCCGGGCGATGATGGGAATCAGCGTCAGGACGATAGATGAAAAAATAGCCACCGTGGCCGAAAGGGTTAGGGTGTAGCCCGCGCCCAGAAAGTAGATGATCACCATGACTGGGAGGAACATGTACCCCTTGGAGATAAGCAGCCCCCAAAAGGGCTTGCGCTCTTCTTCTATAAACCCCATATTGGTTCGGATCGCTTCGAAGTGCACTGCCGAATAGACCACCACGTAGTACAGAATCGAGGGAATGATGGCTATCAGGGCAATATTCCAGTAGGAAATGCCGGTCAATTCGGCCATGATGAAGGCTGTGGCACCCATGACGGGAGGCACGATCTGGCCACCAGTTGACGCCAGGGCCTCAATGGCGGCGGCTGAAACCGAGCTGAAACCGGCCCGTTTCATCATGGGGATGGTAATGGCTCCTACGGTGGTAGCGTTGGCCACGGCGCTGCCGCTGATAGTCCCCAGTAGGCTGCTGGCTACCACCGCCACTTTGGCTGGACCTCCCCTGAGGCCGCCAGCCAACGATAAGGCCAAGCCATTATAGAATTCACCCAGCCGGCCATACTTCAAAAAGGCACCGAACAGGACAAACAGAAAGACCAGAGTAGCGGAAACACGCACGGGTATCCCGAACAAGCCCTCCTGGGACATCACCATGAACTCGGTGAAGTTATCCAGGGTAACTGAGCTGTGGCCAAGGGTGCCGGGGATCAAGTACCCAAGGAAGGCATAGGCAATGGCCATCAGTCCCACGATGGAAAGGCCCCACCCCAAAAGCCGGCGTCCTCCCTCAAGTATCAGGAACAGAGAAAGGTAGCAGACGATGAAGTCTCCCGGACGCACCTCGTCCACGAAGCGGAGGCGCTCAATGAATCGGGGGTAACTGTAGAGGAAATAAATTCCGGCGGCCAAAGAAAGACCAACCAGGCAATAGTCAGCTAGGTTATTTCGGTTGAGGAACCGTGGGCCCGGTTTGAGGAGGAAGACCAGGATCAGGGCGAAGGTGACGTGCAACATCTCCACTTGAAAAATGTCCAGGTAATAGGTGAGGGCGTTGTAAAGCTGCATCAGGGACCAACTAATAGCAAAGAATGCAATTAAATATTTCTTCATATTTTCTCTCCCGTTTTGATCGAATTATTGGTCCATGCCTATTTGGTCCTTGATAGAATAGTCTTTAAGCGAGCCCTTGCCTGTTAAACTGATGCCAGGAGATCAAGCTTGGCTTTATTTTATGGTCCCTGTCTCCCGGTAATACTTCTCAGCACCTGGGTGCAGGGGCAGAGAAACCTGGGTAGCCTTATTGGGATCGAAGGTTTTAGAACCTTCGTAAGCCAGGGCCAGGGCCTCCTTGTTAGTGCAGATGGCCTTGGTAATCTTGTAGGCTAGGTCGTCGCTCAACTTGGTGGTCGTGATCAGACAGGTGGCGAAGCTCAGCACCGGGATGTCCCGATCCACGCCCGGGAATATCCCTTTGGGAAAGGTACCCGGATGGAAGCCATACTTGCTCTCCAGCTCCTGGGCCACCGCTTTGTCGATGGGCAGAAAACGCACCTTGATGGAGTTGGTCAACTGCATCCAAGATGAATGGCCGGGAGTACATTGATTGCCAAAGGCGTCGGCTTGACCGTCCTGCATCATTTCCACGGCCGTAGGAAAGGAGACATAGCTGACCTTGCCCCCCCAGGCCACGATATCGTTATAGGTGATGCCATAAGAGGCCAGTAACCTGCTGGTGGCCCACTCGCCGCTGCTTCCCACGGGCATCACCACCAGGCGCAGGGGATACTTTTTGGCCTTGATATCCTGAAAGCTCGTGATGGGGAGGCCCTCACGCACTGAGAAGACGTACCAGTAGGTGTCCAGGTTGCCCACCAGCAGCCTCAGATCAGGGATTTTCTTCTTATAAGGAGGTTCACCCCTCAGGGCTAGACCGGTCTCCATCGGGAAACCCAAGGCCAGGTCGGCCTTGCCCTGATCCAACAGCATAGGATTGGCCACCCCCCCGCTATAAGGCAGTGCATCCACCTGCGAGCCTGTAGGTAAAGCTGACTTGATCAATTTTACCATGGTTTGAGCCATGACATGCCAGCCGCTGCCCTGGGTGAAACTGGCCAGAGATAATTTGAGGGGGCCTGATTGCGCCCAACCAAAGCTGCCATAAACCACGAAGGCAACAGCCAGAAAAAGCATCGATAATACCTTGATCGTTTTGCTGAACATTTTGTTTTTACCTCCTTTTGACATTAGGTATCTTTATTGCGGTTGAGCACTCAACGAACTTCAGGACCGGTTTACATTCCTTAATATAAATCCGCAGGGACACTATTTAAGCTCCTTAGAATTGGCCTCCAGAATAAAAGAGATCCCGTCGGACAGTTGGGACATCCTTCCTAAAAACAGACTTCCCTTGGCCACAAACATGGCCCGTTTCATATCCCCCCTTTTCATGGCCTCAATGGCATGTCCCAGGAAAGGGACGGCAGATGGCACATGGCCTTGGGTTGGAGCATACCCAGGCATGCCCCGCTCCTTCACAAATTTGTCAATCTCTTTTTTATCAATCTGTTTATTCAGGGCCGCCAGAGAAGCCATGATTCGATAATTGGTAGAAGGGGTATCCCCGCTCCCTGCGGGCAGAGTGATTTCAGGGTTGTGCATCTCGGTTGCATATTTATCGATCTCCGTCATCTTCAT
>Ga0079037_100001320_pt1 | contig 12792 bp, 11 predicted proteins | sample Mud3Dept4metaG_FD_71479 | JGI IMG/M metagenome (GOLD analysis project Ga0079037, IMG submission 71479) | Freshwater wetland microbial communities from Ohio, USA, analyzing the effect of biotic and abiotic controls - Mud 3 Core 4 Depth 4 metaG | ecosystem: Environmental > Aquatic > Freshwater >... | reverse complement strand
GGAGCATTCCAAAGGAACGGAACTTGCTGATCCGTTTTCGCTATGAGCTGTGAGCTTTGAGCTTTCAGCTTTATTCAACCCTCCTAACATTCCCAACCCTCTAAACCCATTGAGCACACACATTTCCCCCAACAGCACCGCCAGCCCGAACATGAATATAAACCACCCGGAAAACCCGTGGAAAAATTCCTCCGCCACCGCCGGACCCCAGATTTCGTAAAGAATGCCCGTCATGGCGATGCGCAGGGAATTGGTTATGATGGTGAGCGGTATGGCGGAGAGTACCAGCAGCGCCTTTTTCCACAAACTGCCCTTATAAAAGTAAGCCAGCAAAATGGCCATGATGATCAAGGGGTAGAGGTATCTCAAGCCGCTGCAGGCGTCCACCACCTGAAGCTTGGTGAACCCCAGGTCAATGATGTTCCCCTCGCGGTACGCCGAAAGTCCGTAAACCTGCATCATGGCGACGCCGATCTGCGATGAGATCAGTTTTAGTTGCAGGGTCAGATTGAAGTGGAAAAAGTTCGGCGGCGGGAACATCGCGATGATGAACACGATGGGAAACCAAATCACCTTCAGCTTCTGCCACCCGAGATGCATCCACAGTAGGCCCACCAGCACGAACCAGGAAGCGAAGTACATGGTGGTGAACTCGCCGGCCAGCTCGCCCAGCCAAAAGAGGAAGATGCCGAACACCAGCGGCACCAGTCCCGTCCATGACGGACGGGCTTCGACCCGCGCAAAATCCTTGCGCTTCTCCCAGATCAGGTAAAGCACGATGGGCGCGATGAGGTAGCAATAGGTGTAGTCGTCATTTTCCCACCAACCGATCATCACGCGGTGCGAGGTATAGAAAATGCCGGCCAGGAGCAAGCCGTAGAGCGCCGCCTTCACCCAGCTTTCAGTCCTGATTTGAGCAAGCTCTTTCATATGGTTTCAGAGGCTTTTTAGACCGTTAAGATAGTTGTTGTTTAAACTGCAGACGCTGATTGCCGTATGAAATGCTGCTGAATCCCGCAAAGGCGTCTAGCTTCAGCCGATATCTTTTCTAAGTAGCTCCCTGACCCGAAAGCCCCTTCGGCGGGCGCCCACGGCGCCTGGTCCTCCGCTGCGATGGGCTGATAGGGACCCGATTTGACTTCCATGAAAGCCGAGTCCTCCAGAAGGGAAACGGCGGTGTGCCAATCGCCAGGAGAGACTTCAAAACCCAAGGTGCCGCCATCGGGAGAAAGCGCATACGAGCCGACAATATCCCCTGAATCGGCAAAAATCAGGACAGCGACCAAGCCCCGCAGCACGAGAAAAAGTTCAGGTTTCGCATAGAAAAGGTGCCGGTGCGGCTGAAGGTAGGAGCCCGGCTCCATGGCGATCTCCAGTCTTTGGCAGGGCTCTTCTAAGCTTTCATGCAAGTTGTGGTGAGCCCGGCGGCGGGGGCTCGTCCGCGCTTTGGATGAAAGTTCGTCAAGCAGCAGGCGGTCTATGGCTTTCACGGTTCGGAGTTATTTTGAAACTCGCTGAGGGTCAAAGCTTATAACGCAGAAGAAGCAGTCGTCCAGAGGCCAACGACCAGTGCACGATACTCCTCGATGATTCTCTCCCGTGGGTACTTTGTGCTGGCCGCAGCGTAAGCCCTGGCGCCCATCTTCTCTAACCTTTCCGAGTCGGACAGCGCCTCCAACACAGCCCGGGACAGGTGCTCCGGTTTGTCCGGCGGCACCACCCAGCCGATATTCTCCTCCCGCACGATCAGCGACACTTCGGAATCCACTCCGGTAACCGATATGACCGGTTTGCCGGCCGCCATAATGTTGTAAAGCCTGCTAGGCACCGCAGCGCCCGTAATGCCGGGGAGCAGGGAAATGATCGAGATGTCGCAGGCGTTCAGGAAATCGATTTGCTCGCTCCTGGGGCGTTGACCCACTATGCTGACATTCTTGAGGCCCCTTTGCGCAACCTCCTGCTCCATCCAGGCCTTCCTTGCGCCGGATCCGATGAACAGAAAGTGAATCCTGCCGTCGTCCTTTAAGAGAGTTGCGGCATCGAGCATGAGCTCGATGGCTTGTGCCCGGCCCATGTTGCCGATGCAGGACACTATGAACTTGTCCTTTAGGCCGAGCCCCTTCAGCAAGGCGTTGTTCGCTTTCGGAACCGGCCGGACGATGTCGGTGTCGGACCAGCAACGGATGATTGCGAGGTGCTCGTTACCGCCGCCGATTTTTCTTTCGACCAACGCCTTCATGTCGCGGCCCAAAACCACTATTTTGTCGGCGCTTTTGTACAGCAGCCTGTTGAGAACCCCGAGAATTCGGTCCGTCGTGGTATTCGCCCGGATCACCCCGGTGGCAACCATGATCTCCGGGTAAACATCTTCTAGCCTCAGGATGCATCTGGCCCTGGTCAGCAAAGCGATGATCTTGGCAACGAATGGCATCGAAGGCGGGGCGGTTACAGCGATGACCAGGTCTCCCTGCCGCACTTTGGCAAGTCCTTCCAGAAGGATGGCAGCGCTGCAGGTGAATATGTTGACAAGCCTCAGTGTGATTTTGTCTTTGTCGAGCGTTGTGGCCATGCACCGCTCTATGACAACACGGTTACGTATTTCCTTCCGTGGCACCCGGGTCCCGCGGGCGGTCACGGTCGGGAAGCTGCAGAGGACCCTGACGTCGAAATCCTTGGCAAGGCCCTCCGCAAGGCCGGTGGTGTAAAACGCCGTGCCCTGTTCATCCGGATGGTACACTTCGGAGATGAACCAGATGGTTTTTTTGCCTGCCATGCGGCTTTTCAGCCTACTTGTACCAGACGGTCCGATTCACGTAACCGATGTAGCTCATGATGATGCGGACGACTTTCTCAGACACGTTTGGCGCATGGTAGTCCGCGACCATCCGGAGAGTTCGCTCATGCCCTCTCTTCTGGGTCTTCAAAATTTCAAGGGCTTGCTTCACGTGCGGCCATTCAAGCCCCGTCAACATGACGGCCCCCTCTTCCATGCCTTCCGGCCGCTCATGTGCCTCCCGGATGTTTAGGGCGGGAAAATTGAGAATCGACGACTCCTCGGTGATCGTTCCGCTGTCGGAAAGCACCGCGGCCGCATTCAGCTCGAGCTTGACATAATCCGTCAGCGAAAAGGGCTTGTGCAGCTCGATCCGCCGGTCGAACGGGGCGGCGCTCTCTTCCAGCCTTTTCCGTGTGCGCGGGTGCGTGGTGACGACCACTTTCATCCCGTGTTCGTTCACAAGGCCTTGCAACACGTCGATCAAGTTGCGGAGGTTGCGTTCGGAGTCTACGTTTTCTTCGCGGTGGCAGCTGACAACCGAATACTGCCCGGATACCAGGCCGAGTCTTGCGAGAATCCCGGAGCGCTCGATCTTGGGCAGGTAGTGGTGCAGCACCTCGTACATGGGGCTGCCAGTCTTGATCACGCGGTCCGGAGGGATTCCCTCCCGCAGCAGGTATTCCCTCGAAATGCTGCTGTAGGGAAGGTTGATGTCGCTGATGTGGTCAACGATCTTGCGGTTGATTTCTTCAGGCACGCGCTGATCGAAGCAGCGGTTTCCGGCCTCCATGTGGAAAATGGGGATCTTACGGCGCTTGGCGGCGATGGCCGCGAGACAGCTGTTGGTGTCCCCCAGGATGAGCACAGCATCGGGCTTGATTTCCGCAATCACCTTGTCCGTGCGGCTGATGACCAGGCCGATGGTTTCGGCGGCAGTCTCGCCGGAGGCTTCGAGAAAATGTTTGGGCGGTTTGAGCTCGAGATCTTCGAAGAACACCTGGTTGAGCTCGTAATCGTAATTCTGCCCCGTGTGGATGAGCACGTGCTCGACATGCCGATCGAGCGCCGCCATGACCCGGGAGAGCCGGATGATTTCCGGCCTGGTTCCGACGATGGTTGCGACGCGGAGCCGGGAGCGAGGAGCAGGGAGCGTGGAGCCTGGGGTTTGGAGCTTGGAGTCTTGGTCGGTCATGTTATCCTCGCGGATGGGAGCCTTGAGCTGGGAGCATGGAGCTTGGAGGATAGAGTTCAGAGCGAGGAACCCTGAGCTTGGAGGGTGGAGACGCTGATAGTCTTAGCGTCCGGGAGAATGCATGAATCATGCGGCTCAGTTGCTCGAGCTCTGCCAACAGGGGAGAGGTGTCGGCTGCTCGCAGGTTGCCGTTTTGGGAAAGCAAGGTTAGGACGTTGGCCACTTCGAAAACCGAACGGCGGGAGAAATTGAGAAAATTGGCGAAATCCGCTTTGGATGTGCTTCCTGAGCCTTCCGCGATGTTGTTGGTAATGCTCAAGCTTGTGGCCCGAAGCTGCTCTGCAAAGCGAAAGAGCCGCTGATTTTCCAATGTGTCTGCAAGCTCAAATATGCGCAGGCTCAAAGCCGCGGCCCTCTTCCATATTTCAAGGTTTTGGAACCGAAACTGATTCCCACCTTCAATAGTCATTTCTTTATCCTCTCCGCTCCCAGCTCCCCGCTCCAAGCTGCATACTCCCCACTCCCCGCCCCTCGCTCCTATCTTCATGCTTCTAACTCTTAGCTCCCCGCTCCAGGCTCCTTGCTCCTAGCTCCCCGCTTCTTTAACCACTTCCTCAAAGAACGTGTCCGGCCGCTCGGGATCGAACACCTCGTCCGCCCAGAAAAAGGTGACCAGTTCCTCATCGCTCACGTTTTCGATGGAATGGGTGTAGCCGGGAGGGATGTCCACGACTTTGTATTCTCTGCCGCTCACATAATGCTCGATGACCTCACCGCCCAGGATGTGTCTGAAGCGGATGACGGCCCTGCCCTGAACGACGAAAAACTTCTCGGTCTTCGTGTGGTGATAATGGTTTCCGCGCGTGACCCCCGGCTTGGTGTGGGAAACGAAAACCTGCCCAAGTGACTGAGACTTCAGGAACTCCGCCAGACCTCCGCGGTTATCGGTCTTCACTTTAAGGCCGTAGGCGAAGTCGGCCGGTTCTAAATAGGACAAGTATGTGGCGTAGAGATTCTTGAGAAACAGATCGTCGAAAGCCGGCACCTGCAGGGACTGCCGAAAAGCTCTAAAGGAACGGATGCTCTCCGCCAGTCGGCCCAGCGTGGTGGTGAAAACGGGTACGACTTCCGCATAGCCACCGGCAGTCGAACCGCCAGGGCCGTTTGATGCCTGCTGCTCGATGCCTGCGGCCTGCAGCATCGCTTGGCATACGTCGTCCACATAGACAAGCTCGAGCGCTTTGGCGGGGTCGGAGATGGAAATCGGCAGATCGTGGGCGATGTTGTGGCAGAAGGTGGCGACCACGGAATTGTAATTGGGGCGGCACCACTTGCCGAAGACGTTCTTCAGCCGGAAGATGACGACCCGCGCCCCAGTCTGTTGCGCAAAAACAAGCAGCCTTTCCTCGGCCTTGCGTTTGCTGACTCCGTAAGGGTTGTCCTGGTCGGCTTGGATGGAGGATGAAAAGATGATCGCCGGCCTGCGGTCAAGCGTTTGCAGCTTTTCGCACAGCATTGCCGTGAAATCCGTGTTCACCTCTGCGAATTCTTCGACTTTTTGCGGCCGGTTGACACCGGCAAGGTGAAAAATGACATCCGCCTCCCCCAACCCTTCCTCGAGAACCTCCGGAGGGCTGCCGATGTCGTACCCGATCACCTGCACGTTGGCTTTCAGCCGAAGAAATGCGCCGAGGTTTTTTCCTAGAAATCCCGAAGCGCCGGTTACCAGCACTGTGGTCTCAGGCAAAGTTATACCCTCTCCCCGTTCAGCGCGGCCTTTACGATGTCGAGCTTCAGCAGCAATGCCACCATCCCGTCAACATCGAGGCGCCGGGTGTTGTGCGAGTTGTAATCCTCAGCCAAAGACACTTTCTGCTCGCCTTTGATGAAATAAATGGCATAATTCAAGTCTCTTACGTCGGCCGGCACGCGATAATATTCGCCCATGTCCTCCGCTTTCGCCATTTCTTCACGGTTGAGAAGCGTCTCGTAAAGCTTCTCGCCGTGACGAGTGCCGATGATGCGGACCTCATTCTTGGCGCTGAAGAGCTTTCGCATGGCCTGGGCCAGCGTTTGAATGGTGGCCGCGGGCGCTTTCTGCACGAATATATCGCCGGGATTAGCGTTCTCGAACGCATAGAGCACGAGGTCCACCGCATCGTCGATGGTCATCATGAAACGCGTCATGTCGGGATCGGTCACGGTAATCGGCAATCCTTGCTGGATCTGCTGCAGAAAAAGCGGGATCACCGAGCCACGCGAGCCCATCACGTTGCCGTAGCGCGTACCGCAGAAAATGGTGGCGGTGTCACCGTACATCCGCGCCTTGGCGACCATCAGCTTCTCCATCAGCGCCTTGCTCATTCCCATGGCGTTGATCGGATAGACCGCCTTGTCGGTGCCGAGCACAATCAGGTTTTTCACATTGCACGCCATGGCTGCGTTCATCACATTCTCGGCACCGAAGGCGTTCGTCCGCACGGCCTCCATCGGAAAAAACTCACAGGAAGGCACCTGCTTGAGCGCTGCGGCATGAAAGACGTAATCCACTCCCTGCATCGCCGCCAGAATGCTGTCATAGGCACGCACATCCCCGATGTAAAACTTCACCTTCGGGCTGGCCAAGGAAATCCTTAGATCCTCCTGCTTCTTCTCGTCTCTGCTAAAAATACGTATTTCCTTTATGCCTGTGTTCAGGAACCTATGCAAAACGGCATTACCGAATGTCCCCGTGCCGCCAGTGATCAACAGAGTTTTCCCAGTAAACATTTAGTTCTCCTAAATTCCCTCCACCAGAAAGTTCGACCACCTGACCACGTCTGCTTTCGAAGTATTTTCTATATTTTAGGAGGTCTTTCTATGCTTTAACTGCCCCAGCCGCTCGACCGAATCAAATAGAGCGTCTTTCTCAGCCCTACTTGGGTAATTAATCAAAACAGCACGGTACCTTCCTTTGAACACAAAAAGGCTACCTGCAGCTGCACCGATGATCCCGAATGACTCGATCAGCGCAGCTATATCCTTTAGGGAGCCTGCGCCCCCAATCACAGTCAAAGGCAAACTGATACTCTCACGCACCTGTGTTACAAGATTTAGGTCGTAGCCCTTCATTACTCCATCCTGGTCTATGGAGTTGACAACAACCTCACCTGCCCCTAGCTCTTCTGCGCGTTTAGCAAAGCCAGCAGGCTGCAACCCAGTAGCTTGAGTACCATTGTGGGTGAAAATCTCATAATTGCTTTCGATTCCCCCTTTTTTCTTGACATCAATCACAATTACGATGCTTTGAGCACCCACCCGTACAGCAGCCTCCGAAATCAGCTCGGGCGTGATAATTGCAGCTGAACTCAGTGCGACCTTCTCCACACCAAGACTAATAATCTTTTCTACGTGTTCGACAGTCTTGACCCCGCCGCCGTAACATAAAGGCATCCGGCATTCAGCTGCGAGATTCTTGATAAGATTCAAATCAGGCTCTCGCTCAAGCACGGTGGCATCAATATCCACCACCATCAGTTCGTCAACCTCTTTTTCGTTAAAAATGCGAACTGCATTGATAGGATCGCCTACATACTTCGGATTGCCAAACTTAATTGTCTTGACCAATCCGCCATTCTTGACCAAAAGGCATGGTATGATTCTAGGACGCAACACGTTTATAATTCAGCGAAATTTTTTAAAAGTTGAATGCCCCACTGGTGGCTCTTTTCGGGATGGAACTGCGTACCAAATACATTACCCAAATTCACCGCAGAGACAAAGGGTCCATTATAGTCCGTTTCAGCCAATACAGTTTCCACTGAGCCAGGAAGGAAATAATAGGAATGCAGAAAATAAAACCTTGCGTCCGTGTCTAGGCCTCTAAACAGGCATTCCGTTCTTTTAGGCTGCGCATCGTTCCAGCCCATGTGCGGCAAATAAGTTTTCTGGGTAAAACCTGCCTCGTCGAACTTCCTTACCTCCGCATCGATCCATCCGAGGCCTTCCAACAATCCTTCTTCACTCCGTCGGGCCATCATCTGCATGCCCACACAAACCCCAAGAACCGGGCGTCTTCTGACGATAACAATATCATCCAGGCAACCCCGCATTCCCGACTCGTTCAGCTTGGTCATGGCCCAATCGAATGCACCTACACCCGGAAGAATAATCTTATCCGCTCGCGCCAACTCATCGTGCGTGTTAGCTATGAAGACCGGAATATTGAGGCGGTTATAGATATTGGCAAAGGCCTGGATATTGCCCAAACCATAGTTGACAAGGGTAATCATTGTTTGCCGCCGACTTTCAATCCCAAGGTTTTCATCACTCTAAAACTGGTTTCATAAGCTAACTTTCAAAAGCCTCGAAAAGAGGTTATGAAACCAGTTATAGCCTTGCAGTCATAAATTTTCTGCTGTGATTTTTTATCTCGATACGTCCTCAATTGAGCTTTCTACCCGATTTTTCATCAGGGCGATTATTCATCGAACTTGTTTTGCTCAGCAACGCGGCACGGGCGGCACGGATGGATAGGATCAACCGATTTGCGGCGTACGCTGCAAATCACCTTGCTGCGGTAGCTCTGCTTTGACCAAAGCGACCACCAACACCATTAAGACCCATAGCGCCGAGGAGAAACTCAGCGCACCGCTAAACATGCCGGCCACCGAGTACTGCACAAACAGCAGCGTGACCCAAAGGCAATTCGGTTGAAGACGGGCTAGTTGCAAAGCCTTCACGGTTGCGTAAACAAGGAGGAAAGTGAAGGGAACCCCTGTAAATACGCCGAAAGCCATGAAGCTTTCGAGAACCAGATTATGTGGATAGGTTTTGGTCGGATTGATACCCACCCCGACGATCGGGCTGTCGATGAAGGAACGGAAGCCATGTGCGAGAAGATTCTCGCGCCCAGAATCGAGGAACACATTGGATAGTCTTTTAGCAAGTAAGATTGATTCACCTTGGCTCGCAAACCACCAGATTACGATCGCAAGTGCCGTGACGACGAGAACGCTCCAGATGTTGAACATTCTCGTGCCGCGGAAGAAGGCCAGCACGGACAGCGCGAGGAACAGGGATATGACCGGGCCCCGGGAACCGGCGGCAATAATCGCCACAATTGACAGAACGATTGCCAAACAAAGTAACGCTCGGTAAATCACCCTGGAGATCACCGAACGGAATGAGCCGAATCTCAGCTCCCATAAACACAGCAGGAATAGTGTAACCCCCATGTGACCGATGGTGATCGGGTTCAACGCCTTATGCTCCGCTCTTAACCACTTGAAGTGGAGGGCGCTGATCGACCCAACCTGCAAGAAGATAATCCAGAGGTTAAGTAGCAGTCCGAGGGTTGTGACCCATATCAGTGTGGCGGGAGCACCTTGTGCAATTCGCGCTGGATTGCCTGCTGCCATCGCCACGGCTGGGATCAACGACACACCAACTGCGAACGCGAAGTATTCGTACGTCGGGAGTTTTAGTGTCTCGGGGTTAGAAATGTAGTCGATCCCGATGCGGCTGACGTACAGTATCCAGAAGCACCACCACGCGATCCAAAAGTACCCATCCCGAAATAAACGCGAGCGCAAAGCACACAGAATGGTCAGCAACGCCAGCGCTAAGACCACCGCACGGCTGGTGATCGAAATCAGGCGGTTCTCTAACCTGAGCATTTGCGAAATGCCTGTAACAACCGGGTAGCCGGACAGAGTAAATGCGAGTATCCACCGTGCGAATCTACCAGTGTTCATTGTGAGCTGCCCTCGATCAATTCTGGCAAGCTTGCCCAATAGTCAACTAGTATCATTCAGACAATCTTGTTAGCTATAGTGTTTCAGTTCAATCTGTTAGCTGAAAACTAATTGTTATTAGCGCTTTTATCGATCTCATTATCGAGCTATTCTTGGCTTAATTGATGCGAAATGCCATTCCATAATAAAATCTATAAGATACATAGCACTCATCTGCACCACCAAGAAACACAGAAACTCATTAAAATTTAATTTGAACTCTTCAGCCAAGAAAACAACAAGAACCGTGGTAATTGCGCGCAGACAATGCCAAATTGGCAAATACCACCATCCACCAACAATCAAGGATGTTCGATCCAATGGAGAACTGGCAAACGAGAAGAATGCGGCTATCGCCATCACAGACGCGTAAAAGCCTGAATCATTCCAGCCCTTACCAAATATGAGCGGATAACCCCATGGTGCCAGCATGTATAGTGAGGTATATAGTGGCAACCCAAAAATAAATAGTTTCCGCACAGTCACTCGCCAGACATCGTCAAAACTCTGGCCATTTGCCCATTTCTCCGCAGCTCTTTGATAATAGACTTGGCCAATCGCTATACCCACAAGGCCTGCTGGGAGGTATATCGTGGAAGCAACCAATGCAAATTGACCCAATACGCTTCCGCCATAGACATGTGCTATAAAAACAGGGGGCAAAGACGCTGTTACAGTTGACAATATGTGTGAAAATACCATCGAATTGGCCAGCCGCCTGTAAATGACAGCCTGTCGTTTCATGCCTTGAGTATAGGATTTCTTATCTGAGGAAAACAGCTTTTTCAACAAACTGTGGTTCATTTTTCCAAGATCAAGCAAACATCCCATTTTGGCAACAGCACTAGCAGCAGGCGCGGCAATGAGTCCAATTGGACCACCCAAGCCATATCCAAGCACACCACTGCCAATATATGCACTTTTACCAACCAGCTCTGATAACCCAGATTTTTTGAAGTTACCTTTACGCTGCACAACATGCAGCATTGCAACCGAATAACAAATCAACAATGCAGACAGTGGGGCCCACACTAACCAAGGTTTTAAATCTAGATCACCCAACCAATAAGCCAACCTCTCTCTAGCCAGCCAGCATAGAAATGTGGCAAAAATAAGTACCACAAGGCCATGAACTAATACCCAGCAGAGAAGACTCTCGGCATCGCCATCTTCTTTTGGCAGCTGAATGAAATACTCATACCTCCAAGTCATAAATCCGACAGAGAACATTACTACCTGAAGGAAAAGGTTTTGCACCGCGAAATCATGCGGAGAATATAGCCTTGTCAGCAAAGGCATTCCTAATACTCCAATTATTTGCCCAATGGTGTTGCCCGATGCTTGCCAAAAAATATCTCGCCAGTATGATGATGCTGCAAGCCGGCTCCAAATAACGGTAATCATGTTGAAATAACCGTAGCTAAGCACTTAAAAATGATCTTAGACTTCACGACAAAGATCTTCCTCCATTGGCAAACTCATCGCCCGCAGTACAGTATTAAAAGCTACTGGCGAACAGTTCGCACCCAGCCGAGTATTCGTAAGGGCTCCGCATCCAGTCAATTGGGGAATTTCTGGAAATATAGCTTACATTGTTCAATGCAGGGGACATTTTATTTCGACGTTTCGATGACCCTTATTGATACCGGCGCTGACAGTGTACCTTCCTTGATTGTATTGATAAATTTTTTAGTTTCTATCCACCAAGGCGCTTGGTCATCCCACTTCATTATCTTTTTATTCTTAAGGTCCGTCCCGCCCCAAATTACAATCCCATCAGCATGCTTACGTGCTGTTTCCAATTCAAGTCGCCAATAGTCAGGCTCAATGTACTGTGACGAGTAACGTGATGAGTCGTGATACTGTGGCCATAAGAACACATAAACAGGCTTATTATTATCACAGCGCCGGGCTTCATTAATTTGTGCGACTGCATATTTAACCCACCCATCACGGTCTTTGTAATATGTATACAACGATGGAAACAACATATTTGCCTCATTAACTACTATTTTAAGAGAGTCGTTTTCCTTTTGCCATGCAAGAAAATCTGTGCTCGAAGGATTTTTTATCGCACGCCAATAGTCTGAAACGGGTGGCAAGGCATAGTAGCCTAGAAGAAGTTTTGGCTCAGCCATATGGAACCATTGCAGGATTGTCAAGTATTTCGAAATATTTTCAGCACTGCGGCCCTTAGCATGTGGTTCCCGAATTTCCCAGTGTTCAATATCAACCACTGTTGGATTACCCGTTGCGTACAATTTGCGCGATAGCCAATTGATATGGGCTTGTGATGGTAAGTCAAAGAGCATTTGGACACGATCCCCCCATAAGGTCGCAGTATCTGGAATGTTAATAGGCTGAAGTCCCTCTTTCGTTAAATCAGGTTTATCTGCATAATGTGTTCCATCAAATACGACAAATTGGTTTCCGCTGGCACTCTCAATGAGTACTCCAATAAGAATTAGAACACCTATCGTTCTAAAAAACGCTACTCTCATGCTTACTCCTCCTTAAGCATAGTTGTTTGGATAGTCTGATGAATGCGATAAGCTCTGAATCGGTTTTTGTTTATTGTAAAGAATCCGCACCCATAGGGTGCGGCTTTGATGATACCCCCCATAGGGGGGCATAATTATGGTCTTCGAACGTAATGTCTGTTGCAATCCATACTATTTGGGCAATAACGGACTTCCCTTATGGTTCGTCTCATTACGGATTTTGAGGTAACATCACCTATCCAAAACATCGGCCTTGTTTGGCCATTCCCATCCGGGACCGGCATAGCCAACTTACATTACCCCACCCTTAGGGTGGGGATTTCGACTTCAATTAAACTGTTAAGGCCCAAGAGACAGGTCATAAAACCCAGCCAGAAACAAAGTTCAGGATTGGAGGTATAGGAGTTGTTCTATTTCCGGAATATAGTTTAATTCAGGTTAGTTAATGATTTTATGGGCAGCCCATCTCTTGTAATGTTCGTTCACCCGCTAATGCATCAACTGCCGCTGGCGGCATTCTTTTGAGACACCATGCGCCGCTTTTAGGCA
>Ga0079037_100001319_pt1 | contig 12794 bp, 9 predicted proteins | sample Mud3Dept4metaG_FD_71479 | JGI IMG/M metagenome (GOLD analysis project Ga0079037, IMG submission 71479) | Freshwater wetland microbial communities from Ohio, USA, analyzing the effect of biotic and abiotic controls - Mud 3 Core 4 Depth 4 metaG | ecosystem: Environmental > Aquatic > Freshwater >... | reverse complement strand
GACGGCGTCAATGCGGGTGTCGGTGACGCAGGATGTGTGGCCGCTCGAGCCCGTGGGCCAGCATCAGCGGTTCGTCGTCGAGCAGTGCGCGCGACGGCCCGTCGGCCACGATCCGGCCAGCGTCGAGAACGATGGCGCGCGGGCAGGTCTCAACCACGAACTCCAGGTCGTGCGTCGCGATCAGCTGGGCCACCGGCAAGTGCGTGAGGAGCATCATCAGCTCGCGGCGGCCGCGCGGATCGAGGTCACTGGTCGGTTCATCGAGCACCAGCAGGCGCGCGTCGCAGGCCAGCAGCCCCGCCAGGCACACGCGGCGCTTCTCGCCTCGGCTCAGGTGGTGCGGCAAGCGCTCGCCGAAGCCGCCGAGACCCACCTGCGCCAACGCGTCGCTCACCACGCGGGACAGCTGCGGTTCCCGCATGCCCAGTTGCTGCGGCCCGAACGCCACGTCCTCCCAGACCGTCGGACAGAACAACTGGTCGTCCGGATCCTGGAACAGGAGCCCCACTCGACGGCGCACCTCGGGCAGGTTGGCCTCGACCAGCGGCAGGCCGTCCACGGTGACGGCCGGGTTCAACGCCGGGCGGTCGGGCAGCAGGCCGTTGAGGTGCAGCAGCAGCGTGGACTTGCCGGCGCCATTCGGCCCGATGAGGGCCACGCGCTCGCCCGGCGCGAGCGTGAACGTCAACCCGCGCAACGCCGCGTGTCCGTCGGGGTAACGGTAATGCAGGTCGCGGACCTCGAGCAGGCTCACGCTTTCCATCCCCGGGCACACATCGCCAGGTATACGCGCTCAGCCCGCTCCGAGGTGCGCACGAACAGTTGCCCCGCGACCTGCGCGGAGTTGCGCCATGCGGACGAGCGGCCGGCGACGAACGTCCGGCTGCGGCGCGCCCGCTGCATGCGCTCCATCTCCTCCACCAGCACGAAGAGATAGCGGTGCATGAGGGCCAGCGTGGTGACCAGCAATGCCGGTACCCGGATCCGCCACAGTACCGCCAGCAGGTCCGAGAACCGCGTGGTCGCCGTGAGCAGGACCATCGTCGCCAGGCACAGGGTGCTCTTCGTGAGCATGGACAGGAACAGCGGCACGCCCCCCGGCCGAAGCAGCGCGAGCAGTGCGATGCCGAGCACGAACGGCTCGAGCAACAACAGGCGCAGGAGCATCCCGCGCAGATCCGCGCGCGACACCGCGGCGACGGCGACCAGTCCGCCGGCGACGGCGGCGTGCGCCCACCAGGCGCTGCGCGGCAGCAGCACGATCAGCACGGCGCAGGCCACCGCGGCCAGCAGCTTGGTGCCCGCGGGCAGCCGATGGACGGCGCTCGAACCGTGCTGGTACGGGCTCAGTAAGCGATCGCGCAGCACGTGGCGGGTCAGTGACGCGCGCCTGCGCGACCCGGGGCCGCCAACGCTCGCGCAACGAACCAGGCGACGGCGAAGGCCACCAGCGCGCCAATCCCCCCGGCGATCACGGTCGCGAGCCACGGCGAGGCATCGAGCAGCGGCGCGACCGTGTAGTCCGCCAGCGGTGCAGGCTGGCCGGCCAGCGCGCGGCTGGCGAACCCGAAGCGCTCGGCGACGTGCTCGAGACCGTCCGGCCACGGGCTGGCGAACGGCGCGACCAGGACCATCGAGCCGATCGCCAGCGCGGCGCCGTAGGCCAGCGTCCGGCCGCGCGCCGTGGCGCGGGCCGGCTCGGCCGGCATCACGAGTTCCGGGCGGGCACGCATCACGACCGCGACGATGAGCATGGTGATCACGGCTTCGCCGAGCCCGATCACCATGTGCACGCCGCCCATGGCCGCGAGCACCGTGCCCCAGGCGACCACGCCCGATGCCGCGAGTTGCGCGGCGCAGGCGAGCGCTGCTGCCAAGGTCGAACACCAGGCGGCGACGCCCGCGGCCAGCAGCGTGCCCTGCGGCCCTACCCCTGCCGCCGAGCGCACAACCCGGTACACGCCGTGTGCAACGAGCGGCGCGATCACCGCAAGATTGAGCACGTTGGCCCCGAGAGCGGTGATGCCACCGTCGGCGAACATCAGGCTCTGCAACAGCAGGACGGCCGTCATCGCCACCACCGCGGCAGCCGGACCGAGCAGCACGGTCGCCAGGGCTGCGCCGATCAGGTGACCCGAGGTTCCGGCGGCGACCGGGAAATTGAGCATTTGCGCCGCGAATACGAACGCCGCCGTGAGACCGATCAGGGGCACGCGACGCGGCGGCAGGTGGCGCCGTACCGCCCGCAGGGCCAGCCCGAAGCCAACCGACGCGGCCGCGGCGGTCGCGACCAGCGTGCGTGCGTCGAGGAACCCGTCGGGAACGTGCATGCTCGGTCGGATCCTCGTCCGCCTGCCGCGGGAATGTGCGGTTTTTACGAGAACGTCATACTATCGACCCGTCACTGCGGGCGGCAACCCGTTGTTTTCCGAAGCCGGGCGACCCGCCGGACCGGGGAAACCGCAAGGCGGCGGCAGTGCCCGCCAGTGGTGACAGGCGATGAGGTGCCCGTCCCCCTCCGACTCGAGCACCGGCACCTCGCTGCGGCAGCGCTGGTCTGCGAAGCGGCAGCGCGCTGCATACGCACACCCGGCGGCTGCCGCAGGATCCGGCAACGGTGCCGCCTCGCCCTGCACGAAGCCCGCGGCCCTGTCCCCGGACCAGGCTTCTGGATCGGGCTCCGGTACCGCCTCGAGCAACGCCCGCGTGTAGGGATGGCGCGGCGCGGCGAACAGCGCCTCACGCGACGCTCGTTCGACGACCCGGCCCAGGTACAGCACGACCACCTCATCGCAGAGGTGCCTCACGACCGCAAGGTTGTGGCTGATGAACAGCAGCGCAAGCCCGTGCCGCTCGCGCAATTCGCTGAGCAGGTTGACGATCTGCGCCTGCACGGACACATCGAGCGCGCTCACCGCCTCGTCGCAGACCAGCAACGCCGGCCTCGCGACGATGGCGCGCGCGATCGCCGCCCGCTGGCACTGCCCGCCACTCAGTTCGTGCGGATAGCGCGCGGCCAGAGCCGGGTCGAGCCCGACTTCCTGCAGCGTCGCCGCCACCCGTGAGTCGCGCGCCGCGCGCGGCTGCGGCCCTGCGAGCGCGACCAGCGCCTCGGCCACGCTCTCCCCGACGGTCATGCGCGGATCGAGGCTGCCAACCGGATCCTGGAACACCACCTGGGCCTCGCGACGCATGCGCCGCAGCGCCGGCGCATCGCCCGGGCGCACCAGCGTACCTCGCCAGGCGACGGAGCCGGCCGCCGGCCTGAGGAGCGCCAGGATCGCGCGCGCCAGCGTCGACTTGCCGCAGCCCGACTCGCCGACGATGCCGACCGACTGCCCCGCCGCGACCTCGAGGTCGACGCCATCGACGGCCGTCAGCCAGTGGCGGGTCGCCAGCAGCCCTGCGCGGCGCAGCGGGAAGCGCACCGTCAGGCCGCGCACTTCGAGCAGCCGCGCGCTCACGACGGCTCTCCGAGGCGTACCAGCGGCGTGTGGCACGCCACGCGGCGCTCGCCGGCCGCGCGCAGTCCCGGCTGTGCCACACGACACTGTTCCGTCGTCGCCGGGCAGCGCGGCGCAAACGCGCAGCCCGGGGCCTCGACGCCCGGCCGCGGCGGCTGCCCCTCGATGCCCGCGAGCCGCCGGGTGAGTGCAGCGTCGAGCCTCGGCACGGACGCGAGCAATGCCGCCGTGTACGGATGTGCCGGGCCGGCGAAGAGTTCGCGCACGGGCGCGCTCTCGACGATGCGGCCGCCGTACATCACCGCGACGCGGTCGGCGATGCCTGCCACTACGCCCAGGTCGTGGGTGATGAGCACCAGCGCGAGCCCGCGATCACGGGCCTCGCGCAGCACCTCGAGCACCTGCGCCTGCACCGTGACGTCGAGTGCGGTGGTGGGCTCGTCGGCCACCAGCAAGTCAGGCTGGGTCATGAGTGCCATGGCGATCGCGGCGCGCTGCCGTTGCCCGCCCGACAGCTCGTGCGGATACTGGCGCAGCCGCGCCTCGGGATCCGGCATGCGCACGGACCGCAGGACCTCGAGGCTGCGTTTCTTTGCTGCCTCCGCATCGAGCACCCCGCGCTCGAGCACGACCTCGCTCAACTGCCGGGCGATGGTGAGGTGCGGGGTGAGCGCGTTCATCGGGTCCTGGGCGACCATCGCGACGCGCGTGCCGAGCACCTCGCGCAGCGGCGCCGGGTCAGGCCCCAGCAGTTCCCGGCCGTCGAACCGGACCGTGCCCCGCGCGAAGCCGCTCGCCGCGAGCAGGCCGAAGCTGCCGAGGAACAGCTGGCTCTTGCCCGAACCGGACTCGCCGACGAGCGCGAGGCACTCGCCGCGACGCAGCTCGAGCGAGACCTCGCGCACCGCGCGTACCGTGCCCCGTGGCGTCGCGAAGGCGACGTCGAGATTGCGGATCTCGAGCAACGGCCCGCCCACCTCAGCCCTGCCTCGGGTCGAGCGCGTCACGCAGCCCGTCGCCCAGGAAGTTGAGCGCGAGCAACAGCGCGGCCAGCACCGCGGACGGCGCGAGCAGCTGCCACGGCGCGGTCTCCATCTCGAGTGCGCCCTCCGCCACCAGCCGGCCGAGGCTGGTGAGCGGCTCCTGCACGCCGAGCCCGAGGAAGCTCAGGAAGCTCTCGAACAGGATCACCTGCGGCACGGTGAGCGTCGCGTAGACGATCACGGGACCGAGCACGTTCGGCACGATGTGCCGCGCGATGATGCGGTGGGCGGGCAGCCCGAGCGCGACCGCGGCCGCGACGAACTCACGTTGCCGCAGCGCCAGCGCCTGGCCGCGCACGATGCGCGCCATGGTGAGCCAGCCGACCGCGCCGATCGCGAGGAAGATCAGCCAGAGGCTGCGGCCGAACACCACGGTGAGGATGATGACGAAGAACATGTAGGGCAGCGCGTACAGCACGTCCACCGCGCGCATCATCCAGCCGTCGGCGCGCCCCCCGAGGTAGCCCGCCGTGGCGCCCCACGCCACGCCGATGACGACGCTCACGGCCGTGGCGAGCAAGGCGACGAGCAGCGACACCTGGGTGCCGGACCACACACGCACGAACAGGTCGCGGCCGTTGCTGTCGGTGCCGAACCAGTGGCCGTTGTCGAGCGACGGCGGCGATGCAAGCGGGCTGAGCGTCCAGTCCACGTGGTCGATCGCATAGGGACTCAGCATGGGCCCGACCAGCGCCGCCACCACCAGCAGCAGCACGACCACGCCCGCGGCCACGGCCGCGCGGTTGCCGATCAGGCGCCGGCGCGCATCGGCCCACAGGCCGCCATCACTCGTGCCGGATGCGGGGATCGAGCCAGCCATACACGAGGTCCACGACCAGGTTGAGCAACAGGATGAGCGCGGCGTAGAACACCACCATGCCCATGACGAGCGTGTAGTCGCGATTGATCGCGCCCTGCACGAAATAGCGGCCGACGCCGGGCAGGCCGAACACCTGCTCGACGACCAGCGAGCCCGTGAGCAGCGCGGCAGCCGCCGGCCCGAGGAAACTCACCACCGGCAGCAGCGTCGGCTTCAGCGCATGCCGCCGCAGGATTACGCCGGGGTCCAGGCCTTTGGCGCGTGCCGTGCGGATGAACGGCGCCTGCAATACCTCGAGCAGGCTGCCACGCGTGAGGCGCGCGAGGTAGGCCACGAGTGGCAGTGCGAGCGTGACGACCGGCAGCACCAGGTGCCTCAGGCTGCCCGCCTCCCAGCCGGCCACGGGCAGCCAGCCGAGGTACAGGCCGAAGAACAGCGCCAGCACGGGCGCCACCACGAAGTTGGGGATCGCGATGCCTGCGAGCGCCACGGCCATGACGGCGTGGTCGGCCCAGCCGTTCTGGCGCAGCCCGGCGACGAGCCCGAGCGGTATGCCGAGAGCGATGCCGAGCAGCAGCGCGGCAGCGCCGATGCTGAGCGTCACGGGCAACCCACGGACGATCAACTCCGCGACCGAGAAGTCCTTCATGCGGAACGACGGGCCGAGGTCACCGCGCAGCAGGCCGCCGAGATAGCGCGCGAACTGCACCGTGACCGGCTGGTCGAGGCCATAGGCCGCCTGCAGGTTCGCCTCGATCTCGGGCGGCAGCGCGCGCTCCTCGTCGAACGGGCCGCCCGGCGCGGCGCGCATCAGGAAGAAAGCGGCCGCGACGATCAGCAGGAACGTTGGGATGGCCTGGAGGATCCTGCGCGTCGCGTAGCCGAGCATGCCGATCGGGCGCTAGTGCGCCGCCCGCTCCGGCCGGCGCACCCGCGGGACTGCGGCGAGCAAGCGTGCGCTGGTCACCGGGGTGACGGGGATGGCAGGAAGGACGATCCCCCACCAGCCACAGAACTGCCATCCCGCGTGACTCACGGGCCGGGAGTCTACACGCGGGCCGCTCACGCGGGGAGCCCGGGCGCGGCGAGCCGGCGCCTGAATTCATCCTCGTCGATGATCGTGACGCCGAGTTCCTGCGCCTTGCGCAGCTTCGAGCCGGCCTCGGCGCCGACCACGAGCAGCGTGGTCTTCTTCGACACCGAATCGGTGACCGTCGCACCGGCGGCCCGCGCTGCGTCACGCGCCTCGTCGCGCGTCATGCCGGACAGCGTGCCGGTGATCACCAGCGTCTCGCCGGCGAGCGGGCCCTCGCCCGCGACGCGCACCGGCATCGCGTCCGGCCAGGACACACCGCGGCGTCGCAACTCCGTGATCACCTTGCGGTTGCGCGGCTCGTCGAAGAAGTCGCGCAGGTGCGCGGCCACGACCGGCCCTACGTCCCGTACTTGCTGGATCTCCTCGCGCGTCGCGGACTCGAGCGCCTCGAGGCGCCCGAAGTGCGAGGCCAGTGCCAGCGCGGTCGCCTCGCCCACGTCACGGATGCCGAGCGCGAACAGGAACCGCGCCAGCGTGGTGTGCTTGCTGCGCTCGAGGGCCACGACCAGGTTCTCGGCCGACTTCGGCCCCATGCGCTCGAGGCCGGCGAGCTCGTCGGCCGTGAGCGAGTAGAGGTCGGCCGGCGTCTCGACCCGGCCCGCGTCCACCAGCTGCTCGACCAGCTTGTCGCCGAGGCCCTCGATGTCCATCGCCCGGCGCGACGCAAAGTGCCGCAACGACTCGCGCCGCTGCGCGCTGCAGACGAGCCCCCCCGAGCAGCGCGCCACGGCCTCGCCTTCGTCGCGCGTCACGTGCGAGCCGCAGACCGGGCACTGCTTCGGCAGCTGCACCGCGCGCGCGCCCTTCGGCCGCAGCTCCGGGATGACCCGCACCACCTCCGGGATCACGTCGCCCGCGCGCCGTACCACGACCGTGTCGCCGATGCGCACGTCCTTGCGGGCGAGATCGTCCATGTTGTGCAGCGTCACGTTGCTCACCGTCACGCCGCCCACGAACACCGGCTCGAGCCGCGCGACCGGCGTGAGGGCACCGGTGCGACCCACCTGGAACTCCACGTCGCGGACGACCGTGGTCTCTTCCTGCGCCGGGAACTTGTGCGCCACCGCCCAGCGCGGCGCGCGCGCCACGAACCCCAGGTCGCGCTGCCAGTCGAGCCGGTCGACCTTGTACACGACGCCGTCGATGTCGTAGCCGAGCCTGTCGCGCCGCGCGCCCATGCGTGCGTAGTAGTCGAGCGCGCCGCTGACGCCCGTCACGACTTCGATCGCCGGGCAGGTGCGCAGCCCGAACTCGCGCAGCGCGGCGAGCACCTGGCTGTGCCGGCGCGGCGTCGCCCAGTGCGCGGTGGCCCCGACGCCGTAGCAAAACAAGTCGAGCGCACGGCTGGCCGTCACCCGGGGGTCGAGCTGGCGCAGGCTGCCGGCCGCGGCATTGCGCGGGTTGGCGAACGTCTTCTCGCCCTGCTCGGCCGCACGCCGGTTCAACTGCTCGAACGAACGGCGGGTCATGTACACCTCGCCGCGCACCTCGAGCAAGGGCGGCACGTGCGCGCCCCGCAAGGCGAGCGGCGCCGAACGGATGGCCCGCACGTTCGCGGTGACGTCCTCGCCCTTGGTGCCGTCGCCGCGCGTGGCCGCCTGCACCAGCCGCCCGTGCTCGTAGCGCAGGCTGATCGCGAGGCCGTCGATCTTGGGCTCCGCGGAGTATTCGACCGACTCGACGTCGAGGCGCTCGCGCACGCGACGGTCGAAGTCGATCACGTCCTGCTCGGTGAACGCGTTGTCGAGCGACAGCATGGCCACCGCGTGCACGACCTCGCCGAACGCGCTGCTCGGTGTCCCGCCGACGCGCTGGGTCGGTGAGTCGGGCGTGACGAGCTCCGGGCGGGCGGCCTCGAGCTTCCGCAACTCGGCCAGCAGCGCGTCGTAGCGCGCGTCGGAGATCTCGGGATCGTCGAGGACGTAGTAACGGTAATCGTGCCGCCGGATCTGCTCGCGCAACTCGGCGATGCGCTTCGCGTCCTCGCGGGCCGTCATGGTCGCGGGACCGTCAGCGATCCGGGGCAGCGCCCCGGGCGCGTTCGAACTCGGCGACTTCCTCGCGCAGGTGGCCGATGCGTGCCAGGGTGAGCGGGCTGCCACGCTCGTCCTGCAACTGGCCGCCGAGCGTTGCCGCGAGCGCGCGCGCCGTGACGATCAGCTCGTCGAACGACCGCACGGGGGCCAGCGGCCCGGGCATCACGGTGAACAGCGCGATGCCGCGAAACTGGCTGCCCGGCATCGCCTGCGGATCGAACGTGCCGGGTTCCTTGAGGCTCGCGAGGCTCACCACGGGCCGGCCCGCCTCGTCGAGGCGGTGGAAGATCTGGTAGCGACCGAAGGTGAACCCGTCGGCATCCAGCGCGTCGAGCAGCTGCGTCCCCGCGAACTGGGACCCGGCCGCCGCCACCACGCGCACCGCGACGATCTTCTGCGAGGCCGGTTTGCGCGGCGGTTCCGGCGCCGGCGGGGGGGAGCGGCGGTCGTCCGGCTCGACCTCGACGCGCGGTTCGACGCGCGGGGTGGCTATCGATTCGACGCGCGGCTCGAGACGGATCGTGGGAGGCTCCAGTTCGTCGTCGGGAGTCTCGTCCAGCCGTGGCTCGAGACGAGGCTCGCGACGCAGGGGACCGGGCTCCGGGCGCCGCGCTGGCTCGGACGGGTGATCGTCCGCTCGGGGCGCCCCAGGCTCGTCGGTCGGGGCCTCGTCGTCCGCCGGATCCGCATGCGGCGACTCCGGCACCACGGCCACCGTGCGCGCCGGTTCCACCCGCGTCATGCGCTCGTGCTCGGGCGCCGCGGCACGACGGCGCGCACGCACGCCCCAGGCGTAGATCCCGGCGATCAGCAGCAGGCCGGCGACGAGCAGGATCCAGCGCAGCTCGTTCATGGTGCCTCGCTCACACCGCGGCCAGGCGCATCGCCTCGTCCACGTCGACCGCCACGAGCCGCGACACGCCGGGTTCGTTCATGGTGACGCCGAGGAGCTGGCTGGCCAGTTCCATGGTGGTCTTGTTGTGAGTGACGAACACGAACTGCACGCGCCCCGACATCTCGCGCACGATCTCACAGAAGCGGCCGACGTTGTTCTCGTCGAGCGGCGCGTCGACCTCGTCGAGCAGGCAGAACGGCGCCGGGTTCAGCTCGAAGATCGAGAACACCAGCGCGACGGCGGTGAGCGCCTTTTCGCCGCCGGACAGCATGCTGATCGAGCTGTTCCGCTTGCCGGGCGGACGCGCCATGATGGCCACGCCGGACTCGAGCACGTCCTCGCCGACCAGCTCGAGGTAAGCCGTGCCGCCGCCGAACAGGCGCGGGAACTTCTCCTTCAGGCCGGCGTTGACGCGATCGAACGTGTCCTGGAACCGGCTGCGCGTCTCCCGATCGATCTTGCGGATCGCCTCCTCGAGCGTGGCGAGCGCGTCGGTGAGGTCGGCGAACTGGCGATCCAGGTACTCCTTGCGCTCGGACTGTTCCTTGAACTCGTCGATGGCCGCCAGGTTCACCTGGCCGAGTCGCTCGATCTTCTCGCCCGTCTCGGCGAGGCGCTGCTCCCAGGTCGTGACGTCTGCCTCCGCCACGAGCGCCGCCGTCACCTCGGCCAGCTCGAGTCGCGTCGCCGCGAACTGCTCGAGCAGGTTCTCCCGCCGCAGACGCAGCTCCTGCACCGAGAACTTCACGTTCTCGAGCAGGTCACGGGCGTCCTGGACCGCTGCCTCCGCGCTCACGCGGCGCTCGTCGAGCGCCCGCAGGCCCGCATCGACCTCCTCCAGGGCGCGACGCGCGGTCCCGAGTTCTTCCTCGACGGCGACGCGCTGTCGCAGCGCCTGTTCGAGGGTCTCCTTGAGACCCGCCTCGCCGGCCTCGCTGGTCGCCAGTTGCGCGTCGAGATCGGCGCGGCGGCCCTCGAACTGCGCGATCTGGCCGTCGAGGCGCGCGAGGCCGGCCAGCAGCGACGCGTGGCCGGTGCGCCGCGACTCGACCCGGATGGCCACCTCGCGGGCCGCATTGCGATCCTGCTCGGCGCGCTGCCGTGCGTCCGCCAGCACCTGTCGCAGCGCCTCGCGCTCGCTCTCGAGCGCGAGGCGGCGCTCCTGGAGTTCGGCCATGTTGCCCAGGGCCTCCTCGAGCCGGGCCCGGGCCGAGCGATTGCCGGCATTGGCCACCTCGAGCGCCCCCTCGAGTTCCGCGAGCTCGGTGGTGAGTTGCTGCATGCGGGCGCTGCGCTGCTCGGCCCTGGCACGCAGGGAATCGAGCTGCGAACGGAGATTCATGTGCGCGGCACCGTCGCGCGAGAGCTGGGCCTGTTCGTCGGCCAGGCGATCCTCGGTCTCGCGTACGCGCTGGCGGACCGCCTCGAGTTCGGCCTCCAGCCCGGCGCTGCGGGCCTGCAGCCGCTCGAGTTCGGCGCGGTCCCGACGCAGCGCCTGCTCACGCTCGAGCACACCCTCGTGGGCATCGCGGTCGCGGCTGACCCGCAGCCAGTCCGGCCCGATCCAGATACCGTCGCGCGTGATGACCGACTGTCCGGCCCGCAGCCGCGGCCGCACCGCGAGCGCCGCGGCCAGCGTGTCGGTGGCGACGATACCCTCGAACAGCGCGTCGATGCCGGCCGGACCCTGCACCCGCGCGCGGAGGCTGTCGGCATCGTGGCCGTCGCCCGCAGGTCCCTGTGCCCCCGCGAAGAACGTCACCGTGCCCGCGCTGAGGCTCTCGAGCACGTGCGCGACGTCGTCGATCGAGTCGACGCAAACGGCCTCGAGGTACGTGCCGAGCACGGTCTCGACGGCCCGGTCCCAGCCGGCCTCCACGGTCAGCTGCCGGGCGAGCCGCGGATTGCCGCCGAGGCCGCGCGACTCGAGCCAGTCCACCACCTTGCCCTGCCCCTGCCCGAGTGCCGCACGCTGCAGCGCCTCGAGCGACACGATGCGGCCCTCGGCGTCCTGCGTCTGGCGCCGGGCCGCGCGCGACGCTTCGGCAAGCTCGCGTTCGCGGTTGCGCTCGGCCTGCAGCGCGGCGACCAGGCCGGCCATGCGCCCGCGTACGGCTTCGACCGCGGTGCGCGCCTCGCGCTCCGCGCCCTCGATCTGCGCCAGCGTCTGGACGACGTCCGCGGCGGCAAGCGCGCCGTGCTCACCGGTCGCGCGATCGCGCTGCGCGACCAGGCGCCGCAGCTGGTTGTCCATTTCCTCGAGACGTGCCCGCTCCGCCTCCGCCGCGGACGACGCCGAGCGCAGCGACTGGTTGAACTGCTCCCAGCGTTCCTGCCAATCGTGCATCGCGGTCTCGGCCGCCGCGAGTGCCAGGGCCGCCGTCTCCTCCGCTGCGCGCGCCGTCTCGAGGCCCGGCTCGAGCTCGGCGAGCGCCGCCGCCAGTTCCGCGGCCTGCGCGGCATCGCGCACGCGGTGGGCGCCGGCCTCCTGCAGGCCCTGCGCGATCTGCTCGAGCTCCTGGCGCTGGCGGCTGCGGATCTCGCGCGCGTGCTCGATGGCCTGCTCGCAGCGCGAAATCTCGGCACCGACCTGGTAGTAACGACCCTGTACCGTGGACAGTACCGCCGACCTGCCGTCGTGCTCCTGGCGCGCACGCTCGATCTGCGCCTCGAGCGAGCGCTGCTCGGCCAGGGCCGCCTGCAGCGCGAGGTCGCGCTCGTTGAGGATCGCCTGGCGGGCACCCGACTCGCTCTCGACCTCGCGCAGCCGCAGCGCGAGCAGCTCGGCGTGCACCTGGCGCTCCTCCTGCTTCAGCACCTGGTAGCGCCGCGCCGTGGCGGCCTGGCGCTGCAGGTGGCGCAGCTGCTTCTCGACCTCGTCGCGCAGGTCGGAGAGGCGCGCGAGGTTCTCGCGCGTGTGCGCGATGCGCGATTCGGTCTCCTTGCGGCGCTCCTTGTAGCGCGAGATGCCGGCCGCCTCCTCGAGGAACGCACGCATCTCGTCGGCCTTCGCCTCGATGACGCGCGAGATCATGTTCTGCTCGATGATCGCGTAGCTGCGCGAACCGAGGCCCGTGCCGAGGAACAGCTGGGTGATGTCCTTGCGCCGGCAGCGGATGCCGTTCAGGAAATACGACGACTGCCCGTCCCGCGAGACCACCCTCTTGAGCGACACCTCGGCGTAGCTCGCGTACTCACCGCCGAGCTTGCCGTCCGAGTTGTCGAACACGAGTTCGACGGACGCCTGGCCGACCGGCTTGCGCGAGCCCGATCCGTTGAAGATCACGTCGGCCATTGAGTCGCCACGCAGGTGCTTGGCCGAGATCTCGCCCATCACCCAGCGCACGGCGTCGATGATGTTCGACTTGCCGCAGCCGTTGGGACCGACCACGCCGACCAGGCTGCTCGGGAAACTGATCGAGGTCGGGTCCACGAAGGAC
>Ga0079037_100001318_pt1 | contig 12795 bp, 14 predicted proteins | sample Mud3Dept4metaG_FD_71479 | JGI IMG/M metagenome (GOLD analysis project Ga0079037, IMG submission 71479) | Freshwater wetland microbial communities from Ohio, USA, analyzing the effect of biotic and abiotic controls - Mud 3 Core 4 Depth 4 metaG | ecosystem: Environmental > Aquatic > Freshwater >... | reverse complement strand
GCTATGCTCGGCCCCACGTCGCAGCGACCGCAGGCCCGTCCGGAGACCCGTCATTAGCAAGCAAGTCATTCGCGGCCAGAAGTCCATCATTGAGTTCGACGGGTCGAAGTGCATCCACTCACGGAACTGTGTCCTGGATCGACCTGACGTGTTCGTGCCGAACGTTCCCGGCGAGTGGATCCACCCGGACGCAGCGACGCCGGACCAGGTGGTGGCGCTGGCGCGCAACTGCCCGTCCGGAGCAATCGTCGCCCGCCGCCTGGACGGTGGCCCGGAGGAAGCGGCGCCGCTCGTCAACACCGTGCGAGTGCTCGAGAACGGACCCTATGCCGTGCGCGCGACGCTCACGATCAGCGGCTCACCGGCGGGCTATCGCGCGACGCTGTGCCGCTGCGGCCAGTCGAAACAGAAACCTTATTGCGACGGCTCGCACACCGCCGCAGGGTTCACAGCCAGCGGCGAGCCTGCCGCAAAAGTGTCCGCGCCACTCGCCGTGCGCGACGGCAGCATGGACGTGGCGCCGCGGCCGAATGGTCCGCTCAAGGTCGTCGGGCCGGTCGAGTTGATCGCGGGCACCGGACACACTCTCGATCGAGGACAGACCTTCTTCCTGTGCCGCTGCGGCCAGTCGAAGACCAAGCCGTACTGCGACGGCAGCCACAAGGCCGCGGGCTTCACCTCCGACTGACGCGCATCCCGGAACGCTGCCCGAGCCGGACGCGTCCGGCGCACGGGAGTCAGCCCGACAGGACGTCCCGCCATTCCGGGTGGCGTTCGAACTGCGACCTGGCAAACGGGCAGAGCGGGATGATCCTGAATCCCTCCCGCCGGGCGTCCTCGACTGCGCGCAGCACCAGCGCCTGCCCGACGCTGCGTCCACGCAGCGCGTCCGGCACCTCGGTGTGATCGATGATGATCAACGCCGCCGAGGCACGCGAAAACGTCATCTGCGCTGCGTGTCCATCGACGACGACCGTCCACCGGCCACCCGACGGCCCCCGTTCCTCGCGTTGTAGGTCGGCCGTGGAAACCTTACCCGGTTCTGATTTCATTGGAGCTCCGCAGGCACGCGCAAGCCGCTCAATCCAGGTTGCGCTGCAGCACCTCATCCGCGTCGACCTGGACATTCGTGGCGTTGCGGAAGGCGAGGTCATCGTCGACCCCCAGGACGTCTTCGTTGCCCGTGCAGGTCAATGCCAGCGTGTAGTCGCCAGCCGGGAGGAACCGCAGTGCGTACCGGGGCCTCGCGATGACCGGATCCACCACGCGGGTCGTGGCCAGCGGCTCGGCGCCGGCGCCATCGAGGTCGTCCGGCGGCACGTCTGCGCCCGAAAACAGGTAGACGGCCCCCCCCGTGGCCAACGAGGTGCCCGCCGGACAGGCGGCCGTGACGGTGCCCTCGATCCGCGCCGCATCGTCCGTGCGGATCGCGCGCAGCCGTGGCGCCAACCTGTATTCGGCCCTGGCTTCGTCGACGCTCAGGGACTGACGAAGATCCAGCACGAGAGTCAGCTTCTCCTGGCTTCGCTCCTCGTCCTCGACCCGGAAATCGACGGCGGCGAACGCGCCGTCCGAGAGCAGCAAGGGAAACTCGTCATTGCCAGCCATCACGGTGTTCTCGTTCTCATCCTCGTCGAAGAGCAGTCGAACGCCGGTGTACCGCCCGGCCGGCAGTTCCTCGTCCGTGAACAGTCGCAGCGGATCACCGTCCTGCAGATCGATCAGGTCCACGAGTTCGCCCGAGCGGAACTCCAGCGTCGCGATGGAGCCATCATCCCTGCGCAATTCGAGACCGAGGACATTGGCCTCCACGCTGCTGATTTCAGGGTCAGCCGGCGCATCCGTCCCGAGCTCGACCGTGAACCGCGCATCGCATCCCCAGAGGACGAGCCCCAGCGTAGTCACCAGCAGGGCCGTGCGGATTCGCCTGTGTTGGAGTTGCATGAGTATTTGACCCTGTACTTCCCCTTGCGCTCACGGCCGCACGGGTTGCCTGCGCACCACGCCCCAGAATAGCCGACCGTCCACCTCGAAGGTCGATACGCCGAACACTCCTTTCGATGTCGCGGTGTCGGTGGCATCCCTCAGGGCCTGCTTCACCTCGTCGGACTGCGGGTCACGCCGAGGCGCCAGCCGTCGCGCCAGTCCGGCAAGCCGATTCGGCTCGTTGGCATCGCCGCCCTGCCAGACGTGCCTGAAGACTTCCTCGCAGACCGACCGGCTCGGTGTGTCCCCCGCCGACGCGCAGGCCGTCGCGAGGCGAAGGAGGGTCAACGGGTTGAACGGGTGCTGTGCCGGGGTCTGCAGCGTCACACCGTGGCGGTGTGCCATCCAGGCGACCTGGCGAAACGTCCAGGCGCGCTTCGGCTCGATCTCGGCCGGACCCTTTTGACCCCACTGGCCGAGCAGGCCGGCAAACAGCACTGGCCGATAACCGGTCGTGACGGGCAGTCCCTCCAGCGCCTGGGGCAGCCGCTCGAAAGCGAGGTAAGCGTAGGGCGAGATGACATCGAACCAGAACGTGAGCTGCTTCATTCACGACGCTCCTGGAGGCGGCCGATGGACGGCTTCACCGACCATTCTCACACCGGCGTGCAACCCGCGCGTGGCGTCGGGGCGGCCCAGGGACTCGATCAGGACGTCGAATCGCCACCAAACTTCACCGCCACCGGGCCGTGACGTCGGGAGCGGACCACGACGGTGCCCGCAAGCTTGTCGTGCCAGCCTTGCTTGCGCGGATCGAAGGCCACCCAGACGATCCCGGCCATGAGCGGGATGATGGAGACGTAATACGCCAGGTAGCGGCCCACGAGCTGGCCTGTACCCGGCTTCGCGCCGGTACGAGCATCCACGATGCGCGCGCCGATGGCGATCTTGCCCGGCGTCGCCTGGCGGTAGATCCAGAACAGCACCACCGCGACCGCCGGCAGGAACCAGTTGATGAGGAAATCGGCGGGCCCCTGGACCCAGTCGGTCGAGGACCAGTACTGCCGGCCGTAGATCAAGGTCACCAGGGGCACGGTGATGAACAGGACCAGCACCGTATCGATCAGCGCTGCACCGACCCGCGGCCAGAAGCCGACGTACTCGAGATCTTCGTCGTTGGTTTGCGGCATGGCGTCCCTCAGGAAGCGATAGTTTGCGCCAGGGTAACCGCTTCAGCCACCGACGCATCCCGCCGCGATGACGCGCCCGACGCCGATGGCCGAGTAAGCCGCGTCAGGCTCTCGACGCGGCCGCCAGCGGTGTCGGCGGCATCAGGACCGTATGTATCATGTGCATGACGCCGTTCGATGCCGCGATATCGGCCTGCTCGATCCTGATGCCATTGACGAATGCGTCCCCGCCCCGCAGCGCGACCGCCAGACTCGTTCCCGCCACGGTCTTGATGTCGCGAGACGTCATGTCCTTCACGGTGAAGACTTCGCAGGCCACGTGGTAAGCGAGCAGCGCGTACAGCCTGTCGGGATCCTGCAGCAGTGCGTCGAGCGTACCGGGCGCAAGAGCCTTGAACGCATCGTCCGTCGGAGCGAACAGCGTATAGGGACCCGCCGTCCGCAGCGTGTCGAGGAACGAGGCTGCCTTGAGCATGCTGAGCAGCGTCGTAAACTTGCCGGCATCGATCGCTGTGAGGATGATGTTTTTCATCTGGAAGTCCCCTGTCGGTGGCGTCGAGGACTACATCAGCCCTGAGCCCTGCAGTGTGCGCGCGATTGCCGTCGCGTGCCGGATTCGGCCGAAACATAAGTGATCGATGCCGTTCGTCCGCGCTTCCACGCCAGAACGTGAAGGTCCTCCGATGGCTGACCGCAATCCTGATCCGCGAACGAAAGACTCTGCTGAACGGCCTCGAGGAGGTCGCGTGAGGCCCATTTGGCCCGCGGGCGGCTCATGGTTCCCCGCGGCGTGCCTCGGCGTACTCGTCACCCCTGCACTCGCCGGGGACTACGTGCCCCCGCGCGGCGCGTGGGCGACGCGCACGGCGGAGGACGCAGGCTTCGACCCGGCGAGACTCGAGGCCGCGGTCGAACTCGCGAAGCAGAAGACCCTCGCCGAGCCCCAGGACCTGGGTCCCGTGATTCTCGAGCACTACTCGGCGCGAGAACCGGGCTTCCGGGTCCTCGGGCCCACGGGGACGCGCGCAGGTGGCAGCGGACTCGTGCTTCGCGCCGGCTACGTCGTCACGCAGTGGGGCGACGTCGGGCACCCCGAGATGGTGTTCAGCGTGGCCAAGAGCGTGCTCGCGACCGTCGCCGGCGTGGCGGTTGCCGATGGCCGCATCGCCGGCATCGACGACCCTGTCGCACCTTACCTGCCCGAGCCGCACTTCACGGGCGACCACAACGGCTCGATCACCTGGCGTCATCTGCTCGAGCAGAGCTCCGACTGGCGCGGCACGCTCTGGGAGGTGCCGGACTGGGCCGATCGCCCGACGGGCACCACGCTTCGGGAGTGGCAGGCCCAGCCCCGCGTCACGCCCGGCACCGTGCACGAGTACAACGACGTGCGCGTCAACCTGCTGGCGCTGTCGCTGCTGCACGTGCTGCGCGACCCGCTGCCTCGCGTGCTGCGCGAGCGCGTCATGGATCCCATCGGCGCCTCGTCGACCTGGCGCTGGCACGGGTACGATAATTCGTGGATCGAGATCGACGGCCTGCGCGTGCAGTCGGTGTCGGGCGGTGGTCACTTCGGCGGCGGCCTGTTCATCTCGACGGCGGATCTCGCACGCTTCGGCTTGCTCATCGAGCGTGACGGGCGCTGGGGCGGGACGACGATCGTAGACCGAGGCTGGATCCGCGCGATGACCACGCCCTCCAGACCCAAGCCCGATTACGGTTTGCTGTGGTGGCTCAACACCGACCGCAAGGCGATCCCGGCGGCGCCGGCCTCCGCCTTCTGGGCGCTCGGGTTCGGCGGCAACTACGTCTACGTCGATCGAGAGCACGACCTCGTGATCGTGCTGCGCTGGGTACCGGACGGACATGGCGAGGCGGTCATCTCGGCAATCGTCGATGCGCTGCGCGATTAACGCTGCAAGCCACCTGCCGGGTCGTCCAGCGGCCATTGGCCCGACTTTGCACCGTCGCAGGCGTTTCGGCGGATCAGTTCATAGCTCGGCGTGAAGCCGAGCTCGCAGCTTCGCATGCACAGGCTGCGAAACACCTCGACATCGAGCCCGGTCGTTTCGTGGTAGGCGCGCTTGAGGCCGGCCCACCGCGAAGCCGAGATCCGCAGTGCGCTGAGCGCAAACGAACTGCAATCGCGGCTGACAGCGCAATCCTCGAGGGACCGGGCAACGATCGCGCAATCCGACCGGCTGAGCGGCCGGACGGGCGCGCCACCGCGCTCCACCAGGAGGTTGCCAGCCGCGCTCAGCGTGGCGAGGCGGCGCTCGCCGTTCCAGGTGCCGAGATCGACCTGCACGCCCGCGCTCGACGCGGAGACGACGGGCCGGGTGGAGCCGACCCACAAGGCGGGCATCCTGCGCAGCATGGGCGGTGATCCTGAACGCAGTTCGAGCCAGAAAGGTGTCTGCAGCCCGCAGGGCGCCTCGGCGTCGTCGCAGCGCGTGAACCCCACGATCACTTCCCGGTCGGTGAACACCGCCCGATGTGCAAACTCGAGGCGGTCCTCGCACAGGTCGGGGACGACGTCGCCGTCGAGCCGGCCGATACGCTGGCACTGCCCGTCCTCGGCGGGGAGAATGCTCAAGGTTCCGGCGATAGTCTGGAGGGTCGTGTCGGTCGCTTTCAGACTCTGTTCGGAGATGAGTTCCGCAACCGCCGTCCCGATCGCGGCGCGCGGCGCGGCTGGAGCCACCGGCTCAGGCTGGACGGCATCGACGGCCGCCGGTGAAGGCGCATCCAGCGCCGCGACGGGCGGCGCCTTCGGCTCGCGAGAGGTCTCCATCGACAGCAACAGATAACCCGCGGACAGGGCGAGTAGGGCGGTACCCACCCACCAGTACCCGCGCGACGGGCGTGGGCGACGCGCCGGCACGGCGTCGGTCGGCGCGCGCCCGGCGTCCTGAGCCGGGGCGGCCGCGGTCACCGGCTCGGTCCGGACGCGACCCGCCGGGTCCAGTGACCGGCCGGCCGGGACTCCCTGCGAGCGCAACCGGTGGCTTGCCTCGGCTTCCGTGAGCCGCTGCAGCTGGCCCTGCCCCTCGATCGTGATGGAGACGTCCTTCTGGTGCGGTACGCCCGCGCGGTCGCTCGCGACCGGTTCGACGAGTCCCACCGCGCTGACCCACTGGCCGACCCAGGTCTCGTCCGGGACCGTCTCGAGACGGGTCAGCGAGTCCGGCCAGAGTGTCAGGCAGGTCATGTCGCACGCGGGGTCGCTGAACTCGATACGCACGCACGCCGGGCCCTCCGTCGCGGCAGGGCCGCGCGCGACGCTCACGACGCAGCCAACTAGTTCGACGCGCTCGCCGACGTGCCTGCAGCACTGCGCGAAGTCCGCGGCATCGACGACGCAGTACGCCGGCACGTACGGCGGACGCTCGCGCGCGGCCGGGTCGCCGGACAACTCGACAGTGGCCGCCGGAATCCCGCGGCCAGCCACGAAATCCTCCAGCGGCGGTATCGATTCGAAGGGCGCCACGCAGACCGACGCCAGATCCCTCGTGCGCTGCTCGAAACCCGGCTCGCGGCCCAGCAGGGCGAGAATCGCCGAGTTCGCCGGATCGGTGAAGTCGGTGGCACGCAGGAGGAAGGCGTCCTCGCCGCTGCCGGTGAGGTCCCAGAGGTCCGGACGGACGCTGAGCGCGCGCAGTGCAAAGTCGATCACCGCGAACGAGAACACGTCGAGGCTCGGGTCGAAATGCCGCGCCTGCCTTCCCGGGTGCTGGAAATTGCGCTGTCCAAGCTCCGCGCTGCCGAGCGGCGCCAGTTCGGCCACGAACAGCCCGTCGTAGTCGATCAGTCGCAGGTTGCCATCGCCCTGCACGATGACGTTGGATGGCTGGATGTCGCCGTGCGCCACGCCTTTGGCGCGCAGGTGCATCGCGAGCCGGCGCAGCGCGAACCGCAGTTCGAGCAGTGCGCCGGCGTCGTGACGGTGATCCGCGACGTAGGCCGCCAGGTTCGGGCCTTCTACCCACTCCATCCGCACGATCGGGTAGGTGCCGCTTTCGGTGGTGATGCCGCTCGGCTGGAACTGGCAGTCGACGAAATAGGGACTGTTGATCCGCCCGAGGTGGCGCTCGATGGCGCCGTACCGCAGGGGCAGCGAGTCGAGTTCCTTGTGGAAGCAACGGACCGCGAACTTGCCCGCGCTCGTCACCACCGCGAACGTCAGTGCGTACGTGCCGCCGTGCACGGCTGGTACCCCGGGCCCGCGGGTGCACAGGGTACCCCGGCCGAGCACCGGGTCCGACAACACGACTTCCAGGTTGAGCCGAAGTGCGTCCGCGTACTCGCCGAATGATGGGTAGTGCATGTCGGGGACCTGGGCAATGCGGGGGCGGCGTGCGATCAGCCCGCCATTACCGCGGTCCGCAGGTTCGGCAACCGGGGTCACGCAGCACCTCGAACTCATCGAAGCAACCGCGCAGCGCGTCGTAGCGAATCATCCTCCCGACCACAGGTTCTCCGACGCCGAGCAGCAGCTTCAATGCCTCGGCCGCCTGCAGCAGCCCAATGATGCCCGGCACGACACCGAGCACACCGGCCTCGGCGCAGGATGGTGAAAGCTCCGGCGGCGGAGGCTCGGGGTACAGGCAGCGATAGCAGGGCCCGGCATCGCCGGGACGCGCCGGCCAGAACACGCTCACCTGCCCCTCGAAGCGGAACACCGAGCCGTGCACGCTCGGAATGCCGAGCGCCACGCAGGCCTCGTTCACCGCATAGCGCGTCGCGAAATTGTCGGAGCCGTCGATCACGACCTGCTGCCCGGCGAGCACCTCGCGCGCGTTGGCGGCATCGAGTCGCACCGGGACGCCCGTGACCTCGACGCCTGGATTCAGGCCGCGCAAGGCAGCCGCCCCGGAGTCGATCTTCAGTCTCCCTGCGTCCGCATCGCCGTGCAGGACCTGGCGCTGCAGGTTGCTGCGCTCGACGTGGTCGTCGTCGACCAGAGTGAGTTGGCCGACCCCGGCGGCGGCGAGATACAGGGCGGCCGGCGAGCCGAGCCCGCCCGCGCCGACGAGCAAGACGCGGCCGGCGAGCAACTTTCGCTGCCCCGCCTCGCCGATCTCGGGCAACGCCATCTGTCGCGAATATCGTTCCCAATCGAGGTCGCCGACCGTTCCTGGCGGGGTCGTCGGCCAGCCTTCTCGTCGCCAACGATCGAAGCCCCCGGTGACGGAGCCGACGCCCTCATGACCGAGCTCGGCCAGTCGCCGCGCCGCCGACAGCGAGCGCGAGCCGCTGGCGCACAGCAGCAGCAGGGTCGTGCGCCGATTCGGCGCGAGCTCCGCAATGCGTGCCTCGAGACTGCAGCACGGCACATGGATGGCGCCTTGCGCCGTGCCGGCCAGCAGCTCCGACGGTTCGCGCACGTCGATCAGCAAGGCGCCACGCGTCACGAGTTCCAGCGCTTCAGGAGGGCTGACCTCGCGGACAGCACCGGACTCGGGACCCATGTTCAACCTCCCGCCACCGCGGGCAGGATGCTGACGATCTCGCCCGGCGTCACCGTCGTCGCGAGCCCCGACAAACCCCGCACATTGGCGCGTCCCACGAAGACGTTGACGAACGGACGCAACTCGCCCTCGGGCGTCAGCACCCGCTGCACGAGCTGCGGGTACTGCACGCCGAGCGCACCCAGCACTTCGGCCACGGTCCCCGCCGCGACTCTCAGCTCGTGTTCGCCGCCGGCAAACCCCTGCAGGGGCGCCGGGATTCTCACCACGATCTCGGTCATGCCCGGATTGTAGGCCACCTGCGCATCGCGCTTGCGCCCTGGCGTCAACGCCGCACGACGCCCACGAGCGGATCGCCGCTCCGGGCGAGGCTGACGAGCACGACCCGGTCGATCCGCTCGCAGAGCGCCAGTGCAACCGCCGCGGCCTCGCGCGCCTGAGCCTCGCGCCGGGCGTCGTCGACCATGTTGATGACCGGGACCACCCGCCTGCCTTCCGTCGACTTCATCAGTCCGTTCGGGCTGGCGAGCAACCGGCCGAGGTGCTGCGCCGTGATCGTCTCGTTCTCGCGCAGGCCCGCCGCACGCTCGACGCGCTCGACCCGGTGCGCGATGCGCGCGGTCAGTGGCTCGCCGATCGCGAGCGCGGAAAGAATCGGCACCACGGTCGTGCAGCACCCGGGTAGTGCAGGCTCGTCGTCCGCCGGCGCCTTGACGAGCCGCATCCGGGCACCGTCCGCCTTGACGTAAGTCGCCGCGAAGCCGCACTCGCGATGGATCCGCTCCACCGTCGACGCGCTCGCGCCCGCGCGCCGACCCGGCTTGTCGCCCGGGCACGCGTACGCGACGCTGAGCGCGGGATCGATACGCGCGACGGCTGCAGGCAACTCCTCGTCGTCCTCGATCGCGACGGCGAAGCCGAGATTCTCCTGGAAGTAGGTCGTGAAGACCGTCGCGGTGATCGCGACCCGTCCCGGGTGCGACGTGGCGAGGTGCTTGAGCAGGCTCTTCTTGCCGCCGGCGCCAACCGCACAGACGACGCCACTGCGCGCCTCCAGCAGGTCGAGCAGCGAGGTACCGTCGTTCATGGCCTCACCCTGCCGCCGGCACGAAGCGAACGCTCGCAACGCGCGGCAGGAACTCTGCCGCAAGTTCCCACCGATCGCCGTGGTCGCGCGACGTGAAAACGTGGCCCGACGACGTGCCGAATGCCAGCTGGCCCGGCCGCTGGGGGTCCGCATCCATTGCGTCGCGCAGCACCGTCACGTACGCATGGCGCTGCGGCAGGCCGGCCGAGGCCGAGATCCAGCGGCGCCCGGCGTCCGTGCTGCGGAACACGCGCAACCTTCCTTCGACCGTGGTCCTCAGGTGTGAACTCGACTCGGGGATCTGGAACACGGTGTCCGGGTCGAACGGATCGCAGGCGATCGCGTAGCCGAAGTCGCTCGGCAGGTCGCCTGTGATCTCGAGCCAGGAACGACCGCCGTCGTCGCTTCGGTAGGTGCCGTTGTAGCACTGCCGGTAGAGCCGCTGGCCGTCCCGCGGGTGCATCACCACGCGATGCACGTTGTGCCCCGCCGCCGGGAACCGCTCCGGCAGGTTTTCTGCGCGCACGCCCTCGTTCGCCGCAGCCCAGGTCGCACCGGCATCCTCGCTGCGATACACGCCGCCCGCCGACACCGCCACGACCAGGCGCGAGGGATCCTGGCGGTCGATGCAGATCGAGTGAACCGCGAACAGTCCCCGTGACGGTTCCCACGCCTCACGCATCGGGTGGTCGTTGAGCGCCGGCACGTCGCGCCAGCTCTCGCCGCCGTCGTCGCTTGCGAACAGGCCCGCCGGATCGACGCCGGCGTACAGCATGCGGTTGTCCGGCGACCACGCGAGATGCCAGATCGACTTCAGTGACTGGGCATGACGTCCGGGAGGATGCTGCGGCGTAGCATCGAGGCTGGTCCAGTGTTCGCCGGCGTCGTTGCTGCGATAGATGTGCGAACCCCAGACGGGATGATCGGCAGCCGCGAGCAGTTCGCGCGGCTGGCCCGGCGTCACCACCGTGTTCAGGATGCGATAGCCGGCGAGGTGCGGGCCGTCGATGCGCCAGGCGCCGGACCCCTGGCCGGGTCGCAGTCGGAAGAGGCCTTTCTCGGTGCCCACCAGCAGCGTGGAACCGGATTCGGGCGCGCCGCGCGCCGCGGTCACTTCTCCCTCAGCCGCGGCATCAGCTCGACCAGGTTGCAGGGCCGCGTCCTCGCGTCGAGCTGCGCCGCAATCAGCTCGTCCCAGGCCGTTGCGCAGGCGCCGGAGGATCCCGGCACGCAGAAAACGTAGGTTGCGTTGGCCACGCCGGCGAGCGCGCGTGACTGCAGCGTCGAGGTCCTGATGTCGGCGTAGGAAATCGAGCGGAACATCTCGCCGAAGCCATCGAGCACCTTGTCGAGCAGCGGACGCACGGCCTCGGGCGTGCCGTCGCGACCGGTGACCCCGGTCCCGCCCGTCGTGATGATCGCGTGCACTGCGGGGTCGGCGATCCAGCGCGAGACCACGGCGCGGATCTGGTAGATGTCGTCCGGGACGATCAGCTTCTCGGCCAGCCGGTGGCCCACGCCGGTCAGGCGCTCGACCAGCAGGCGGCCGGACTTGTCGCTCTGTTCGTCACGCGAATCGGACACCGTGAGGACCGCGATGCCGATCGGCAGGAAGTCCCGCTCGCCACCGCTGTGTGCACTGGACATGCCTGTTCTCCGTTGAATGTGGGTTGCCGATTCAGACCAGGCCGGCAAACGGCTGCACTTCGACCTGGGCGCCCGGCGCCACGTCGCCCTGCTCCAGCGGCAGGATGATGAAGCAGTTGGCTTCGCTCATCGAGCGCAGCACTCCGGCGCCCTGGTGGCCGCTGCTGCGCACCGTGTAGCCGCCGTCCGTCCGCCGCTCGAGCACGCCGCGCTGGAACTCCAGCCGGCCCGGCTTCTTGCGCAGCCGGGTCTCGCAGCGGGCTCTGACCAGGATCGGCGGATCGGGGTCTTTTGCCCCGGTGAGCGCTCGCAGCGCCGGCTGCACGAGCTGGTAGAAGGTGACCATCACCGAGACCGGATTGCCCGGCAGACCGAAGAAGTACGCCGGCCCGAATCGACCGAACGCGATCGGCTTGCCCGGCTTCATCGCGACCTTCCAGAAGCCGATCTGCCCGTGGCGCTCGAGCGTTTCCGTGACGTAGTCGGCCTCGCCCACCGACACGCCGCCCGAAGTCACGATCGCGTCGGCCTGCGCGGCCGCCGACTCGAACGCGCGCAGCGTCGCCTCGCGCGTGTCCGGCACGACCCCGAGATCGATGACCTCGACCTGCAGGCGGCTCAACATGCCGTGCAGCGTGTAGCGGTTGCTGTCGTAGATCTGGCCGAGCGCGAGTTCCTCGCCGATCGATCGCAATTCGTCACCGGTGGAAAAGATCGCGACACGCGGGCGCCGCAGCACCGTCACCTCCCCGACCCCGACCGAGGCCAGCAGGCCGAGCTGGGCCGGCCGCAGCAGCGTGCCGGGTCCGAGCGCAAGCTCACCGCGACGGATGTCTTCGCCGACCGGACGGACATTCTGGCCCGCGTGATGGCCGGCTTCGATCACGACGCGTGCGCCGTCGAGGCGCACGTGCTCCTGCATGACGACGGTGTCCGTTGCCTCGGGCAGTGTCGCGCCGGTCATGATGCGTACGCCCTGCCCGCGGCCGACGTCGCCGTCGAACGGCCGCCCGGCCCAGGATGTCCCGACGACCTCGAACGTGGCGGTGCCCGCCTGCGGCAGCTCGGCGCCGGCCAGCGCGTAACCGTCCATCGCCGAATTGCGATGTGAGGGTACGTCGACGGTCGAGCGGACCTCCGCCGCCAGCACGCGGCCGAGCGCCTCGCGCAGACCGACCGCCTGCCGCTCGGTCACGGGCGCGATGTCGGCGATGATCCGTGAGCGCGCCTCGTCCAGCCGCAGGGCCTTGTGGCCGTGTCCGGGCAGGTCGCAGGGATCGACACCGGCCGACAATGATTCGTGAGCCTCGGTCATTCAGTGCGCCCGTTCGTTGATCACGCCATGCTACTCAGCGCGAACCGACCGGGGAAAGCAGTCGAGCCTCGAGCCGATGCCGCTCGTCCGGGTCGTTGACGTTGACGAACGTGTCGAGCGCATCGCTGAAATCGGCCTCGGCGAGGCGCATCTGTGAAA
>Ga0079037_100001317_pt1 | contig 12795 bp, 5 predicted proteins | sample Mud3Dept4metaG_FD_71479 | JGI IMG/M metagenome (GOLD analysis project Ga0079037, IMG submission 71479) | Freshwater wetland microbial communities from Ohio, USA, analyzing the effect of biotic and abiotic controls - Mud 3 Core 4 Depth 4 metaG | ecosystem: Environmental > Aquatic > Freshwater >... | reverse complement strand
CGAGGACCTGCTGAGCCTCCAGAACGAGCGGTTCTGAGCCGCGCACGGACGCGCCCGGACGCGCACGGAGCACCTTGTAAGGCTGCACCCCCCCCTCCCCCCGATTCTGGGGACTGGCTGCCCGCCATCGGGCCCGCCCGGTGGCCTGGCCGCGTCGTCTAACTGGACGGGAGGTCCCTTTCCAGGCGGCCAGGGCTCCTGGATGGTTTATTAACCTTTCGAAAATCAGCGAAAGGTATATATGTGGCCCATGGGTATAGAACGGATTCGAGTGAGGGACGAGCTGGTTTTGGTTAAGAGTGCATCCCATCCCTTCTGACAAAGCTAGCCCAATACGCCCTCACCACGCGGCCCGTGGGACGCTTCACCCATGGGCCGTCCCCACCCTCCAGCGGGATCGCTGCCCGGCCAGGCGGTCCGCGCCGGCCCGCCCGTCCGGCGGGCACGGGGGCAATCGTTAAGTACGGAGGGCGGCGTTGGGGGAACGCGCCAGGTGGACCAATGGTGCTCGAGGGCCTCTCCAGCTCGCTGCGCGACACGCTGCGCAAGATAGCGAACGCGCCCTACATCGACCAGGCGCTCATCAAGGAGGTCGTGCGCGACATCCAGCGCGCGCTCATCCAGGCGGACGTGAACGTCAAGCTCGTCGTGCAGCTCACGCGCGAGATCGAGCGCCGGTCGCTCACCGAGAAGCCCCCCGAGGGCATCAACAACCGCGAGCACGTCATTAAGATAGTCCACGACGAGCTCGTGAAGATCCTGGGCGCGCCCAAGGACGTGCGGCTCAAGAGCCAGCGCATCATGCTCGTGGGCCTCTACGGCCAGGGCAAGACCACGACCGCGGGGAAGCTTGGCAAGTACTACTCCAAGCGGGGGCTCAAGGTGGGCCTGGTGGCCGCGGACGTGCACCGCCCCGCCGCCATCGACCAGCTGCAGCAGATAGCGGCACAGGTCAGCGTGCCCATCCACCTCGACCGCAAGGACAAGGACGCGGCGAGGATCGCCAGGACGGGGGTCGAGGCGCTCCGCGACCGCGACATCGTCATCGTCGACACCTCGGGCCGCCATGCGCTCGAGGACGACCTGATCAAGGAGATGGCCCGGGTGGCCAAGGCCATCCAGCCCGACGAGATACTCCTGGTCATCGACGCGGCCGTCGGCCAGCAGGCGGGCCCGCAGGCCAAGGCCTTCCACGAGGCCGTGGGCGTCACAGGCGTCATCATCACCAAGATGGACGGCACCGCGAAGGGCGGCGGCGCGCTCTCGGCCGTGCAGGAGACCAAGGCCCCGGTCATGTTCATCGGCACGGGCGAGCACCTCGAGGAGCTCGAGCGGTTCGACCCCTCGCGGTTCATCTCGCGCCTCCTGGGCATGGGCGACATCCAGGCCCTGCTGGAGAAGGCCGAGGAGCTCGGCAAGGAGAAGGACCTGGAGGAGACGGCCAAGAAGATGCTCTCGGGCCGGTTCACCCTCAAGGACATGTACGACCAGATGGAGGCCCTCGCGAAGATGGGGCCGCTGTCGAAGGTCTTCGAGATGCTCCCCGCGCAGTTCACGGGCCGCATGTCCTCCAAGGACATCGAGACGACCCAGGAGCGGCTGCGCCAGTTCAGGGTCATCATGGACTCGATGACGGAGGAGGAGCTCGAGAACCCGTCCGTCATCAAGTCCTCGCGCGTGCAGCGCATCGCCAAGGGCGCGGGCGTCGAGCCCCGCGACGTGAAGTTACTGCTCAAGCAGTACAACCAGTCGCGCAAGGCCATCAAGGGCATGACCTCGAACCGCAAGATGCGGCGCGCGCTCATGAAGCAGTTCGAGGGCGTCGACATGGGCGGGGAGTGAGCGTCCTCCGGGGTCGCGGGATGCCGCGGTCGCGGCGGGGCGCGCCTGGCCGGCTGGCCGGGCAGGGCGGCGAAGGAGACCGGAGGGGTCGTGGCATGGGCGTGCGGAGGTTCGTGGTGGTCGGCTCCCGCGCGAGGACGGCGCGCGACTTCCCGCTGGACGACCTTTGCGGCGCCGCGGGGCGATGGGACATCCTGGCGAGGTGCGTGCAGGCCGCGCTCTTCATCGCCCACGACCTGAGGCGCGACTCGGAGCTCGTGCTCGTGCTAGAGGGCCCCCCCGACCCGCCGAAGACCATCAGGGTGGCGGGCTCTGCCGCGCACCGGCTGAACCCTGACGAGCGGTCGACGGTCGCGCTGCTCTCCCGCGCGCTGGAGCTGCCGCTCCCCCCCGGGGGGGCGGAGGTGCCCACCGGCCCAGGCGTGTCCGTGGCGAGGAGGGGGCTCGAGCAGGCGCTGGACGCCGTGGCCGCCGAGGGCGGGCGGCTGGTGCTGCTCGACGAGGCGGGTCGCGACGGCGCGGCCGACCGGGTGGCGGAGGTGGCGTCGGGGGGCGCGACTTTCGTGCTCGGGGACGACCGGGGGCTGTCCGAGGGGCAGCTGCGCGCGGTCCGGGCGAGAGGGGCCGTCGAGCTGGGGCTGGGCCCGGTGCCCCTGCACACCGACCACTGCATCGTGGTCGTCCACAACCTGCTGGACCGCGCGTCAGGGTGACGGTCCCAGGAACGATTCCAGGCGCCGCTTGACCTCGTCGAGGCGGACCTCCCGCTCGTCGAGCTCCTTGGTGCGCGCCGCGAGCTCGGATTCGCGGGTCTTGGCCTCCTTCAGCCTCCGCTCGTGCTCGGAGCGCAGCTGCTTGGTGGCCTCGGCGTCGCGCTCGAGCCTCTCCTCGAGCCGCTTGACCTCCTGCTGCAGGCGCACGAGGGCCTCCATCTCGGCCTTGAGCAGCTCCTCGTCCTTCTCCTGCTCCGCGGCCCTGCGCTCGACGGCCGTGCGCCTGCGGTCGGCCTCGTCGAGCAGCTTCTTGGCGCGCGCCTCCTGGAGCTTGAGCTGCTTCGTGCGCGCGTCCAGCTCGGCCGTGCGGGCCGCCACGGACTCGCGCTGCTTGGCCAGGTCGGCGAGGCCCAGCTTGAGCTCCTTGCGCTCGTCCTCGTGGTCGCGCTCGCGCTCCTCGATGGTCTCCAGCCGCTCGGAGAGCGCGGACTCCCGCTCGAGCGCGTGCTTCTCCTTCGCCCGCGCCTCCTTGGCGAACGCCTCCAGCTCGCGCTCGCGGCCCTTCAGGGCCTCCTCGGCCGCCTTCAGCTGCTCCTCGCGCGCCCCCAGCTCGTCCTCGAGCCGCTTGATCCTCTCGGCCTGGGCGGACGCGCGCTCGACCTCGCGCCCGAGCTTCTCGGCCTGCTTGGCCATCTCCTTCTCGCGGCGCTCCAGCTCGCGCTCCGAACCCGCCATCGCCTTGGCCGCCGCCTCGATGTCGGAGCGCTCCTCGAGCAGCGCGTCGCGCTCCTCCGCCAGCCGCTTGCGCTCGGCCTCGAGCTCCTTCCTGGCCTTCTCGACCTCTCCCTGGTCCTTGGTGGTCCGCGCCCTCAGGCCGGAGTGCTGCTTGCGGTCGTCCTCGAGCGCATCGCGGTCCTCCTCGATCTTCCTGAGGAGCTCCTCCGCGCGCTGCTCGCGCTCCAGCAGCTCCCGCTCGCGCCTCTCGGAGTCGACCTGCTTGACGGCCAGGGCCTCCTCGGCCTTGGTCGCGGCGCGCTCCCGCCGGTCCGCCTCGGCGGTCGACACCTCGAGCTGCTTCTCCTGCTTGGCGAGCTCGAGCTTGAGGCCCTCGAGCTCGCGGCGCTCCTGCTCGATGCGCTCCAGGGTCGAGTGGGCCTCCTTGGCCTTGGCGTCCAGCTGCTTCTGGAGCGCGCGGGTCCGCTCGTCCTCCTCGAGCAGCTCGCGCTTCTCGCGCTGGAGCGAGTCGCGCTCCTTCGACGCCTCCGATAGCGCGGCGGCGAGCTCCTTCTGCTGGGCCTCGGCCTCCTTGTGAGACCTGAGCAGCTCCTTGGACCTCTTCTCCAGCTCGGCCTCGCGGTCCTCGAGGTCCTTGAGCCGCTTCTCGGTCTTGGCGTCGAGCGCGGTGGCCTTGCGCTCGCGCTCGGAGAGCGCCTTGAAGGACTGCTTGAGCTCGGCCTCCCTGGACTCCAGCTCCTCGAGGCGCTCCTTGAGCGCCCTCTGCGAGGCGTCGGCCTCCTGCTGCGCCCTCTGGAGCCGCGCGCGCTCCTTCTCGAGCTCCGACTCGTGCGCCTTGAGCTCGTCGGCTCGCCCGTCCAGCTCCGCCCCGCGGCCCGCGAGCTCGGCGTCGCGCTCGTCGAGGGATGCCCTCCGCTCGCTGAGCTCGGCGCTGAGCGCCTCGAGCTCCTCGGCGTTGGCCTCCAGCGCGCGGCCGCGCCCGTCCAGCTCGGAGCGCAGGCGGTCGACCTCGGACTGGCCCTTCGCGAGCACGTTGCGCTCGGACTGCAGCATCTCCTTGAGGGCCTTGTCGAGGCTCGACTCGCGCCCGGTGAGCTCCTCCTTGACGCGGTCGAGGCGCTTGCGCTCCTCGTCCAGGTCGGCGGCCGTCTCCGCCACCTCGGTCTCGCGGGCGGCGACCTCGGACCTCTGCTTCTCGAGCCGCTTCTCGAGCCTGCGCAGCTCGGCCTCCCTCTCCTTGGCCTCCTTGTCCTTGGACCTGAGGGCCGAGGCCTCGGTCCCGGCCCTCTCGAGCTCTGCGCGGGTGGCGTCGCGCTCGCGGGACGTCTCGACCAAGGACGCCTGCACGGCGGTCAGGCGGCCCTCGAGCTCCTTGACGCGCGCCTCGGCCGCGTCCGCGCGCTGGGCGAGGCGGACCTGGTCCTTCTCCGAGCGCCGGGACGCGCGCTCGACCTCCCTGCGCAGGGCCTCGTCGCGCTTGTCGAGCTCGGCGGCGTGCTTGGACTCCGCCTCCTTCATGGCCGCGGCGTGCCTCTCCTCGGCCCCCCTCAGCTCCTCCGCGTGCCTGGCCTCTGCGTCCCTCAAGGCCGCGGCGTGCCTGGCCTCGGCCTCCTTGATGCCGGCGTCGAGCCTGGTGGAGCCCTCCTGGGCGGCCTTGAGCCCGGCTTCCGCCCGGCCCGCCCTCGCGGACGCCTCCTTGAGCTCTGCCTCCATGGACCGGCGGTCTGCCTCGAGCTCCGCGAGGCGCCTCTCGAGCTCGTCGGCCTGGGCCGCACGCTGCGCGAGCCGGGCCTGCTCGCGCTCGGCCTTCTTGAGCGACCGCTCGGACTCCACCTGGATGGCGGCCTCTCGCTCCGCGAGCGTCTTCTTGGCCTCCCGCTCTGCCTCGAGCATGGTCTGCCTCAGCATCTCGGACGAGGCGCGCGCGCCGGCGAGCTCCGAGCCGACCTCCTTGAGCCTCTGCTCGAGCTCGCGCGCCTTCCGCTTGTTCTCGTCGGCCTCCGCCTGCGCCTTGGCGATCATGTCCGCGAGCTCGCCCACCTCGTCCGCGTGGGCCTTGTCTATGTTCTTCGCCCTCGCGGTCGACTCGGCGCGGGCCCGCTCGACGACCTCGACGAGCTGGTCCTCGACGTTCTTGCGCTCCCTGGCCACGGTGTCCAGCTCGCCCTCCAGTCGACCGACGGCCGCCCTGAGCCCCTGCGCGTCCTCCCGGACCCTCGCGAGCTCCACCTCGAGCCGGGAGCGCTCGGTTTCGGCGGCCTCGATCCTCGCCTTCATCGCCTCGGACTCGCCGCCCCCCGCCTTCGCGCTCTCGACGAGCGCGGCCGCTTGCGTGGCCGCCGCGCGCGCCTCCTCGGCCTCATGCCTGGCGCGCTCGAGGTCCCTGCGCACGCGGCCGAGCTCGGCCTCCACCTCCTTGCGCTGCCGGTCCGCCTCCTTGCGAACGTCGATGAGCTCCTGCCCGAGCCGCTCCTGCTTCATCCGCGACTTCTCGAGCTGGTCCTCCTTCCGGTCGAGCGCGATGCGCGCCTCCTCCGCGCCGCGGCTGAGCGCGCTCTCGAGGTCCCTCACGCGCGCCTCCAGCCCCTCGACGCGGGCGCGCGCCTGGGACGCGGCGACCTCCATGTCCCGCGCCCTCACGTCGGTGCTGCTCGATGCGACCTCAAGTTCCGTGATGCGCGACAGAAGGCCCTTGACGCGCCCCTCGGCCTCCACGGCCCTGCGATCGGCATCGGCGGATTTGGCCTCCATCCTGGTCGCGGCCTGCTCCAGGTCCCCGGCCCGCTCTTTCGCGCCGGCGGTCTCGGTCTCGAGCTCGGACACCTTCGCCTCGAGCTCCCCGAGCCCGTCCTCGGCCTTCTTGGCCCGATTCCCGGCCTCCTCGGCCCTCTTCTCCATCTCGAACGCGCGCTTCTCGAGCTCGAGCGCGCGCCTCTCCAGCTCCTCGGCCCTCGCCCTCCCTCCGGAGGCCTCCTCCTCCGCCTTGGCCAGCTTCGCCTCCAGCTCGTCCGCCCTCGCGGCGGAGTCGGACGCGATCTTCCTCAGCTCCGCCGCCTTCCCCTCGGCCCGCGCGAGGTCCGCCTCGAGCTTGGCGACGCGGGCCTCCCTCTCGCGGACCGTCCTCTCCTGCTCGGAGGCGCGCTTCTCCGTCTTCTGGAGCTTCGAGCGGAGGGTCTCGGCCTCGTCCGCGGAGGACGAGAGGCCCTTGGCCCTGTCCTTCGCTGCCTGTAGCTGTGCCCGGAGGCCCTCTGCCTCCGCGCGCAGCTCGTCGAGCACCTTGTGCGCCTCGTCGCGCTCGGTCTCGAGCTTGGACGCCCTCTCGGCGGTCCTCTTGAGCCGGTCGAGCTCGGCGAGGGAGTCCTTGAGGCGCCCGACCTCGGAGCGGGCCTCCTTGAGCTCGGCCTCCCGGGCCTCGGCGTGCGCGAGCCGGTCGCGCAGAACTTCGGCCTCGCTCCTCTCCCTCTCGAGGGACTGGCGCGTCCTATCGAGCTCGGCGCGGGCGGCCTCGAGCTCCTTGAGCTGGGTCGCGGGGGCGGGAGCGGGGGCGGGAGCATGGGCGGGAGCGGGGGCGCTCGCCGCGGCCGATGGCCGGGGCTTGGGCTCCGGGGGCGCGGGCGCCTCCTCGCCCGTCGGGGCCTGCGTCCCGGGCCCCTGCCCCTCTTCGGTCGGTTTCAACTTGGCGGCCTTGTCCCTCAGCCCCAGTGCGTGCCCCCCCGTCAGATGCCGAGCTTCTTCAGTATCTTGTCGTAGAGCTCGAAGTACTCAGATTCGCCGAACTTCTGGATGGTGTCCTCGGGCAGCTGCGCGAGCAGGTCGTCGAGGTAGGCGAGGATGCGCCTGAGCTCCTTCTCGTCGACGCCCCCCACGGCCCCCTTCTGCGCCTGCACGGCGGCCTCCAGCCTCTTGGCCTTCTCCTCGGCCTTCTGCAGCGTCGCGAGGCGGCCCTCCAGGGTCTCGATGCGGGTCCGGTTCTTCCCGAGCTCCTCCTCGAGGTCCTCGATGCGCCGCTGCGAGTCCTTCTGGGCCTTGGAGTACTCCTTCTCGCGGCGGCGGAGCTCCTTCTCCATCTCCTCGACGCGCTTGATGTCGGCCTTGACCGCGCCCTCCCGCTCCTCGCGAGCGCGCTTGGACGCCTCGTCTATCTCGGTCTCGCGGGCGACGAGCTGCATCTCGTGCGCCTTGAGGCGGGCCTCCATCGCCTTGAGCTCCTTCATCCGGGCCTCGGCCTCCTCGACGGCCAGACGCCCCTCCTCGAGCTCGAGCTCCCGCTCGTCGAGCGCCTCCTCGCGGCGCTTGAGCTCCGCCTCCAGCGCGCGCACCTTGGTCTGCTGGGCGCGCGACTTGCTGAGCTCCTCCTCGATGGCGGCACGGTCGGCCGCGAGGCGGTCCTCCATCTCGAGGAGCGTCTCCTCCTTGCTCTTGAGGGCGGACTCGCGGCTCTGCAGCTCCCCGATGCGCGCGCGGACCTCGACCTCGTCGTCCACCGCGAGCGTGTCCCTGGTGGCCTTCGCCTCCACGGTCGCGGTCTCGAGGCGGCGGCCCTCCTCCGCCAGGTCCGCCCGCTCGTGCTCGAGCTCCTCGACGCGCTCGTGGATGCCCTCCGACACGGACTTGGTGGCCTTGGCAGCGCCCTCGGTGGTGGGCGCACCCTCCGCGGTCGTCGACATCGACCGGATGCGGTCGCGCATCTCCTCGAGGAAGTCCTTCTTGAGCGACTCGAGGTCGACCAGCTCGCGCTTGACCTCGGTCCTCGTCTCCTCCTCGGTCTCCTCGAGCTCCGACTCGATGCGCTCCACCCGTCGCTGGTGCGTCGCGAGCACGCTCGCGAGCACGCCCTCCATCTCCTTCATCCGGTCCGCCTGCTGCGCGAGCTTGGTGGACTCCTGGCGGAGCCAGTCGCCGTCGTCGACGCCCTCGCCGCTCGCAATCTCGTCGAGCTCCTGCTTGTGCTTGCGCGCCTCCTCCTCGGTGGCGCGCAGCACGTCCTGGAAGGTCTTGGAGATGTCCGTGAGCGTGGACCTCTCCTCGGTGAGGCGGTCGTGCTGGCGGGACATCGCGTCGAGCTGGCTGGACGAGGACTGCACCTTCTCGAGCACCACATCGCGCTGGGACTCGATGAACGACCGCGTCCACTCGTCGTCGCCCGCGGCCGACGCCATCTCGTCGATGATCTCCTGGACGACGCGCTTCAGGTTCGCCGGCGTGGGCGCGGCCCCGGGCTGCTTGGACTTGTCGATGTAGGTCTCGAAGGCGGCGATGTACTGGTCTATCTCGTCGCCGGAGATGTCGCCCTCTGCCTGGCTGCCGCCCGGCGCAGAGGGCGCGAGGCCTACCTCCTTGAGCATCTTGAGGAACTCCTCGTCGTCCTCCCTCGCGGGGGCCACCGGCCTCGCCGCGGGCGCCTGCACCTTGGCCGCCCCCTCGCCCGGTCCCGCCCGCTCCCCCTCCTCCTCCTCCTCCTCCTCGTCCTCCTCTCCCTCCGGCCCCTCCTCCTTGCCCACGGGGGCCTCCGCGGCCGGTCTGGCGGCGGGCCTGGACGGCGCTGCCTCGACGGCCTTGGTGACCACCTTGGGCACGACCTTGACAGACCCTGGTGGGGTCGCGGGCCTCGACGGCGGCGGCTGGGGCGCGGGCGGCCTGGTGGCCGGCGCGGCCTGCTTGGCCGCGGGCGCGGCCGCCCTGGAGGGGGGCGGAGCCTGCTTGGCCGCGGGAAGCCGAAGCCCCGCGGTCGCGAGGTCCTTGGAGGTGACCGCGGCCTTGCGCATCTTGGTGACGATGGAGTCGACCTCGACCAGGTCGTGGGTGAAGAAGGCCTCGGCCCGGACGATGGAGGCCGTGGACTGCGAGATGCGCACGAGCTCAGCGATCGCCTCGGCGCCGTAGACGGACCTGTCGGGGGACTGGTAGACGGCGAGCTGCGGGATGCTCTGGAGGAACAGGAGGATGCACGCCTCCTTGACGCCCTCCGGCGCCGAGGCGCGGACGTAGCCGTTGAAGTCGGTCGAGCACAGGGTGGTGAGGGCGTCCTGTAGCGCGGTCCTCGACCCGGAGGTCTTGAGCCTCTTGACGCCCTTCGGGAGCTTCACCGCCTACCACCAGCCTCCCACGCGGCGGCGCCGCGCGGTCGCTATACCCCCTCGAGCAGCTTCTTGAGGTCGCCAAGCTCCCGCGAGCGGGTGGCGTGCCTGCGTTCGCGCGTGTCCAGCTCCTTCTCGCGCGATAGCACCGCGGATTCGCGCTCCGCGATGGCCTTCTCGCGCGCCTCCAGCTCCACCGCCCTCTCGCGCTGCCTGTCCTCGAGGGCCTCAAGCTTCTCGGCCTCGCCCGCGAGCTCCCCCCTCTCCTGGGCGAGCTTGGTCTCGTCGTCGGCAAGCGCCTTCTCGCGCGCCATCAGCGCCTTCTGCCGCGCATCGGCCTCCTCGAGCCGGGACTCGGCCTCCTCCATCAGCGCCTTCGCGCGCTCGGCGCCCATGGCCACGGCCGCCTCGCGCTTGGCCACGTCCGAGTCCCGCCCCTCGAGCTGCGCGAGCCTGGCCTTCATGTCGCGCTTGGCCTCCTCGAGGCGCGTCTCCTCGGCCTCGGCCTCCTTGCGGACGCGGTCGAGGCCCTCCGAGCGCGTGTTGAGCTTCCGCTCAGTGTCGGCGGTGGCGCGCTCCCTCGCGTCGAGCTCGGACTTGATCTTCTCCAGCAGCGCGCGCTTCTCCTCGAGGATGGCCCGCTCGCTCTCGAAGGTCGACCGCTCCTGGCCGAGCGCGTCCTCCTTCTTGCGCAGCTCGTCCTGGAGCTTGCGCAGGTCCTCGGCCCAGACCTCCAGGTCGACCTTCTTCTTGGAGAGCGACTTCTTGATGTCCTCGAGCCCCTCCTCCTTGCGCTCGAGGCTCGAGGCGTCCCTCACGAACTTGCGCTCCAGGCGCTCCAGCTCCTCCCCGCGCGCCGCGAGCTCGGACTCGAGGGACTTGATGCGGCCCTCGTCGGCCGAGATGCGCTCCTGCGCCTTCTTGAGGGTGGCGCGCTCCTCCTCGAGCGCGGCGTCCTTCTGCTTGAGGGAGGACTCGAGGCCCTTGACGCGCCGGTCCTCGGCCGTGAGCTCCTCGGATTCGTGGTCGAGCCCCTTCCTGCGCGCCTCCATCTCGGCCGTGACCGAGGAGAGCTCCGTCGAGCGCTCCTCGAGCCGGCGCTCCTGCTCCCTGACGTCGGCCTCCTTGCGGTTGAGGGCGTCCTCGAGCGCCTGCAGCCGCGCCTCCTTGCGCGCCAGGCGGTCGTCCAGGTCGTCGATGCGGCCCCTCTTCAGGTCGACCTGGCCGCTGAGCTCCAGCATCTCGTCCTCGCGCCTCTGCAGCCCCTCCTCCCGCTTCTCGAGCTGCCGCGTGCGCTCGGTGAGCAGCGCCTCCTTGGCGTCAAGGTCCGCCTGCCGGCGGTCGAGCGACTCGGTCCTCGCCTTGGCGTCGGTCCCCTGGGACTCCAGCGCGCGCTCGCGGTCGGAGAGCTGCCGCTCCCTCGCGTCGAGCTCGGACGCGCGCTCGACGGCGGCGGCACCGGACCGCTCGAGGTCCTGCCGCTCGGCCGCCTGCCTGCGCGCCGACTCCTCGAGCTCGCCCTCGCGCTGGCGGATGACGGCCTCCCTCTGGACGAGGTCGCGCTCGCGCCTGAACATCTCCTTGGTGCGGGCGTCCGAGGTGCGCTCCTGCTCCATGATGCCCTGCGTCTCCTGGCCCAGGCGCTTCCAGACCTCGCCGAGCTCCGATTTCTCCTTCTCCATCCGCGCGATGGCCTCCGCGAGCTCGGCACGGGAGTCCTTGAGGTGCGCCTCGAGCGCCTCGAGGTTCGTGCGGCGCCGCTCGAGCTCGTCGCGCTCCTGCTCCAGCTTCTTGCGCTCGACGGTGAGCCGCTCGGCCTCGTGGAGCTCCTTCCACTCCGCGAACTTGCGCTCCTGCGCTCCCACCGTGCGGACGATGCGCGTGGCCTCCTCCGCCGACGCGGCGCCGCCCCGCTCCTGCATGTACTTGACGATGGAGATGGAGCTCTCCTTGAGGGCCTTGACCTCGTTGCGCAGCGCCTCGTTCTCGACCTCGAGGGTCTTGAGGCGCTTCTCGTCGACCGCGACCTCGCGGTGCAGCTCCTCGAGCTCGGTCACCCGCTTGGTGAGCGCGCGGCCCCGCGCGACGATCGCCTCGTCGCTGCGGTCGACGACGCGGCGCTTGGCCTCGGCCTCCCCACCGGCCTCCTCGGGGGGCTCGGCGGCGGCCGCGGGCGCGAGCGCCATCGAGTAGAGGGCCGTGGGCTCGAGCTCGGAGGCGCGCACGCGCGCGTCGGGGAAGAGCTTGAGGAGCTGGTCGACGTCGACCGTCGAGCTCCGGTAGGCGAAGCTCCGGGCCTCGATGGCGCATGCCGCGTCCTGGGACATCTGCAGAAGATGGGGCAGCGCGGCCGAGCCCTGGAACTCCTCAGCGCCGTGCCTGAGGTTCGCGAGCACGCCGACGCCGTCCTTGAAGACGAGCGCGCCAGTATGGCGGTCGGCCCCTTTGCCCGAGGTCAGCAGGAAGAAGCCGGAGAACGCGTCCTCCTTCGCGCCGGTCACGAGGTCCTCCAGCGCCCTCGGGCCCCCGACCCCGCGCCTCAGCAGTCGCCCGCTTGGAAGGTTCACGCCACCACCGTCGCAGCGGGAGGCCAGAGCACCTCCCGTCAGCAGCCCCACTGAGCTTGGGCTTGTAATGGGGGTGTCGCATTAATACCTTTTCATGAGATTTTCATAAAGGGGCCTTGGCGAGGAACGTCCTGGCAACATCCCCGCAGCGCGGGGGGCGAGGGGCGCTCACTTCGCGTTCTTCTGTACCTCGAAGAGCCGCTCGACGCCCTCGGACGCGAGGTCGAGCAGCTGCCCCATTACGGTGCGCGAGAAGGGCTGCCCCTCCGCAGTGGCCTGCAGCTCGATGAGGAGGCCCTCCGCGTTCATGACCACGTTCATGTCCACGTCCGCGACCGAGTCCTCCTCGTAACACAGGTCAAGCATGGGCTCGCCGTCGACGATGCCCACGCTCACGGCGGCGACCGGCGCGAGCATGGGGTCGCGCTTGAGCTCCCCCTTCTCCACCAGCGCGCCCAGCGCCCGGTCCAGGGCGATCCACCCGCCCGTGATGGCCGCGGTGCGGGTGCTGCCGTCGGCCTCGAGCACGTCGCAGTCCACGATGACGGACCGCTCGCCGAGCTTGCGCATGTCCACGCCCGCGCGCAGCGACCGGCCGATGATGCGCTCGATCTCGTGCGTGCGACCGCCCGCGCCCTTGCGGTCGCGCGAGGTGCGCGTGTTCGTCGAGCGCGGGAGCAGGCTGTACTCCGCCGTCACCCAGCCCTGGGGCGGGAGGCGGTGCTCGAGCCACTTGGGCACGCCCTCCTCGACGGTGGCCGTGCACAGGACCTTGGTCCGGCCGAGCGAGAAGAGCACCGACTCCGGCGCACGGTCGATGAACCCCGTCCTGACCGACACGGGCCGCAGCTCGTTGGGCCT
>Ga0079037_100001316_pt1 | contig 12795 bp, 13 predicted proteins | sample Mud3Dept4metaG_FD_71479 | JGI IMG/M metagenome (GOLD analysis project Ga0079037, IMG submission 71479) | Freshwater wetland microbial communities from Ohio, USA, analyzing the effect of biotic and abiotic controls - Mud 3 Core 4 Depth 4 metaG | ecosystem: Environmental > Aquatic > Freshwater >... | reverse complement strand
GTCTATTTTCAACAACTCGGCTGCAGGGATCACCCGATTGATGGCCCCAAGCGTGAGGCCGTCAGGTTTTGCAATGTTGTAGACGTAATTCGCACCGACCATGCCGCTGGCGCCGGGCATGTTCTCGACAATGACGTTCGGCTTCCCCGGAAGGTACTTCGGGAGGTACCTGGCCACCATTCGGGCCATCCGATCGTATCCACCGCCAGGAGGAAAAGCCACGACAATCCTCATCAGTTTTCCTTCGTAATAGGCTGCAGCCGCAGCTTCCACGGGAAGGTTAAAGACAGAGAGAACGAAGAAGACGAGTAACAGAACCAGAGCCTTTTCTTTCATGGTTTTCACTCCTTCCATTAATTTCGATAGTGAGGGTGGTCACATAGCCTTATGTCAACCCGTATTTCTCAAACCCAATAACAACATGAGGCATGTTTGTCAAGGGACGTCTTTACTCCCAGCTTCCCAGGGTTTTCTCCAGCGCGGGGATGACGAAATCCATGCCGAGTTTCCGGAGGTTCTCCCTGGGCGGGATTCCGCTGCGATTCAGTTCGAAGGCCAGGTAGGTTTTTTCCCTCCTCTCCAGAAACTCCTCTTTCTTCAGGATTTTCGGCTCTCCATATTTATTGGTGATCGTTTCCTCAAAGAAGCGGTCAGGCAGCACGTCGTCCCTCACGGGGACATACCCCTCCCGGATGCAGTAAGCCCGCTCCATGGTGGCCCCCCTGCGAATCATGTCCAGCCACTCCTCCTGGCTTACATCCCAGCCGCATGTTCCGTAGAGCATGTCGCGGGCGAAGTTGTCGAGGCCGAAGACCTGCTGAACATGGTTGCGCAGGAAAGAACAGATGGTGAGTGAGTCGATGACGACCCGTTTTGGAACCCCTCTCGCGGCGTGGAGCTCTCCCACGGGAACCACGGCCAGATCGACCGCATCCTGGATGCTTCCGCGGGGTTCGTAAGAGGTAATGGCGATCCCCTTGTTGGTGATCGCGTACTTGGCCATCTCTTTTCGAAGCTTCGGGGGCGCCAGCTTCAGCCCCTCGGCGAGGATATCACCGATTCCTTCGCGGTAGGCGATCTTCTTGAGCAGCTTACAGATGGCCGGAAGATTTCCCCATGTCAGGTCGATGCCTCCCAGCTCCTCTTTCGTGATCAGTCCCCTCTGGTAACACTCCATCATCCAGGCCACGACGCCGGACACGTCTTCGCTGTCGAGCCCCAGTTCGTCAACATAGGGAGTCAGATAGACTTGAACGTCGTAGCCGGGAAGCATGACATTGGCGTCCCATCCACCGGCATTGTCATGTCGAAGTTCACCCAGGGTGGGTCCCAATGGGGGCGTCCGCCGAAAAGAGGGGACCTTGCACCCGGTGTGACAGTAGTTGCAGGCATCGTTCCAGACCTTGTACTGCTGCTCCAGGACCAGGGAGTTGCTGAGGTCGCAGATCGGATCCCAGCCCAGCTGTTTGTTCTTCACACCCTCCGTGGTGTTGTAATAGCGGCCGGGAACGGACAGGTTGTGTCCCCACCGCCGGTCTTCCACTTTTTTCATGATGGCCTTTTTGTGGAAGGTGGTGGTCATCTCGTAGAGCCTTCGGGGATCATGGTAGGCGGGCGCGTTTGTCCCGCGGACCGCGATCGCCTTCAGGTTCTTGGAACCCATGACCGCGCCCATGCCGAGCCGGGCTGCAAAGTGGTAGACCTCGTGCGATATGGCGGCATTTCTCACCCGGTGTTCTCCCGCGGGACCGATGGTCATGATCCGGAAGTTCTGATCTTCCAGCTCTTTGCGAAGCGCCTTGTGAAGAGCCTGCTGGGCCTCGAGGTTCGACTTTCCCCAGAGATTTTCGGCGCTGCGGATCTCCACGTCGCCGTTCTTGATATACAGGTAGACGGGTTTGGGGGACTTTCCCGTGAGAAGGATCCCGGCATTGTACCCGGCCTGGATCAGTTCATTTCCAAAATGACCGTTCATGTGCGATGTGCCGCCTCTCAGCGTCAGCGGTGACTTCCCATTGATGCTGGTGATGGCCCCGAGAAAACCGGTGATGGGACCGACGCCCACGTAGAGGATGTTCTCTTCCCCGAGGGGGTCCGCGCCCTGGGGAACCCTTTCCCACATGAGTTTGGCGCCGTAGCCTCTTCCCCCTAAGTAGTTCCTGATGTCACCGGTGACGTCGGTCACCTTTTTTTCTCCGGTGGAAAGATTGACTTCGAGCAGGTTGAATTTCATCTCATTTCTCCTTCTTCACGTTATCTTCCGGGAAGAGTTCTTCAGGTGGAATCTGGAGTCGATCCTTGGGCAGGGGGTAGAGCCGCTTGGAGAGGTATTCCGCTTTCTGGTCGGGATGGATCCGTTCCAGATGTTGGGGGATCTGGGGAGCCAGGTATTCCAGGGCATAGTTCGGACAGACCTCAACGCACTCGGGTCTTCTCTCTCCGTTGGTTTCACAGAGATCACAGACCAGGGAATAGTCCGCGTCCGGAGGGCAGAACCTCGGTACATGTGCCGGACAGGCCTCCTGGCATTGCGCGCAGGAAGATCCCAGGCATCGGTCCTTATCCACGACCATGTGGAATTTTTCCTTGTCGTAATGGATCACCGGGGGGTCCACAGGACAGGCCTTCTCGCACTCCCTCTCTTTCTCGGAGCACTGGCAGCAGACATTCTGAACCGATTTCGGGATGGGAAGGAGATAACGGTAGATTCTGATCCGCGACCTTTCCCGGTGAATGACTCCGAAATGCTTCATGCTGCAGGCCATCTCGCAGGTTCCACACCCTGTGCACAGATCCCAGCGGGCCTGGATCAAAGCAACGCCGGCAGGGTAGGGAAGGTTCTCGATCCCCCAACCTGTCTTCTTGGCCTCGCCCATTGTCGCAGACTGAGGCCCCTTCAACCCCTTGTTCTCTTCCACCGCGGCATGCCTCCTTTCCTCTCTGTCGTCCCCCTCATATCAGTTGCTGGACTTGAGAAAGGGTATGTATTTTTCCACCACCTTCTGTTGATCCAGGATTATTTTCTGATAGGCCTCATGACGGAGGGGCACGATCTCCATCATCCTTTTCTGCGCCCAGTTCAGGAAATCAGGTTCCTTCAGGGTTTTTTCAAAGGCCTCTTCGATGACCCTAACAATCGGGTCCGGCAATTTAGGGGGCCCGTCCATCCCGCGCACCAGGGAAATCATCGTCATCGGATAACCCGCTTCGCTGGGAATGGGGGTATCCGGAAAACCGGGGTCCCTGGTTTCTCCGAAGATCAACAGGGGCCTCAATTTGCCGGCCTTGACCAGGGGAAGGGCCGAAGTGGACGCCACCGTCACAAAATCGACATGTTTTCCCGCAAGCGCGGTCAGTGCTTCTCCGCCGCCGTCAAAGGGGACCCAGTTCACCTTCAACCCCAATCCGTCGACAAACATCAGACCCATCAGATGCGAAACCGATCCCCTTCCGGACATGCCCACAGACAAGGTTCGCTCCCGTGCTCCCTTAATAAATTCGTCCAGGTTCTTCCAGCCCGCGCTGTTGACCACAAGGACCTGATTGGTTCGTGACCATGAGAAGATCGGCGTAAACCCCGTGATTTGATATTCGGGGTTCGAAAGCCGTTCAACGATAATCGACATCGATGTCGAATGCATGATCAGGGTGGCGCCGTTCGGTTCGGTCTTCCAGAGTCGGCTGAGGCCGATCTTGCCGTCAGCCCCTGCCACGTTTTCGACGGTTACGGAAACCCCGAGATGTTTCTGAAGGTACGGGGCGATGGCCCTGGCCTCGATGTCAATCCCGGATCCCGGTGGGAAATTGGCGATGAGCTTGATCGGTTTATCCGGAAAGCCGGCACCCAGAACGGGGTCCCCAGGAAAGAGGATGAGGGCGATCAGAAGTAGAAAGCCGGTGGTCGCTGAATAACGTCTTTTTCCCATGTGCATTCCTCCCTTTCAAAAGGAGCTTCAGTCTGAAGTCCACCCCTCAAACCATCACGTTTCCCCCATCGACAACCAGGGTCTCACCGGTCATGAAGTCGCTGTCACTCGAGCAGAGATAGACCATGGTTCCAACCAGGTCTTCGGGAGTCTGGATTCTTTTCAGGCATCGGGTGGCGGTGGCCTGCTCCCTGTGGGACACGGCCTTTGCATCCCCCTGGCCTTCACTGAGGGTGGAGCCGGGGGCAAGCGTGTTCACCGTGATGCCGAATTCGCCCAGTTCACGCGCCAGCGTCCTTGTAAATCCTAAAACCCCGGCCTTTGACGTCACGTAATGGATGCGCATCCCCCGTCCTGAGAACGGGGCTCCTGAGGAGATGTTGATGATTTTGCCGCTGCCCTGCTTCTTCATGGTTGGGACGACCGCACGGCAGCACAGCCACATCCCCTTGAGGTTTACGGACATGACCCTGTCCCATTCCTCAACGGGTATCTTGTCAAAAGACGTCCTTGAGATGGGAATGGTTGCAAAAACGGCGGCATTGTTGATCAATACATCAATTTTAACATAACTCTTCACCGCTGCCTCGGCCATGGCGAGGGTGCTTTGCTCATTTGCGACATCCACGTGAAGGGCCATGCCCTGGCCTCCAGCCTGTTCCAGCAGGTTCTTCGTTTCCTCTGCAGCCGCAAGATCGATATCCGTCACAACAACCTTTGCCCCTTCTCTCGCCAACCCCCTGCAATAAGCGCGTCCGATGCCATGGCCACCCCCGGTTACAATAATCACCTTGTTTTCCAACCTCATCGGCGTCTACTCCCCCTCGTTTGGTTTCGTGTTTCCTGATGTCGGGCCGGACCGATCAAGTCCCCTTCTGTGACAAAAACGTACTTCAAGGTTACTGGAATATAGCAAGAAGGGAAACGCACTGTCAAGGATAAAACTTCTTATCTCGCCCGGGTCCGGCGGTTTGATTTTCTTATGCAAATGTAATAACTTTGGGGATGACGTTTTAAGGTCTTCGCCGGGTGCAATCGGGCAGACACGAAATGTCTCGGGATGAGGTAAAGGATGAAAGCTGAAATCATCGCCATCGGGTCGGAACTTCTGCTGGGGCAGATCGTCGACACAAACTCTTCCTGGATCGCCGGTTCTCTCGCAGAAAATGGAATCGAGCTGGTTCGAACCTCCACCGTCGGAGACGATTCCACGTGCATGGAAGCAATCATCAGGGAGGCCATGGCGCGGTCTTCGATCGTCATCACGACGGGGGGGCTGGGCCCCACTGAGGACGATCTCACTCGGGAGGTTGTTGCCGAGGCGACGGGCCGTCCGCTTGTCTTGAACCCGAGGCTCCTGGAACAGATCGATGCCCATTTCAAGAGGCGCGGGTACCGGATGACCGAGAACAACCGCAGGCAGGCCTACATTCCTGAAGGCGCCATTCCGGTGGAGAACCCCAAGGGAACAGCGCCGGCGTTTATCGTTGAAGGGACCGGCTGTGTGACCATCTCCCTCCCTGGCGTTCCGATGGAAATGAAGTATCTGATGGAACAGAGCGTCATTCCGTACCTGCGGAAACGATTCAACATCAAAGGCCAGGTCATTCGCTATCGGGTTTTGCGCACCTGCGGGCTGGGAGAGAGTGCTGTCGGTCTTCAAATTGCGGACCTGATGCGGCAGGGCAGAAATCCCATCGTGGGAACCCTCGCGTCACCGGGGGATGTGCGGATCAGAATTACGGCCAAAGCGGACCATCCGGAGGAAGCGCTGTCGATGATCCATGAGACGGAAACCGAGATCAGAAGCCGTATTGGCAGGTTGATCTACGGCGTGGACGACGAAACCCTGCACGGCAACCTGGCAAAGTCGCTGGCGTCGATGAATCTGAGCCTGGCCGTGGCCGAAACGTTTACCGGAGGAAGCCTTCTGCAGAAACTGACGAGCGGGGGACACCCCATGTCCTTCCAAGGGATCGTGCTTCCTTCCGCCTCAGCGCAGAAGAGGTTCCTCGAACTCGGCCAGGAGGAGTTCGAAGCTCTTTCGACGAAGCCCATAGGCATGACTGATTTACTGTCGAGGAGGGCATGCAGCACCTTCGGAGCGACGTTTGGTCTGGCTCAATGGACGAACCTGCTTGAGTCGTCCGGCAAAGAGCTTCGCATTCAAACCTGGTATTCCCTGTCGGCACCGGACCGCGTGATCAACGAGGAGCACGTGCTCGGAGGAGAAATGCCTGCACTCAGGGAGAGGGTCACGATCATCGCCCTGGACATGGTGAGGAAATGTCTGCTGGACGTGGGGGGTACAACGTAGCCGACGGCGGGGAAGGCCGGGACTCTACCCCGGACACAAGGGGACCCGATGACAAAACGATTCATCACCTGTCCGAGATGCCGGAGTGAAGTGGAAGCCTATCGGAATCCCATACCCACTGTGGACATTATTATCGAGGTGGAATCAGACGGGATCGTTCTCGTGAAACGGAAGAACCCTCCGCACGGATGGGCGATCCCCGGCGGATTTGTCGATTACGGTGAGTCTATGGAGGCCGCTGCGATCAGAGAGGCTAAAGAAGAGACGAACCTCGATGTGGAGCTCGTCAGGCAGTTTCACACGTATTCAGCTCCGGATAGAGACCCGAGGCATCACACGATTACAACCGTTTACATAGCTAAAGCTAAGGCAAATCCTGAGGCAGGAGACGACGCTGCTGCCGTCGGTGTTTTCACGGAATCGAACCTGCCGGCCGAGATTGCCTTTGACCATCGCCTGATCCTGAGGGACTATTTCAGGTCAGGTTCTTGAGGGAGGCTTCGATTCGGTCGATCCCTTCGCGAATGTCCTCCATTGAGGTGGCAAAGGAGAGTCTTTCAAAGTCGTCTGCCCCGAATTCTCCCCCTGGAACAACCGCCACCTTGGCCACATCCAGGAAGTAGTCAGCCAGCCCCGTGGAATTGCCGATCTTCTTGCCCTGATACGACTTGGTGAAGTAGGAAGAAAAGTTGGGGAAGACATAAAAGGCCCCTGCCGGATTGTAGCAGCTGACCCCTGGAATCCTGTTCAGCCTGTCGACGATGTAACGCCGTCTCTCACCAAAGGCTTTGAGCATCTTGTCTACGTCATCCTGGGGGCCGATCAGGGCCTCTATCGAGGCTTTCTGGGCTATGGAATTCGGGTTGGAGGTGCTCTGACTCTGGATATTGTCCATGGCCGTGACGATTTCTTCCGGTCCTGCCGTGTACCCGATCCTCCAGCCGGTCATCGAGTAGGTCTTGGCCACGCCGTGGACAATGATGGTCTGTTTCTTAATTTCTTCACTCAAACTGGCAATACTGACGAATTCGAACCCGTCATAGACGATCTTTTCGTAGATCTCGTCAGAGATCACAAAGAAATTATGGGAGAGCGCAATGTCTGCGATCTTCTCCAGTTCCTTCTTTGTATAGGCTCCTCCGGTTGGGTTGGAAGGGCTGTTGAGAATCAAGGCCTTCGTCCTTGAGGTAACACTCTTCTCCAGTTCCTCCGGGGTCAACTTAAATCCGTTCTCTTCCTTCGCCCCGACGACAACGGGAGTGCCCTCTGCCAGGGCCACCATGACAGGATAAGACACCCAGTAAGGGGCCGGGACGATCACCTCGTCTCCCCGGTCAAAGATGGCCTGTGCCAGATTGTAAAAGGAATGCTTTCCGCCGCAGGAAACGATAATCTGAGACCGTTTATAGGATAACCCATTGTCTCTCTGAAATTTCTGGATAATGGCATCCTTCAGCTCAACGATTCCTCCGGACGGGGTATACTTGGTAAAACCTTCCTTGATCGCCTTCACGGCGGCCTGCTTGATGTTCTCAGGGGTGTCGAAGTCCGGCTCTCCTGCGCCGAAGCCGATGACCTTGATTCCCTGGGCCTGCATGGCTTTTGCCTTGGCAGTGATAGCAAGCGTGGGAGATGGTTTCAATCCTTGAGCACGTTTGGATAGAATAGCCATAGGGAGTCCTCCTTTAAGCGTGATGAGTCCCGAAAAGAACGTTGGATATCCGTTTGATTCTCTCAACCCCTTTGATCTCCTGAGGGGAGAGTGGAATCTCGATCAATCGGGTTCTGTGAGCGTAGTGGTCTCTCAGAACCTTGATGTAGCCTTGTTGCATCTCCTGCCTCAGCCTGTGGAACTCGCAGTCAGCCTCCTGGATCACGTAGTTGACGATCAGGTGATTGACCTTCAGTTGATACTCGTCAAAATCTTTGACAATTCTTTCTGTCTGTTTGACCCCAAGGGCTTCGGGGATCGTGACGATGATGAACTCCGACTTCTGCGGATCACGAATGAAATTGACGACCTTCTCGGCCAGCCCCTCCCACCCACTGATGATCTCGAGCAGCGACTTCTTCCCTTTCCTCAGTCTCACCGTATCCTTCAGCTTTTCAAAGGTGCTGTACAAATTCATGTAGAACTTCGTCGCCGCCTCGAGGTGCTTGAGAAAAATCTGGGGCAGATGGAGAAGCCTCAGCGTGTGGCCTGCGGGAGCCGTATCCCACACCACGAGATCATACTGCCCCCCCTCTACCAACTCCAGAATGTAGTTCAGCATGTATTCTTCTTCGATCCCCGGGGCTCCTCCGATATAGTCGACAAAATCATAATCCAGTGAGGCGAAGGAGGATACCACGTCATAAATTTCCGGCCCGAACCGTTCTTTCCATTTCCTCAATACCACGTCGGAACTGATCTCGATGCCGTAAAGGTTTGGGACTCCCTGGATGGGCGTCTCTTGATCGCCGATCTCCATTTCAAAGATGTCTGAGAGGGAAGGGGTGGGGTCGCTTGATATGATCAGGGTTTTCTTCCCCTGAATGGAGAAATGGAGCGCGATAGCCGACGCACACGTCGTCTTGCCTACCCCGCCTTTCCCTCCGATCATGATCAGACGTTTTTGCTCTTTGTCGAGTCGGCCTAATGAAGGGGTCATAACCATTGATTTTGACAACGTTAAACTTTATAATAAAATCTTCCTCGGGTCAATAGATTGTGGGCCGAATACGTCGGCGTTTTTTTTTAGGAGGGTTTTCATGGCGTCAGGATCTATCGAGATCGACGGTGAGTCGTGCAAAGACTGCAAGTTGTGCATCTCTGTCTGCCCTCATCGGTTGATCAATTCCTCGGACCGGATGAATCAAAAAGGGTATTACGCTGTCTGTTTCACTGAAAAAGAGCTGAAAAAAGAGGAAAGAAAATGCTCAGGATGCGGACTCTGTGCCATCATCTGCCCGGAAATTGCGATCGAGGTGTACCGTGGCTAAAGTGCTGATGCGTGGAAACCATACCGTGGCCGAGGCGGCTGTTCGCGCCGGGTGCCGCTTCTACTTCGGATATCCTATTACACCCCAGAATGAAACGCCCGAATACATGGCTGACCGGCTTTCGAAACTGGAGGGGGCCTCTTTTACCCAGGCGGAAAGCGAGATTGCGGCCATCAACATGGTCATCGGTGCCAGCATGGCCGGGGGACGAGTGATGACGACCTCTTCGAGTCCCGGCATCAGCTTGAAACAGGAGGGAATCTCATTCCTGGCGGCTTTGGAACTGCCGGCGCTTATCGTCAACATGAGCCGGGGCGGTCCGGGGCTTGGGAATATTGCTCCTGCCCAGTCAGACTACTTTCAGGCCACGCGCGGCGGAGGCCACGGTGACTACCGGACCATCGTCCTTGCCCCGAGCTCCGGCCAGGAGCTTGCGGATTTAACGTTTGACGCTTTCGATCTTGCCGATAAATACAGAACCCCTGTGCTCATTCTTGGGGACGGCATGCTCGGACAGATGATGGAACCTGTGGAGTTTCGCCCTGATGTTCAGTTGAAGAAGTTGCCACCCAAGGACTGGACGCTGACGGGCGCCAAGGGAAGACCCAGCAGGATTATCAAATCGCTGATCCTCGACCCTGTCCAGGAAGAAGAGCACAACTGGAAACTGATGAGGAAGTACGAAAAGATTACAAAGGAAGAGACGCGATGGGAGACCTTCGAGACGGATGATGCACGCATGATCGTGGTCGCCTTCGGAACCGGAGCGAGAATCGCCAAGGGAGCGATCAAGCGGGTCAGGGAACAAGGGTTGAAGGTGGGCCTCGTCCGTCCCATCACCCTCTGGCCCTATCCGAGCCGGGTGATCCGGGATTTCTCGAAGAAGGTGAAACAGTTTTTTGTCTTCGAGATGAACATGGGGCAGATGGTCGAGGATGTCAAGCTGGCTCTCGAAGGGAATGCGGAGGTCCATTTCTACGGGAGGCCCGGGGGAATTATTCTTACCCCTCTGGAACTTGCGAGGGTGATCAGCAGTCGGTACTATCAGAAGAAACTGGGGTAAGTGAGATGAAGAAGGTATTTTCCAGACCCAAGAGCCTGAAGAACGCGGCGTTCCATTACTGCCCGGGGTGCGGGCATAGCATCATTCACAGGCTCGTTGCGGAAGTGATCGATGAGATGGGACTCCAGGAGAACATCATCGGTGTTCCTCCTGCCGGGTGTGCCGTTCTCGCTTACGATTATTTTGACATTGATATGGGAGAAGCGGCCCATGGGAGGGCGGCAGCGGTGGCTACAGGCTTGAAGCGGGTGTTACCGGACAGGGTCATTTTCACCTATCAAGGAGACGGAGATATCGCCGCCATCGGTACAGCCGAGACCATCCACGCGGCTTCCCGCGGTGAGAATGTCACAACGATTTTTGTCAACAATGGGGTCTATGGAATGACCGGCGGACAAATGGCGCCCACGACGATATTGGGACAAAGTACCACCACCTCTCCTGGAGGCCGGAAGGAGACGAGGGACGGTTACCCTGTCAAACTCAGTGAAATGCTCGCCATCTCGGACGGCACTGTCTACATCGAAAGGACGGCTGTGAGCAGCCCCGCCCACATCCTGAAGACGAAGAAAGCCATTACTAAAGCCTTCCGATACCAGGTGGAGAACAAAGGGTTCTCTCTCGTCGAGATTCTCTCGGGATGCCCCACCAATTGGAAAATGGATCCTGTGGAATCCTGCAAGTGGATCAATGAAGTGATGACCCAGCACTTTCCCCTGGGAGTCATCAAAGACAGCGGAGACAAGAAAGATGCTCGTTAAAACGATCTTTTCGGGTTTTGGCGGACAAGGGGTTATTATGATGGGCTATGTGCTTGCCACCGCCGGTATGTATGAAGGGAAGAATGTGACGTGTCTGCCTTCTTATGGAGCCCAGGTCAGGGGAGGGGTGGCCAACAGCACCGTCGTGGTTTCTGACGAAGAGATCGCCTCCCCTGTCGCGTCGGAGCCGGAGTTTGCCGTCCTGATGAATAACCCCGCCCTGTTTCAATATCAGAACCAGGTTCAATCCGGAGGGACGATCCTCCTGAATTCAAGCATGATCGAGTCGAGGCCTGTTCGGGGAGACGTCAACATCATTGAAGTTCCTGCAAACGATCTGGCGAGAAAACTTCGCGACGACAGGGTGGCGAATATCGTCATGCTGGGGGCGTTCATTAAGAGGTCTGCCCTGGTTTCCACGGACACCGTTGCCCAGGTTATCAAGGACACGTTCTCCAATCGAAACGTGGGAGTTCTCAAACTGAACAAATCGGCCCTCCAGGTGGGGTACGATTATCTCAAATGAAGGGAAGGAAAACAGAATGCCTGTAAGACAAATCACGGTCAGCCTTGAAAATGTCCCGGGAAAACTTTCTGAGGTCAGTGATTATCTGGGGCTGAACGGAATCAACATCATTGCCTTGAGCGTGGCCGACACCGCCGATCTGAGCGCCGTACGTTTTGTTGCAAACGATCCAGGGAAGGCGGCGAACATCCTGAGGAGCTACGGTTTTCCTGTAAAGGTGACCGAGGTCCTGGCCGTGGAAACACCTCACCATCCCGGAGGGTTGAACGCCATTCTTAAGCCGTTAAAAGAGGTTTCGATCAACGTCAACTACCTTTACACGTGCCTCGGAGCAGGCGGAAGGTCTGTCGTGATTGTTGGCGTGGACAAGATGGATGAAGCTGTTCAGGTCTTGAGAAAGAACTGGGTGCAGCTGTACGATGAAGAGCTCTACACGCTTTAGCCGCGACCGGGTTCTTGCGGTACGGCAAAAGCACCAAATCCCAAGCACCAAATAACAAATAAACTCCAATGGACCAAATCTCAATCGAGGGAAACGTTTTTGGGTCATTGGAGTTTGAGATTTTGAATTTAATTGGGATTTGTAATTTGGAATTTTAGGGAATGCTTGTCGCCGGCTATGCCAGCGCAGTCCAATTAGGCGTAGCTGTGCAGTCCGGAGAGGATATAGTTGACCCCGAAATAGGTAAACAACACCGCTGCAAACCCCACAATTGACAGGATAGCCGCTTTTCTGCCCCTCCAGTCCCTCGTCAGCCGTGCATGAAGGAAGGCGGCGTAGATAAACCAGGTAATCAGCGACCAGGTTTCTTTTGGATCCCAGCTCCAATAGGTTCCCCACGCGTAATTCGCCCAGGCAGCCCCGGTGACAATTCCTAGGGTCAGCATCGGAAAGCCGATGACGATCGACTTGTAATTAATCTCGTCGAGAATAGAGGTGGCCGGCAGCCAACTCGACAGTTCTCCTTTCTCTTTTTCCTTTCTGTCGCGGATCAGATAGAGAATGCTGATCCCGAAAGAAACCGCGAAAGCCGCATAGCCGAAGAAACAGGTGGTGACATGGATGGTCAGCCAGTTGCTTTGGAGAGCCGGGACGAGAGGCCTGATCTGTGGGTCGATTCCCACGATCGAAGTCAGTGCAATGGCGAGAAAAGCAATGGGTGTCACAAACACCCCGATGATCTTCTGCTTGTATTTCCACTCGATGATGAGGTAGATCA